>Ga0315280_10003700_pt1 | contig 23222 bp, 11 predicted proteins | sample YL17G06_40_MG_FD_203697 | JGI IMG/M metagenome (GOLD analysis project Ga0315280, IMG submission 203697) | Sediment microbial communities from Yellowstone Lake, YNP, Wyoming, USA - YL17G06_40 | ecosystem: Environmental > Aquatic > Freshwater > Lake > Sediment | place: USA: Wyoming | collected... | reverse complement strand
ACTCGTCGCGATCTCCGCTGTTGCAAGCAAGCCGATGAGATCGGCGTCTCCGGCGGCCTGAATGCGATCGGCCAGCGCTCGCACGGCCGCCGCGGTCTTCATCCGGTCTGTGGTTTCGGGGACCATTCCCAGTCGCGTCATTCCATCCCGAAGACGCTGGCAGAACGCATGACAGGAACGCTGTGTTTCGCCGGTTTTCTTTCTAACTCCGCTTGTCAGCGTGCTGACATTGTTCGCACTCAGCAGAGGGGAAACTGTTACGCCGAAGATGCTCCCGGCGCGCTGAACAGCAACCTGCCATTGCTCCTGGTTGGGAAGCTTTTGTTCACGCAACTCGCAGTCGTCCGGCAGGTCCGTCAGGCTTGCCTCGTACAGAGTGCCGTGCAGATAGAAGGTGCGGTTGACCTGAGCCGAAAATGTAAGAATCACCAGGTTCTGGGCTTCTTTAGGCAGACCCATTGCCCTGGGATGGTTCATCCAATCGCGCAGATGACCCACCGTGATTTCACTTCCCGTCTCGGCAGCCTTGCGGAGGAAATGGTTGCGCCAGTGTTGGCCCAGCACGAAATGCGTTGCATCGATTCCCATTTCGCCGAGCAGAAGCGGGTTGGCAATCTGCCGCAGCAGAGGTCTCAGTGCTTTATCGACCGGGAATCGGCCATCGGCGGTTTGGGCCGCCTGCAGCACCTGTTCGCATACTTTTTTCAGAATTGCCGGTTTCACTTCGGCGCCGAACTCGGGGGAGGCCGGGAACTCATGCTCTAAGGCCTGGCCGAGGAGGTGCTCCATGGCACCGCACAGCTTGGCGGCCACCGGCGGCCGCGGATCAAATCCGGGCCAAAGAGAGATGTAGCGCTCGCTCAGTTCCAGCTCATGCGTCTCATCAATCGATCCCGGTGAAATTGCCTCCAGCCCGTACGCCGCGTCCAGGTGATTCTGCACACGCTGCCGCAGCACGCTGCGCTGGTTCTCCAGCAAAGATTTCGCCGCCTGCTTGTCCGGCGGGGAAAGATGGTTTGCATATTGCAGGAACCTTTCGCCTGCGAGCACGTGTTCCAGGATCACAAGCATGCCGAGGTCCTTCAGTGCATCCGCGCTCAGAAACGCCGGCACCCAGCACAGGGTCTTCGCACCCTGCTTGTGACTGTCCATGAACGACTGCAGCAGGCTAAGGTCATCCCGCGGGCCGTGCCCGGCCTCGTCGAAAGGAAAATCGATGATGAGTTTCCACGATTCGCCAGTGTTTTCTAGTGAGTTGTCGTGGAGTTCTCGGATGTTTCTGAACAGCACCGTGAAATTGCGCGAGGTGTTCCGCCACGCCAGATTCCGATACTGTTCACACTCGCCTTCACCCTGGATATCGAGCTGCTCGTAGAGCATCTGGCGCACGCGGCGGATGCGGTTGCCATAATTGTCCTCGCGCCGGGCCTGCTCGATGATGCTCTCGACGTCCACCCCGGAAAGCTGGATGGAAATGGTTGGGTTCGCCTCCTCGCCGATCCGGATTTCGCCGACCCCCGCCGCCCAATTGCGTATCCTCCGGATTACCTCCTGGCCTTCTCGTCCCTCTACTGGCGTCTTTATGCTGCCGTGATTGAGCGCGGCAAGACGTTCCGCCGTCAGTGCCCTCAGCGATTCCACCTCGGGCACGAGGGCTGAAAGCAGAATCGTCTTCAGCAAACGATCGTCGGTGCGGAAAGCGGCCCGTTGAGGGTCGTCGTATGGAAGTCGTTCCAGGTCTTCACGGTGCATCCCGTATTGTTTTTCCAGCATCGGCAGCAGCTTCTGATGGTACAGCCGCTTGGCGTTGTCAAAGTGAATCGCCATTTCCTGGCTGAAGGCTTCATCCCCGTGCGCGATCACATCGAACAGATCGCCAATTGGAATGATGTCTCCCAGCGTCAGGGTGTCTCGCTGTTCGACTAAAAGCTGCAGCATTACTTTGAGGGCGGTTCTTTCGCGCTGAAGGACGCTCGATACGGCGATCAGAGTTTGGACCAGCGCAGGGCTGAACGGGTAGATGCGCCGGAACATCTTCCGGTCCCCTTCGCTGGTGAGGAGTATGTTCATCGCCGATTCACGGATCTTGGTTTTTGTCATCTGCTCGAATGAAGCCTCGAGTTCCTGCCGTGCAGCCTGATTCCGGCACTTCAACACGCGCCGCTCGGCGATGGCCGGGAGGTTGCGGTCCTCCAGCGTGATCTTGTGGAAGCGTCCTTCCCAGTGCCGGAGCGCATCCCCGAAGTTGAGCCGATCCGCGCCGGGCACCGCGTCCCCAATCAGCTCGCGCAGATCACGCTGCCGGGCCACAAAACTGACGATCGGGATCGGCCGGTCGGGCGTCTGCGCCTCGACCAGCTTGGCGAGCTTCTGGCCCTCCTGGTGAATGAATTTCAGGTCGGTCGCGTGACTGGCAAGCCAGAGGATCAATTCGTCGAGAAAAAGCACAACGGCGTCGTAACCGAGTGCCGAGGCGTGTTTGCTCAGAACCGACAATCCTTTGTCGAGCGAAACAAAAGCCTCGCCCCGCCCTCCGGCCTGGGTGTCGTAGGATCCGAAAAACTTGTTCACCAGAATGCTGATCAGCTGCGATCGCTCCTCGGATCCCGGTGGTTCCGCGATCGCTGCTTCAAATCGCTCCGCATCCCATCCGGCGTCCAGCTCGCCCCAGCCTCCGCCATTGCCGTTGCCTTCGCTCAGTGCGGCAAAAAACGCGGCGTCACCCATTCGGGAGCGCAGCGCCTGCGCATCACGGAACAAGCCCTCGGCCAGGTAAACTCCAGGGATCGGTGTCCCGGGGTGGGCGCGGCGAACGTAATCGACGTAGCCCCCCAGGATGCCCGACTCCATGTCGTGCGCGCCGATCATGTGGTATGGGACGAGCAGAAACTTCTTACCCGATAACCAGTTGTTGTGCTTCTGGATCACCGGCGCGAGTTCCGGAATGCCGCGCGCTGCCGGGTACCCCTGCAGGATCAGGTGCAGGACCGCCATGAAATGGCTTTTGCCACAGCCGAAGCTGCCGTGCAGGTAGCTGGCCTTGCTGGTCCGGCTCTGGATGGAGCTGCAAATGAACGAGAGCGCGTCGTCAAAGCAGGACTTTAGCTCGGGAGTCACGACATAGTCCGAGAGAACGACGTCCGGCCGCGTAACGTCCTCGGCCAGGTGCAGGACGAAATCGCCCCGCTGCACCTTTTCGGGAATTTCGATTATGTCTCGTAGAAGAGTCATCGACGTTTCACCGCTATGGTTTTGCTAATAATCTGTTAACAATTTCTCAGCCGGAAGTCTCGCAAATTCAAAGAGTAGCAACGCCAGCCCAAGATCGACCCCAAATGAAACAAATCTGCTAACAATCCAAAGCATCGCAGCAGGGCGCGCAGAAATGGCGGAGGAAGCAAAAGGATTTAGTTCTTTTCCGCGACCTCTGCGGCAATGCCCTTATCTCGGATTGCTAACACTATGCTAACGCTCGCTCCTCAGCAAACCCGAGCATGTCAATGAATTACAGTAACCATTTCCGGCGTGCCGGCAATTATACTCGTTTCGCTAACACTCGTGCTCGGCAAACACCGTTACCCGGCAGATTCTCCCTCGGGTTTCGCAAGATATCTGACCTTCGGCGGTTTCCCCTCTCGCCGCAAGAATCCTTCCGGGCCCGACCAGGCCCTCAAATACCGCGAAACTTCAACTCTGGCAGTCTGGGCTTCTCCAAGGCCAAGCAGTTCTCGGCACTCGCGCGGCGTGATCGAACCATGATCCGCGACAAACTGGCGCACCATTTCCCCGAACCGGATCGGATCAACTCCCCGCGTCTTGGTATAGGCGGCCTTGCTCAACAGATCCTTAGAGATCGCCTTGTTCAGGTGGTAAGTTGCGGCCCTGGTTTTGCCGCGACGTTCCAAAATCCCGGTCTTCGGCTGAGCCAGGTGATCGAGAATCCCGAGAGTAGACTGTCGCGACAACTGCAGGAGTTCGGAGGCCGCCCCGCTGTCGATGAAAGCATGATCGCGCAGGTAACTCAGGACCAGCAATCCATCAAGGTCTATCTCCCTCGCTTCGCCGCGCCACTTTGCCACCAGAACGGCCATGCGTTCGTCGAAGGTGCCATCGAAAATCCGAAGCACCACACGAGTGCCATCCGTTTCATATTCTGGGATTCGTTTCCCCGACGAGAGCATCGGAATGAAAATGCGCCGACGCCCCATTCCTGCTCGTTCCACCAGCCCGAGCTTTTCAAAGGCTTCGGCGAGCGTCCGGTTTCTCGATACCGGTTCGTGGCGCAGGATGTTCTTGGGTGTGATTCCCGCCAGAAAGCCGCCTGGACTCGTTATGACCAGTTCGCGCGCGGCATGCCGGATCAGAACCTCGCCGGGATCGCTGTAGTCGCGATGGGTTACGGCGTTGAGCAACGCTTCGCGTACGACCTCGATCGGGTAAGCGGGGATTCGCAGTTTGAAAAGCCCGATTGCAACTTCATGCTCGGGATTCGCCGGCCCGGTGAAGGCCTGCTCGATCCGCTCCAGGATCTGCAGAAGTCCGGCGCGGTTCGAGTCATTGCGCGAGACCGTGGTTTCAGAAGTCTCGTACACATAATGCACCTGGTGCTGCGGGCAGAGTGACGAGATTAGGTCTTCCCGTCCGAACAGCAGCAATCCGGTGCGCGTCACGTGCCCTTGTCGCACAGCTCCAAGCCCGGTCAAGAAAGCCGCGTCATCGACACGCAAAAGCTCGGACTGAGGCTTGAGCCGTCGCAGGACGTTGCGCGCCCGAGCAATCTCGACTTGATCGAGGTCGCCGGGATCGAGGCCGTCGGCTGCATCGCCGCTCCAATCCACGATGCCGGTGGAAACCCGGGCCCTGGCGAAGCTCTGGGCATCCATGGGCATGCAGCTCTTTCCCACACGCTGCTTGAACACACCCTGGACCGTTCCGTAAGGCGGATTCGATCCCTTCGGAACACGAACCAGCAGCAGCCTTCCGGTCCCTTCCGGAACGGGAAGCTCTTCGACGTCAACCCCAATGTTTGGACGTGTGCAGTCAAACACGGACCGGCGAAGCAAATCGAGGTCGCAGTTGCCGGAGCCATGTATTGCATTCGCACGGCTACGGACCCGGTCTCCCACGCCGAATACGATCAGGCCACCTTCGGCGTTGGCGAACGACACCGCATATTCCGCTGATGTATGGGAGACTGCCCTCGCGTCGGCCCAGGGCTTGAACTCGAGCCATTGCGTTTCTAGCTCGTCCGCAGTCTGCGCTTCCAGGCGATTGAGGATCTGGCAGATTTCCGCATTAGTGGGAATGCTCATCGGCGGTTCCTCCGGGATGCGGCACGCTGCGCCGGCCGCCATGCCCTGATCTCGGCCGGCGTCTTGCCCATCTGGCGGGCTTCTTCCTGAATGAAGCCTTCGAAATAGTCGCCCATCGGCAGGCGGAACTCGAGATCGATCTCGTTGTGCCACTGCTTCAGCCAGGGGAGCAGCTCGATCAGGCAGGCCAGCAGCGGCACCAGACGCGGGTCCTCGCGCCCGCCTAGCCGTTCCTGGACGTCCACGCAATGGGCGCTGATCGCGCGCGCAAGCTGCAGGTGATTGTACCCGGCCCACGCGATCATGAGCATGCCGTCCGATCCTTCGCAGTGCGGAAAGCTCACCCAGCGCTCCTTAGGGACGTCGAGCTTGCCCCGCAGGCGCCAGTAATCGCTCATGAGGAAGTCGGCGCTCGCGTATTTCGAAGGCACGGGGATATCTCCGACCTCGCTGCGCTTCAGAGTTTTTGCCTCCTCTTCGGTCAGAAAATCCGGATGATCGCCGGCCAGCTTCGTCCGAGCGTCAATCGCATCTTCCTGCCGCTGCAGTTCCCACGTGCGTTCCCATTCCGCTCTTTTGCGCAACCCGGTTTCCTTGTAGCGCAGGACGGGCAGCAACGGCACGCTCTCCGCCTCGACCAGTTCGGTGACTAGTTTCTGGGCGTCGAAACCCGGATCGTCTCGACTGACCTCGCCCACCTGCATGAATTCGGGATCCTGTCGCGCCATGTCAGCCAGCCGCGCGATTGAAATCAAGCCCTGATCGATCCTGGCCCTGGGCTTGCCTTCGTCGTTCATGCGCCCGTCGAAATCGAAGTACCCTTCCAGCCTGTTTAGCAGATAGTTCCGCAGAACGCGCTCTTGCTGAAGTTTCCAAGACTCGATGTTCCACCGCCGCTTGAACTCCGGCCGTTCAATCAGGCCGATGTTGCGGTTGGACTCGATCATCTTGATCCGCCACTGTACGATCTGCTTATACTCATCGGGCCACTCGGCAGGAATTTCGGTGATCGGCGTCGCCCCGTGACGGGCGAACCAGCTTGATTCCTGCTCCCCGGCCGCCATGCGCCGCGCCAGGACAATCTCAAACGCCCGATGTCCGAACTTCAGTGCGGGTGGGTTCTCGCATCGCGAAACATCCGCTTCATGGGGCAGAAGGCCGTAGAGCCTGTAGCATTCCCAGTCCAGATCCTCCTGCAGCGCGATCATCCGGAAGAGTGTGGTTTGGAAAAGCTGCCGATGCTCGGCCAACAGTGAAGCCGTTGGAATCGTCTGACGTACTGCCGCTTCGGGAAGCGAGGTAGACAGTTGCCGGGCGAGGGCGTCGAGCTCTCTGGCCAGCGCCAATGGCCGATCGGCGGACAATGGAAACTGCTTAAGCTTCGTGCCGTCGTGTTCCCAGAAGTCCTCAAAGGGTGTGGTTCGTTGACGCGCCCCATGTTGATCAACCGTGCTTCCTTTATTGTGAAACACCTGCTTCATCCAGAAGCACGCAGTGGAACTGTTGAGCAGGCCCAAGAGGGCGAGGTGGTCGTCTTCGGTGGCGGTGGCCGGCAGCTTTATCACGGGGGCCGACCGGTTGAAGACCTTGCCGCCGCGGTTCAGCACGAAATGGTTGTGCGTCGCCACAAACGCAAACGCAATCGACAGCGGCGTGCGGAGGCGATCGTCAGAAACGAAACGATACTCATACCAGGCCAAACCAGATTGCTCTGGCAATTTCCCAAACATCAGGCGGTTCCGAAGGTTGGTTTTCATCAACCACGCGACCTTCGCGAAGCCACCGAGTTCCGCCAATGCTTTAACGCGAGTCGGGATCACCGAGGTTTCGTACATGAACGTAATCCGTTCATCCGACTCAACGCGGTAGTCGCGAGCTGCATCACCGATGCCGAACACTCGTGCAGGAATCTGGTGACGCCGAAAGTAATCGCCCGGCCCGGCAAAGGCATCGTCCTCCCCTGAAATCGCCATGAAGCCAATCGACTCTATTTTGCCGCTTAGTCGCTCTGCGGCCGCCTCATCCAACTGCTCCTTCAACTCCGCAGCGCCGCCGCCACCGATGGACCAGGGGTGTTTGCCGAACTGTTCGCGTGGGGTGTCATTGACGCTCACAAAGGAGCTCTGGCTGCCGACGTTGTCGATCTGATCGAGAATCGCCGACCACACCAGGGCCTTCGCGGGATCGTCCGGTGTGCTCGGCTCGCCACGGATGCCCATAACCGTGCGGATCGTGCTTGATACAGGCTTGCAGTTGCGGCCGAAAAGAATCACCGTCGGAGTGCCGTGGCCGGGAATGTATGCTCCGCTGGTGTCGATCACATGCGTTAGATCAATCTTGGGAAAGAACTCTTCAATCAGCTTCTTGCCGAACTCGCGCTTCATAAAACTGTTCGCCGTGATCTGCCCAGTGTAGCCGCCATCGACCGCCAGCCGGAAAATGCGCTCCATAAATGGCACAACGAGCGAATACTTCATATGGCATGTGCTGTAGCGCTGACGGTATGTCTGGTTCAGGGCGCGGTCTTTCGGCGTGATGTACGGAGGATTGGCTACGACGGTGTGGTACCGTCCGTTTACGAGGATCCGGTCCAGGTCACGCGAGTCTTCGGCGTGGAAGTAGTGCGCGAGCGGCCGCCAGTCACCCAGAAACATCTGGCTGCCCGCGCCGTGCAAAAGAGAGTCGCCGCAGGCGAGGTTGATTTGAAACGCAGGCGCATCCGCAAGGCGCCGGATGCCGCAGGATTTCATCGCGGCCAAGAGCAGGCGAAAGCGCGTGATCGCAACGGCGTACGGATTCAGATCCACGCCGTGGATGCTGTTGAGCGTCCGCTGGACCAGTTCGCGCACGGACGTGCCCGGCTCCTTGCGTTGCCAACGGTCCAGGATGCGGCGAAAGCTGCCGAGAAGGAAATGGCCGCTGCCGCAGGCGGGATCGATCATCCGGAATCCGACCGCCGTCACCGCGATCCCTTCGCGGTCCAGCACAGGCGGAGCATCGAGGCCAAACTCGTCCAGCGCCGGATCGAGGGTGCGGTCGAGGATGAACTCTTCGACGAATTCAGGGGTCTGGAGGAGCGCGTACTTTTTGCGGGCTTCTTCCGAAAGATCCTGGTAGAGGTCGCCGAGGAAACGCGTGTCCCAGCCCGCATCGGTGAAGTCGTGCACCAGCCCGCCGGATTCCGGGTTGATTCTCTGGAAAAAGCGAAGCAGCTCGGCGGCGGCATCTCCCGAGAGCAAGTTCGGCAGCACGCGCAGTGCGTTGTGACGGCCGAAGACTTCCCCGGCGCCGGGAAGCCGGGCCAGGTCGTCGAAGACGGCCAGCAGGTAGTTGCGGTCGTTGAGGGTCGGATGGGCCCTGAAGTAAAGTTCGTGTTCGTCCCGGGCGCGGTTCAAGCGATCGCCCGGGCCGGCGATCCTGGGCGGATCGATCAGGCGGTTGTCTTCGAGAAAACGCACGAACACGCACGAGAGCACCCAGGCCGCGGCGCTTTGGGTGATTGAATCGCTTCGCCAGTCCTCGTAATTCTGCGCGGTTCTTTCGGCCTGGCGCGCGCGGTTGTACTCGGCGCGAAGCCATTGGCCCACATCAGGAACTTCGACAGACTCGCTTCGTTCCAACAGATCATCTTCGAGCCGCTGGAGCAGCTTGCGCACATCCGAGAGTAATTGCCGGCGCTCGATCATGCGGGGGCTCCTCCGCCGGCTGCCGCGCGATGCCGGTTCTCGATCCAGCTATTCGGAATGCGGGCGCGCTGGCCGGGGCTGATGATCGGGATGGCCTTGCCGTCCAGCAGCGCCTGGTCATCACCGGGGACGAGAAGCCAGAGGCCGTGGATTCCGTCGCGGCGTCCTATGCGGTCGCGCATTCGTTCCAGAAAATCCATCCGGTCGTATCGGGCGAGCAGGCCCGCGTAGACGAGCAGCATTGTCTTTTCGGCGCGCTGAAAACGCTGCTCGACCGCCTTCATGGCCCGGCCGACCAGGAGCATCAGCTTATCCCAGTCGCCCTGGCAGGGCGTCGCATCGGTTTTGACCACGAGGTCCCAGCTCACGCGCGCTTTCGCGGCCGCGTGCCGCAGAGCTTCCAGAAAGACTTCCTCGAAATCCACGAGCTGAACCGGGAACCGGCTTGACAACTCCTTCATCGCTTTCTGGTAATTCTGGTGATAATTCGGGTTCACCAGAAGGATCAGGAACGCTCCTCCTTTTGCGGCGCGCTGGAGCCGCTCCTCAAATTGCCGCGCTTCCGCGAAATCGGGAGTCACTTCGCCCGCGGGGCTCAGGTCGCGTCCGGTCGGGTGTCGTGGGAGCGACTCGGTGCGGGTGGAGATCGAAGGCCGTTCGCTCAGCCGGCTGGTGTAGCACCCGGTGCCGTCCCGGCCCGCCGGGTCCCACTCGAAATCGAGCCCCGCCTGGCGCAGGAGATCGTCGAGCATCGGCCTGTCCGGCGCTGGTTGAGCTTCTGGATAACGGCTTGCCACACGTTCCCGGATCTGTTCGACGGTCAGCGACCTCACGCCCAGAAGTGCGCCCTGGGACAGCTTCAGCACCCTTGCGGCATTCATGTTCCTTGGGTACAGCTCCTGGCGGCTCGAGACGGCGGCGTGATGCGAAGCCGCCGAAGCCATCCGCAGAAGCCGGGTATCAGTAACGACTGTCCCCGCAGGTGGTTGAATCTCGCGCAACCGTTCGATTGCCCGGGCAGGAACGGCAAGCGGATCTTCATCTGCAAGACGATCCGCTACCTGCCCCAGACGGATCGCGTAGCTGGCGAGTTCCTGTGTCGTGGCTACAAGGACACCCGGCTCTGACAGGTGGACAATAAAGCGCGACTCCGCCATTGTGCGTTCGACTTCAACAGCGGCGCGGACCACCGCGCAGGCCAATCGGCTTCGCTGTGGCTCATCCTCGGTTGAACCCCGCGCGGTAAGCACGGCCTCGGTCAATTCCCTGAGCGACATGGCACCGGCCTGGCCGGCCAGGATGTCGGCAATGTCGGATCGGATTCGGGTAATCGCGGGGTCTCTCGACCATCGGTTCTGGAACTGCCCTACCAGCTGGCTGACGCGGGCCCTGGTGATTTTCAAGGCTCGGGCGACATCTGATTGAGTGGGCCACTCTGGCAGCTCCGGTTCAAGCCCAAGGATGGCTCGCAAGACGTGCTGGGTTGTTTCCCGGCCGCGGCCCCCCACGCCGGCGACGCGCCTGACGAGCATGTCAATGCTCAAAGTGGCGAGGTCGATTGACTCTCGCGGAGGCTCCGTTTCAACGGGCACTGAGGGCTTTTCGCGAGCGGGTTTGCCCAACTGCTCGAGGAGCATTCGCCTGATAGCCGAGATCTCGCGACGAGTTTTGTTTCCTACGCCACGCAAGCGCAATAGCCGCCGCAGCGGGACGGTAAGCAGGTCCTCAACCGTGAGGATGTTCGCCCGGTCGAGAGCGTTCGTGGCACGGGTTCCAAGGCCGAGTTCCTGGATCTGGGTGTCGAAGCCGGCATCGGAGAGCAAGCCTCGCAGCCGGGAGTCATCCTCCTCGTCGGCCAACGTGCCCGGTTCCCCGATGGCTTCGAAGCAGGTGCGCCAGCTCCGCAGCATCTCTTCGGCATTGTCGAACCGTTCCGCAACATTGCGGCGAAATGCCCTGGTGAAGAACTCGGCCAACTGATCGCGCAATCCGGCTTCAAACAATTCAGCGTCGATCGTGATTTCGCAGTCGAGGTGCGATGGGTCCGTTGCCCCATCTCCCCATTTCGGGAGCATGCCGGTTGCCAGCTCGTAGAGGGTTACGGCGGCCGCATAGCGTTCCGCATGCAGGTCCCACGCCTTTCGAATCGGAAGCAGAGGGTCGAGATAGCCGGTCGTGCCCGCACGGATATTTTCGGGCGGCGTGCGGGAAAGAGAGAAGTCGAACAGGACCAGGTGTAGCTTGTCGCCGCGCCCCAGCATTCCGATGGCGATGTTGTCAGGCTTGATGTCCCGGTGTGGAAAACCCTGCTCTTCGAGGTAATTGACCGTCTCGAGCAGGTCCTCGCCAAAACGCTGCAACAGATCGATGTGCAGCTTGCCTTCTTTGCGAAGGCGCTGGCCGAGCGTTTCTATGATCCGTTTTTCCTTCTCCGAGTAGACGGGCCGCATGAGAAAAGCGTTGCGGGTGCCCAGCACTAGCTGTTTTTCGAACTCCACGATGTGGGGGTGCCGGAGCTTCTGGAGCACCTCTGCCTCGCCTTTGATTCTGGCATTGTGGTCGGGAGTGGATGCGGCCTTGAGGATGAAGTCCTCGCCATTATGCTCGACCAGGAGCACGACGGAAAATGCGCCTTGCCCCAGGCGTCTCGAGACCTTCAGGTCTCCCGGGAGCATATCTCCCGGTTGAGCCCTGGTCGGATCTTCGATGGACTCCGACTCTGGAGAAGTCAACTCTTCCTCAACCTCGTCGAGCTCTTGCAGAAAATCGACGACCGAATCGGTCCGGCTGGGCACCTCGGGATGCGTGCTGTATTGAATAAGGTACTGGAGAGCCTCGCAAGCGCCGTTCAGGACGGAGCTGATCTGGAGCCCCTTCGTCTCGCGCAGTTTGTTGCTCAGCTCTAATCCGTTGGCGGCTGGTGGGACTCCGGAAAAAAGATGATAGGCGATTGCGCCGAGCGAAAAGACGTCGAGGTGCTCCCCGGTACCGTCCTCGTCGGCGAAAGCCTCCGGCGCGATGTAGGCTGTGCCGGCGGCTTCGACGAACTGATCCAGGTGCGACGTCGGCGTGACCGGGTGGGATACGCCGGACGATGTTGTACCCGCGCGATAGCCGACCTGCCAGTTGAAGACCTTGATCTGGGGTGTCTCTCCCGACGGCTGGACAAGAATGCTCTGCGGACACAACGCACGGTGGACGATTTTTTTCTGGTGCGCGTAACGGACAGCCTCGGCAATCTGCCGGAGCAGGCTGAGCTGACTGTCCGGGCCAAGTTGGTCTTTCCGTTCGGCCAGGAAATGGTCGAGCCGGACAAATTGAGGATCATCTTCGAAGACTAATGCCGGACCCAGTTCGTGCTGCGTAAAGCCGTAGACGCGGAGGATTCCTGGGTGAAGCAGGGTATCGAGGAGCTGGAATTCGCGGTGTGCGGCGCGTTCCATAGTCTTGCGATCTCCGGAAGTCGCGTCCTGGGGCAAGACATAAATCCGCACCCGACGTCTCACGTTCGTTAGCTGGGCGTGAGTGGCCTGCCAATCCTGGTATCCGGGGCCTTCACCGATAAGGCTTTCCAGGACATAATCCCCCACTTTCCGGCACCTCTGTGAAGCCCGAATGCCTGCCTGCTCCATGGCTTGGCCGATGAGTCTGGCCATTGGGCGATCGTGGGCTGCTCGGACGGATTGGTCAAGGCCAGGGCAATCGCGGCGCATGACAGCGGCGAGAATGCCCGGCCGGGCATGCGCATCCGGAGCGGCATTCCGGTCACGGAGGCAGACGCGCGTGCGCGCCACTCCCTGCAAATCGCAGCGCAGGTCGGAAGCCGAGCAGAAAACGAGAGCCTCGATGAACGGAAGCTGGCCTTTTTTGCGACTGACTTTCTGCTGCTCGAGCAATCCGCGGAGCTTTCTAGCTTTGAGGTTTGCCGAGATCAAAGGGTTGTCTGTTGTGACGAGCTTACCCTCGTTCTCCCAAGTCCAGGTGCCCGCATCCCCGAGAAGCCGGCCGGGATTGCTCTTAATTTCGACAAGAAAAAGGCCATGCGGAGTGAAAACGAGAAGATCGACCTCGTTGATGCTGCCATCGGACGCGATGAATTCGAAGTTGGACCATGCCCGGTAAGGGTCGCAGTCGGGCAGGCCCTGGCGGATGAAATCGAGAGCATCCCGTTCCCATGGAAAGCGGGAAGTGGAGATTTCTTTCCATCGATCCGATGAGATCGCCATGTTCCTTCCTCGATGATGCTAAACCCCGCCCTTGAATGACGATTTCTATCCTGGACGAGGCGAACAGGCAAGCTGAAAGTTGATTTGGAGTTCGGTGCCAAACCGTGTTCGCTTGGCGATGTGCTTGTCGGGGCCAGCACTCGAGTCGTTGGGTCTATGTACGTTTGCGGGAAGCTAACGCGTGTTCAAATTCGAAGAGAGCCCTCTATAGGGTATAGAAAGGTAAGCACGCCGAATCTGCCAAGGGGTGCAGCCTGCTCCACAAAAAGGACATTCCTAGAATCGAAATCACGGAGAAAAGGAAACCAGGCAGAGGCAGTAGTGCCGTTTTGGAAAAATCCGGATGTCGGCGGTGGGTTGCCCTTGAGTGCGGAGAGGGTGGCAGAGCCTTCGGCAAGTTTATCGATGTCTTCGATGGTCTTCTGAAGGCGCCCGCGAAAGGTTTCAGTAGACAGAGATTTCCCATTCGGCCAATTGAGCGGCGTTGACACCAGCGCAGCCTCGTTCGAACATATTATGGTTAGTGCAAAAACCGAAAATATCGAGGAGTGACCCCGCGTCAAAGCCTAATTCACTCGGAGAGCTGCTTGATCGGTGTGAAACTTAGAACTGCTTTCGTAGTGACAGTTGCCCTACTTCAATATGGGCTCTGCTTGGCGGCAACCTGAATCAACACGAAAGATCTAGCTCAGTATGGCGTAAGGCTGGTCGCGTCAACAGACGCAGCTTTCCAAGCCCGTTTTAACACCGCGCTCGGAGGCAGAACCGACCCTACCATAGAGGCTGTTAAGCCATTTTCCGTGCTCTTGGAGAACCAAAGCGGCGTCGACGTTGTAGCCTATTCGTTACGTTGGATCTTGACGGATTCCGCTGGTGAGAGAGTTTTGCGTGACCATTTCTATCACAATCTGACTACGTCTCCCGCAACCATGCTGATACCTTCAGGCGGGCTGGGTTTTGTCTCCCCCTTCTTCGCGATTGTCGGGTATAAGCAAGGAAGGGCGCTGAATAGTGCTGAGCTTGCGGATTTGAATCGCATGTCCCAACAGGCTGCTGTAACGGTCTGTCTGGATGGTGTGTTTTTCAAGGACGGGAAGTTCGTTGGGCCAGACGAAACTCTCTGGTATGAAAATGCGCTGGCACTGACGCGGGAAAGGGACGCCGTCATGAAAGAAGTGCTCTCTCGGCAAGGAGCTGGGCAGTCGGATGCGGCAGTGTTCGATTGGGTTGAGAGCCTCGCGAAAGGCCGCGTGCCAACCGAGCGGGAGGGGCTGAAATCTGTTGAAATGTGGTCACAGCTTTCCAGGCGGCAGGCGGCAGCAATTTTGCTGGGCCTATATCAAAGACTCGGAGCAGGGGTAGCGTTCGACTTCGCTGGCAAGGAGGTAGCGCGACCCGTGCAGGGCTTCGTGAAGGTGCCGTACCATGAGAAATGAGGCTACGAACAGACGGTGTACCCTTGCGCTGGACATCACCGCCAGTAGTCTAACGGTTGTGGTCTGCTTGGCGGTGCTGGGGTTTCTGATTCAGACACGGTTGACAGCGCAGCGCACAGTCGGTGGCGGCTGGGCTAAGGGTATGGCTGCCCCGTCGGTACCTGGGGTTAGTAATCGGGTGGCAATGGCGGAGAGAAATCCCCGACGCGGCGATTCCGAGCATTCTCGACATCCGATGCACGGAATTTCTGGGGCGCTACTCGAGACTCAGAAGGAACTCACCGGTGTTGACGGCAGTGCCCGGCGTCACGCCGATCTCCCGGACCACGCCGCTCTTGGGCGCGCGAATCTCATTCTGCATCTTCATGGCTTCCAGCACCAGCAGGCTCTGATCGTAAGCGACCGGCTCCCCTTCCTTGACCAGGACGCGAACCACTTTGCCGGGCATGTCGGCTTTGAGCCGCTGCAGTCCGGACTGGCCTTCCTCAACTTCCCGCACCGTCGCCGGGCGTCGTGTGTCTGCGACGCGAAGGGTGTGTGAGCCGTCGCGCCCGATTACGGAGCAGTTGCCGTCGGAAAACTCGATGATGAAGTCGTAGACGCGGCCGCCGAGGATCAAGGAGTACTGGCCGTCTGGAAGACGCACCCAGTCGAAGCTAACGTCTCTCCCGTCCACGGCCACTCTCCGCACACCGGGAGTTGCCGTCACTTCCACTGTTGCCCGGTAGCCGTCACAGCCTATTTCCAGAATCACGCATCCCTCTAAGAGCGGGCACATTGTTTCCCGGAATCGCCTTCCAGCCGCAAGGGGAAGAAGGGGGCATCCCGCATTTCCAATTCTTACACCCAAAATGGCCACAGAGGAACTGGAAAAGCGCGATGCTCCCATTTCGCCCGTCAAAACCGCCAGCCCTGCCGCAGCCGCACATTCCCGGCCCGGCCCGACATCTTCCAGGCGCTTTCAGGCCGGTGCCCTGCTTGGGGCCTGCCATTCACAGCGGTTTCCGCGTAGGCAAGCGCTGCCGCCACCGAGGCCGCATCCAGGGATCCATCCGCCGGCTCAGTCTTGGGCCTGCGCCGCATGAACTCCTCAATGAAGCTCGTGGACAGCCGCCCGGCCATGAAGTCGGGATCTGCGAGCAACGCGCTAAAAAAAGCCAGGTTAGTGCGAATGCCGCGGATGCGATACTCGCCGAGTGCGCGCCGCATGCGGGCAATGGCCTGCGACCGGTCCGCGCCAAAGGTCACGAGCTTCGCAAGGAGCGGGTCGTAGTAAACCGGCACCTCCCAACCGCGGTAGACGCCCGAATCCACCCTGACGCCGGGTCCTTGCGGCTCTACCAGCTCGCGAATCACGCCGGGAGAAGGAAAGAAGTTGTGATCCGGGTCCTCGGCGTAGATGCGGCACTCGAGAGCCCACCCGCGCAGTTGCACGTCGTCCTGACGAATGCTGAGCGGCTCGCCGGCTGCTATGCGGAGCTGCTGCTGCACCAGGTCGAGTCCGGTGACCATCTCCGTAACCGGATGCTCCACCTGAAGTCTGGTGTTCATTTCCAGGAAATAGAACTTCCGATCATCGTCCAGCAAGAACTCGACTGTTCCCGCGTTTTCGTAGCGCGCCGCTCGGATGACCCGCAGCGCTGCCTCGCCCATCTGCCTGCGCAAGTCCGCGTCCAGCATTGGGCTGGGGCACTCTTCCACCACCTTTTGATGCCTGCGCTGCAGGGAACACTCACGCTCGCCAAGGTAAACGGCATTCCCGTACCGGTCGGCCAGCATTTGGATCTCGACGTGGCGCGGGCGCGCGATGCATTTTTCCAGGTAGATCGAGGGATCGCCGAAGGCGTTCTGTGCTTCCGAACCGGCAGCCTCGAAGTCCTCGCGCATGTGACCCTCGTCGTGCACCAGGCGCATTCCCTTCCCGCCCCCGCCTGCCGCAGCCTTGAGCATGACCGGGTAGCCGATCCGCCTCGCCTCCTCCAGCGCCTCGTCGAGAGATTTCAAAGCCTGGTAAGTGCCGGGCACGATCGGCACGCCTGACTTCAAAAGCACCGTGCGCGCGCCCGTCTTGCTTCCCATTAGGCGCATGGACTCGGCGGAGGGACCGACGAAGGGAATGCCCGCCTCGGCACAGGCGTGCGCGAAACGCGGGTTTTCCGCCAAAAAGCCATATCCTGGATGGATGGCATCGGCATGGCAGCGTTTCGCGATCTCGATGATCTTGTGGATAGCGAGATAGCTCTCGGACGAGGGCGCGGGACCGAGCAGGTAGGCTTCATCCGCCAAGCGGACATGCTGGGAGGCGCGGTCGGCCTCGGAGTAGGCGGCCACGGATGAAATCCCCAGGTCACGGCATGCGCGGATAATGCGGACAGCGATTTCGCCTCGATTGGCGATAAGCACCTTTTTGAACACGGCCAATCCTGACCGCAACCGCGAAATACATCGAACAATTTGCGCGTATTTCGCGTTGCCTGAAGCTCAATTCCCTTTCATCAAAGAGGGATGTTCCCGTGCTTGCGGGCCGGGTTGGAATCCCTCTTGTTTTCGAGCATGCGCAGCCCTGTAATCAACTTGCGGCGCGTGATGCGCGGCTCGATGATTTCGTCGATATACCCACGCTCGGCGGCGATGTAGGGCGAGGCGAACTTGTCGCGGATCTCTTCCACCTTGCGCGTGCGGAACTCTGCCGGGTCGGGCGCCATTCTCAACTCGTTGCGGTACAAAATATTCACGGCGCCTTCCGGCCCCATCACCGCGATTTCTGCGGTGGGATAAGCATAGTTTAGATCCGTCCGGATGTGCTTGGAAGACATGACGCAATAGGCGCCGCCGTAAGCCTTGCGGGTGATCACGGTGATTTTCGGCACGGTGGCCTCAGCAAAAGCGTAGAGCAACTTCGCCCCGTGCTTGATGATGCCGCCGAACTCCTGCGCCGTGCCCGGCAGGAAACCGGGAACATCTTCGAAAGTAATCAGCGGGATGTTGAACGCATCACAGAAGCGGACGAAGCGAGCACCTTTAACCGATGCGGAGATGTCCAGGGTGCCGGCCAGGTGAGCGGGCTGATTGGCGACGACGCCAACGGGGCGCCCATCCAATCGCGCGAAACCGACCACGATGTTCCTGGCAAAGTGTTTGTGCACTTCGAAAAAGTAGCGGTCGTCCACAACCGACTTGATGATGTCCCTGATGTCGTAAGGCTGGTTAGGATCGGTCGGGACCACGGTATTTAACTTCTCGTCTTCGCGGTCCCAAGGGTCTGTCGTTGCCCGGGCGGGTGGATCCTCCATGTTGTTGGCAGGAAGGAAGGAGAGCAGTTCGCGAATTGTGGCCAGACACTCGCGATCGTCTGTTGCGGCAAAGTGGGCGACGCCGCTGGTGCTGTTGTGTGTGATTGCGCCGCCGAGCTCGTCCATGGTCACCTCCTCGTGGGTGACCGTCTTGATCACGTCAGGTCCCGTGACGAACATGTAGCTTCTGTCTTTGACCATCAGAATGAAATCGGTGATCGCCGGCGAGTAGACAGCCCCTCCCGCACAGGGTCCCATGATGGCGGAGATCTGCGGGATCACGCCGCTTGCGATCGTGTTGCGCAAGAAGATGTCGGCGTAGCCAGCCAAGCTCACGACCCCTTCTTGGATCCTGGCTCCGCCGGAATCATTGAGGCCAATGATGGGAGCCCCCATCTTCATGGCCAAGTCCATGACTTTACAGATCTTCTCGGCATAGGCCTCGCTCAGGCTGCCGCCAAAGACCGTGAAGTCTTGGGCAAAGATGTACACCACGCGGCCGTCGACGCGACCGTACCCGGTAACGACTCCATCACCTGGGATCTTCTGCTCCGCCATTCCGAAGTCGACGCAACGGTGCTCGACGAACTTGTCCAGTTCCTCAAAGCTGCCTTCATCGAGCAAAAGGCTGATCCTCTCCCGCGCGGTCAGCTTTCCGGCATCATGCTGCCGCTTGAGCCGCTCGGGTCCTCCGCCTTCTTCAGCCCGGCGATTCAGCGCCTCCAGCTCATTCAGCTTTTCGGAAATGTCCATAGTCAGTAAGAAGTCGCAAATCAAGTGACGAGTCATCCACTCGTCACTCATCATGTGCTCTAAACGCGCGCCGCCTGCCGTGCAGCCTCCCAATCCTTGAGGAAGCGCTCCAAACCAACGTCGGTGAGCGGGTGATTCATCAGTTGCATAAGCACCTTGTGGGGCATGGTCGCAACGTGCGCACCCAACAGGGCTGCTTCCCGTACGTGAAGGGGATTGCGGCAACTGGCTACGAGAATCTGGGTCGCAAACTTGTAATTGGCAAAAATCCGCAGCAGGTCGGCAATGAGATTCATCCCGACCTCACTGATGTCATCGAACCGCCCCACGAAAGGTGAAACGTAGGTGGCGCCGAGTTTGGCGGCGATCAGTGCCTGATTCGGGCTGAAGACTAAGGTCACATTGGTCCGGATGCCCTCGCTGCTCAGCTGCCTGAGCGCCTTCATTCCCTCTTTGATCATCGGGACCTTGACCACGATGTTCTCATGAATCCTGGCGAGATCTCTCGCCTCGCGCACGATCCCTGCGCTGTCGGTGCTCACAACCTCAGCACTGATGGGACCATTCACGATCTTTATGATGTCGCGCAGGATATCTTTGAAATCCCGCTTTTCCTTGGCAACGAGTGAGGGATTGGTAGTTACACCGTCGATCAAGCCGTACTCTGCAGCCTCTCGTATTTCATCGATGTTGGCAGTGTCGAGAAAAAACTTCATGCCGGCTCTCCCTTCCAGATTTGCTCATTATAACAGCCAGAAGCCAGAAGTCAGAAGCCAGTAGAAAAACCAGTTGTCAAATCGGCGCTTGCAGAGCATATGCGAATTGTGGTCCCCCCTGGCCCCTCGCGGATGTCCGATTCGATAACTGCTGCAAACACAACCGCGCGGCGTCCTCCTCATTCTGACTCCTGACTTCTATTTTCCCGAGGCAATTCCTGGGCAGTTTCTCAGGCCGACCGGACCGGGTTACGCAGGACGCCGACGCCTTCGACCTCAATTTCCACCATGTCCCCGTGCGCGAGTGGACCCACACCTGCAGGCGTGCCCGTGGCAATCAGATCGCCGGGCAACAGCGTCATGATGCCGGCCAGGAAGCGGATCAGCCGTTGCACCGGGAACAGCATTTCGCTCGTGCGCGCTTGCTGGCGAACCTCGCCATTGACCCGGCCGATCACCATCACGTCGGCCGGATCAAGCTCCGTCTCAATCCAGGGGCCGAAGGGGCAGAAGGTGTCGAAACCCTTGGCGCGCGTGAATTGGACGTCCTTTTTCTGCAGATCCCGCGCAGACACATCATTGACGCAAGCATAGCCGAAAACGCAACGGAGGGGATCATCATCTTCGGGGATATTGCGTGCTGTTCGGCCGATGACCACGCCCAACTCTGCTTCATGATCCACGCGCCTTGAGGCCGCAGGGAGAACGATCGCATCGCCTGGAGAAATTACTGCGCTCGGCGGCTTGAGGAAAATCATGGGTTCTGCTTCCGGCGGCACGTTGCCCAATTCGAGGGCATGCGCCGCGTAGTTGCGCCCGATGCCGATGATTTTTCCGGGCAACAGGGGTGCCAGCAGCCGCACATTCGCGAGGGGCAACGTCACCCCGGTCGGCTCCATCGCCCCCAAAATTTCACCGCGGCAAACTCTGACGGCACTTCCTTCGATTCGGCCGCAGCCGGTTTCCCCCTGGTAGCTAAAGCGACATAATTTCATTTGACCTCCACGGTTACTGTCGAAGCCTGCCCCTCATTTCCATGCGTATCCACGGCCGCAACGCTGTATACGTACGTTTTTCCCGGGATGGCTTGGTCATCGCGGAGACTCAAAGTGATCACCAGTTGCGCCTGAAGGAGAACCCGCGCAGGGGAGCCTTCTTCCTTGCGGCAGACACGGTAGCCGGCAAGATCGGTGTCATCAGGCGGGCTCCACATCAGCGTCACGACTTCGTTCTCGACGACGGCATCCAGGTTCTTGGGCATGCCGGGCGGAAACGTATCCACTGGGGTGACCGGCAGCTGATCTGAGGAGAGGCTCTCGGCGTAAGGATTCTCCCTGCTGCCAACCACACTCACAGCGTAGTAATAGGTCTTGTCGAATTCGAAGCTGCGGTCCTCAAACTCAGGCTTGGGCACCGGGGCGGTGTTGAGGGGGGCAACCGGGAGGGTCTTGGGGTCTTCGGATCGATAGACATTGTACCCGGCGACTCGCGCTGGAGCAGATCCGTCCGCGTTCTTTTCGGGCGCTTTCCAGGTCAGCCGTATGCGGTCGCGGAACAGCTCGCAGGAAAGCCCTTCAGGAGCAGCCGGGATAGCGACGGGCGCCACAAACGCCTGATTGCTCAATCCGGCGGTTTGATTCTTTTTGTTGACAAAGCGGACGGCATAACGAAAGCCCTGCGTAAAGAACGAAGCAGGATCAGCGGGCCTAAGGTCCCAGAAGGCCAGCGCCCCATCCCTGAGGTAGCGCGGGAGTTCCCTGGCAGAAATGGATTGAATCTGTTCGGCGCGCGCCAGAAACGCTTCCTCCTGAAGTGGGCCGGCATCCTGGCGATCGCCGGCCAGTCGGAATATTTCGATCCGGTCGAGCGTCGTCACGCGTGAGCCATTGGTGTTCGCGACGGGCTGGGAGACGGTGAGCAAAATCCTGTCCGAAAACTGGCGTGCGTCCAGGTCGACTGCCGGCTTGGGCACGAGCACCTGCGGCGGCTGGGGCTCGCCGATCTTCGCGCAGCCCTCCAGGCCCAACAGGCATAGGAAAAGCAAAAGAGTGAGAATGTAGAAATGGCGCGCAACCATTACAGGATGTATCGGCTGGTGTCCTTGTCGGCCACGATGTCACTGAGCTTCTGACGCACATACGCCGCGTCTATCCGTACCATCTTCTTGGACAACTCGCTCCCCTTAAACAAGATGTCTTCCAGCAACGCCTCCATGACGGTATGCAAGCGGCGCGCGCCGATGTTCTCGGAGCTGTCATTCACGAGGCATGCCATGCGCGCGATCTCCCGGAGCGCATCGTCTTCAAATCGAAGCTTTACCCCTTCGGTCTTCAGCAGCGCGACATATTGCTTGATCAGTGCGTTCCTGGGTTCCGTGAGGATGCGTACGAAATCGTCCTCGGTCAGGGTCTTCATCTCGACGCGAATTGGAAAGCGCCCTTGAATTTCAGGAATGAGGTCGGACGGTTTGGAGACGTGAAACGCACCCGCGGCGATGAAAAGGATGTGGTCGGTGCGAACCATGCCGTAGCGCGTGTTGACACTGGTGCCCTCCACGATCGGGAGAATGTCGCGCTGGACCCCTTCGCGGCTCACGTCCGGACCGTGGCCGCTTTCGCGCCCGGCGATCTTGTCGATCTCATCCAGGAAGATGATGCCGTTTTCCTCGACGCGCTCCAGCGCTGTCCTGGCGACCTGTTCCATGTCGATCAGCTTCTGCTCTTCCTCCTGCACGAGATAATCCAGAACCTCGTCCACCCGCATCCGGCGCTTCTTGGGCTTCCCTTCCATCATGCCCGTGATCAGGTCCTTCATGTTGAACTGGATCTCCTCCATGCTTGCGCCTTCGAAAATCTGAAAAGCAAAGGGACTCATGGAGTGTTCCCGGACCTCCAGCTCGATGATGCGGCGGTCCAGCGCGCCTGAGCGCAGTCGCTTGCACAGCTTCTCACGCGAGCGTTCCACGAGCTGGAGATCCTTGCTCGCGTCGCCCGAGCCATTCTCAGAAGGCATGGACTGGAGACTGGACAGGAGCAGATCCAGGACACGCTCTTCGGCATTCTGCTCTGCCGTCTCCGCCACCTCCGCAACGCGCTCCATCCGGACCATGTCGACGGCGGTCTCAACCAGGTCCCGTATCATCGACTCGACGTCCCGCCCGACGTAGCCGACCTCGGTGTACTTCGTGGCCTCAATCTTCAAAAAGGGGGAGTTGGCCAGGCGCGCGAGCCGGCGCGCAATTTCTGTCTTGCCCACACCAGTGGGACCAATCATGATGATGTTCTTGGGTGCGACCTCCTCCGCCATCTCTGCATCCAGCTTCTGGCGCCGGACGCGGTTGCGCAGTGCAATTGCGACCGCCTTCTTGGCTTCCTGTTGCCCGACAACATACCGATCGAGTTCGGCAACGATCTCGTGGGGTGACATTTCGTCCAGCCCGCGAGCATGGGTCGTGTGGCGTTTTCGCACTTCCGGCAGATTCCTTTCTACCTCGGGGCGGCGGCCGCCCGGCAGGTCTCCGGAGCCGGTGCGCAACCGTTCTCAATCAAGGAAGAGCTTCATCCGCGCCGGCGGCTGCTCTTCGGCGCTTTCAGCTCCTCGACGACGATTTCCCCATTGGTAAAAATACATATCTCGCTTGCTATCTTGACGGACTCGAGAGCGATTTCTTTGGCCGACAGCTTGGTGTGACGCAGCAACGCACGGGCGGCAGAGAGCGCGTAGCTTCCGCCCGAACCGACCGCGAGCGTTCCGTCATCCGGCTCGATGACATCGCCGGTTCCCGAGAGCAGATATGTGGA
>Ga0315280_10003699_pt1 | contig 23224 bp, 23 predicted proteins | sample YL17G06_40_MG_FD_203697 | JGI IMG/M metagenome (GOLD analysis project Ga0315280, IMG submission 203697) | Sediment microbial communities from Yellowstone Lake, YNP, Wyoming, USA - YL17G06_40 | ecosystem: Environmental > Aquatic > Freshwater > Lake > Sediment | place: USA: Wyoming | collected... | reverse complement strand
CAGTACATCCGAAAGTAAATAAAAATAACTTACAAAATCGCTTTATCAATCAAAGTTTTCACTAAATTGTATTCTTTACAGGTCGACTTTATGTTTTTTCATGATAATTTGAGAAAGAAAAATGTAATTTTAGTCGACAAAATAGAGCTTACGCTAGATAACTCTTCAGCTATTTGTGGCAAACAGATAGTCATGTGACAAGAAACCCAGACAGTAACCCATGAATGAAAATTAGTGCTTTTATAGAATTCTCCTTAATAATCCTGCCATGAAGAAATAAACTTAATAAACTCTCTGCAAGTATCCAGAGATTATACAGGGTAGTTGACAGCAAGAGATAAAACAGTCTTATGCTATATCTTTTCGAAGTTGTTTTCGCTAAAAAATTCTTTATATCCCTAAAGGTTGTCTCGATGCTCCATCTTTTGCTGTAAAGCTCGTCTATACGACAGCTCCAAAACCGGAGCTCATTATCAGTATTGCTTGAAAAGTTTATGTTAGTTATGAAAGGGACAAGCCTTTCTTTTCTCCCTTTTATTATTATTAAATTCGTTTTGACGCCTTGATAATCATATCCTTTTATCGAAAAAGGTGGAGGCAGGATTTTAAGCACTTCTTTAATTGTTGGTGTTCTTTTAGCAATCATTACATATTTTACCTTGAGCTTCTCGAACAATCTAATAAATTCTACTCTTTGTGAGAAGTATCTGTCAGTTAATAAAACATTGATATTAACTTTTTCCTTCGCAAATTCTATCAGTTTTCTTACAATTTTGTATTCGTTGAATAATCCACCTATAGGCAATGTAAGGAGAATGTATTTCCTCCCCTTGTTCACTATGCTTATAGTTATGAACCTAAATCCCCACTTGGTTCCCCTGAAATCTCCCATCCTGTTTATTACCATCCTGTCATTTTTGTCCCCAAAGTACCATATCTCAGTATGGTCTATCGCAACATCCGCTTTTCTTCCGTCAAAAAGGTTAGTTCTCTTTTTGGTTTCTTTGTAAATTGTTTCAAATATATTGATAAACATTTTTTGCATGATTTCGATCTCATCCTCGTACTTTTTGATATGGTACAAAAGTGTTTCTCCCTTTGGCGATTTTTCGGGTAATCCCCTTCCTCTCAAGTCTTTTAAAAGCATCTCAGCTCCAGATTCTGCAAATCTTCTATGCAGAGACATATTAATTAGTAGCCGCACAAATTTCGACAAATCGTATTTGCAATTATGCCGCATGTAAAGAAACTTCATGCCAGGAAGAATTATTTTCTTAGCCAGTTCATAAATCCTCTTCCGCTCGTTTTCAGCTTTGTATTGCAACCCATATTTGTTAGAAGCAGGTTCTATTTTCTTTACTTTAAAGATTTCATCAGCAAATACTATACCAGCCTTTTCAGTAATGGTTTTAATCTGCCTTATGATTAATTCTATTAGTTCCTTTTCTTTATTTGTTAAAATATGATTGATGAAGTAACTGAAAGTCCTTTGGTTTGGGGTTAAAATATTATTATTAATGTCTCGATAGAAGCCAAGAGATAATGCATCATTTTCATTCTTTTTTAAGTAATCTGCAAGCTGTGTTTGAAATTTTATTCCTTTTAATTTCATGAATATGATGGATTTTATCATTGCAATATTCGAGAACTTGATGTACTCTTTTTCTTCTACTATCTTTTCAAGTCGTAGCTTTTCAAGAAAACCAGAAATTTTAATAGTTTCCTGACTTCCAAAGGCCTGAAAAACTTTATAAATCTCTTTCTCTATATGCTTAATTGTAAAGTGTGATTCGTCTCTCAAAGCGGTCACCTTTGCCCAAAGGGTGACGGTCAAACGTTAACCCTTTGGTCTCATTTATCTTACTTATTCACTTAGGTAAGCTATTAACTTATATTATTAAAGAAGTATTTAAAGTTATCATTTTATTAGAGTTTATAAACAGTTGTATTCTTTTGTTGTAGATTAATTGAGCGTTCTCATCTTTCTCTTTTTATCGTTTATCTAATTGTTGTCTACGTATCTATCACCATAGATATTGTCATGAAATAAGAGAAAATTGCGAGAAAAGTGATGTAAGCTATTCATAAATAGGGCTAAACCAACTCGTTTTGTTTTGTTTCTATTAGTATAATATTAATTTAAGAGAAGTTAGAAAAAGTTTTTACAAGTTTTCTTGTAAACGCAATACTGACATTTATCATATTCCCAGTTGCTCTTATCAGGAATAGGTGGTAACTCGTTATTCATGATTTTCAATTTCAATGCTTTAAAAACAGACAAGATTTTTTCAACCAATCTTTCATCTTTTTGTATTACAAACTCTTTTAATTCTTGATTTCCTTTAGATTCAACCAGAATAATTCCTTTTTGGATATTAAAATAATATAAATAAAGCTGCAATTGTGCTGCATGATCAATACATGGTTGATTATTTTTCTGAAATATAAAAGGGTTCATACTCTTTATTTCTACGACATGGTTTTCATTATCTATGGAAACTATGGCATCAGCTTTACCATGAAAAAGTTCATCTTTAGGTATTTCTATTTCTGATGCCACAACCAAACCCAAAGAATACAAAACTGACATCAATCTTATGTGAACATGGTCGCCGTTGCGAAAAATTCGATTAACTCTCGGGTCTAAAGGTTCTTTTTCTGCGTGTTTAATCTTAAAGAATATTTTTCTTGGGCAGTCGCAGACTTCCGATACATAGAAATGATCACGCTCCTCTTCAGGCTCTACTTCTTTATAGAATTCGTCTATTTTTTCCACCAACATTTTAATCATATCTTATTTACTTACCTAAGCTATTCACTATTATATTTTATAAGTATTTAAAGATAACGGGTTAGATTTGTAACGAGATCTCGGTATTAATTATTTAAGGAAGAATAACCATTTTAAATATAACGAGATCTCGGTATTATGTCAATATCTGTGCTTAAAAAACACATGACCATCGACCAATTAATTTTACTAGAAGTGTGCAAAAGCAAAAACGGTAAAAGTATAAAAGAACTTGAAAGGAATCTCCAAAGCCCAAGAAATACAATAGTAGGCTATCTAAATACACTTGAAAGGGACGATTTAATAAACTCAAAAGTAGTTGGTCGCACAAAAAGATTTTATCCAGCTATTCCAGAATTGACAAAAAAACTATCGTCTGCTTTAGAAAATCTTAAATCAGCGTATATTGATGTTATCAGAACTATAGCTAAAAAACAGCTCAAAGAACTGAAAATAAAAGATGATTAGGAATGAATATAAATATTCAATCTAAAAATACAAAAAATCTACAAATCACTCGGTCTATCGATTCGGTATACTGGTGCCCTAAATGTAATGTACCTTTGCTGTCAAATCATTGTAATAAATGCGATTCTAAGGGCATTTATTGTGCACAAGATTTAAAGCCTGCGTTTCAAAAAGAAAAAGAAATATACGAGAATTTTTTATCAATCCAACTTCCAAATGGGCTCTTTCGTAGTAAAAATCGTATAATTATGGATGGAACTACACTTTTTAGATATAAAATAGATTTTCAAAAACTTAAGTTATCCTCGATAGAACCGATTAATCTTATAAAATCGAGATTAAAAAATCATGCCTTTGAAACAGAAAGGAAAATTTGGGATAAAATAAGAGAAAGTAATAAAACAATTCTTGCAAAAAAAGAAAGAGAAGCATTAAAATTTATCAAGAAGATAGCTCAGGAATATAAAGGCAGATCTAAAGTTATCAGTTTTAGTGGAGGAAAGGACAGTTCAGTTACAGCGATCCTTGTGAAGAAAGCTTTAGTGAATGTCCCATTATTTTTTTCAGATACAACATTAGAATTGCCAGAAACTTATAAATTCGTTGAACATTTTGCTGAAAAATATGGATTCAAACTAATTAAAGATAATGATAATAAATTTTTTAGGTCATCGCAAGATTTCTTTGATTTATGTACTGATTTAGGACCCCCAAGTATTTCTTATAGATGGTGTTGCACTGTATTCAAAGCAACTCCCGTTAACGAATTTTACAAGACAACAAACAAAGATTTTCTGGCATTTGATGGTATAAGAAAATACGAGTCTCAAAGGAGAACAAAATACAGTAAAGTTAGTAGGATAAAGAAAATTCCTCGCCAAATTGCGGCGTATCCGATATTTTTGTGGAGAGAGGCTGATGTGTGGTTTTACATCATCCTCAACAAAATTGCATACAATCCTGTATATGAATTGGGACACACTCGTGTTGGATGTTGGGTTTGTCCGAATGCAAGCCCCTCTAGTTGCTTTTTCAGAAGATTTACACATCCAGAACTATGGAAGAAGTTTGAAATCACCTTGGAAAAATACGCAGAAAAATATGGAAAAGACAAGAACTGGATTATCGGAAATTATTGGAGATTGAGAAGATCTAAAAAAGATAAGGTAACTGCTGCTTCACCATGTCAACGCTATTCAACTGAACAGTTTTTAGTGTATAAGCTTAATGAACCTTTCAATGAGCATCTGCTTGAATATTTTAAACCTTTTGGTGATGTTAAAATAGAGAAGACACCTTGGAATAGAACATTTACTGTAGGCTCAAAAAATCCATTTGAATTATCGGGCATTATTGATGGATTAAGAATTAAAGTATCTATCAATCCCAAAAATTCCACAGGAAGCAAAAAACTTTTTGAAAGACAGCTTACTAGGGCGTTGAATTGCGTCAATTGTGGAGGATGCATTGGTAAATGCCCTTTCGGAGCTATAAACATTGTAAATAATAGATTTACTATTGATTCAGAAAAATGTAGGCTGTGTAAAAAATGTGTGTTGAGTGATTGTATCGCATTAAAATATAGAATTGAACAAAAAGTTATAAAAGATAAATTTAAGCTTTGAATAAGTTTAATTATGCCGATATTTATTGAAAAAGAAGGAGTTAGAGATGTTTCTATAAGAGAACTTTTAGGTAGACATTATAACTTTAAGGTTCCTCGATATCAAAGAGGTTTTTGTTGGGATATAAGAAAGGAAGTAAGCCAATTTTGGGATGATATACAAAATATGAAAGAAAAACAGGAGGAATATTTTTTTGGTTCTATGATTTTTTATAAAGAACAAGAAGATACATACACAATTATTGACGGGCAACAAAGAATTGCCCTTGTCACTATTCTATTCATAGTAATTAGAGATATTTATATGGAATTAAAAAAAGAATGGGAAGCCTCAGAACTTAATTCAGAATTTATTGGCAAAACTGACACCACAACTAAGAAAATTGAAAAAAAATTAAAATTATCTAATGTTGATGATGAATTTTTCATAAAATATATTTTACCGCTGAGATCTGGAAAAGAAAAACAATTTTATTGGAAACAATTATTAAAAAACTGCCGAAAGCATAAAGAAAAGGTACCCACTTCTAACAGACTCCTCTATTTTGCTTACGATTACTTATATGAAAGCATCAATGATGAACTAAAAAATATGGAAGAAAAGAAAAGGATAGAATTTTTGAACAGTGTGGTAAAAGTAGTATCTGATAATTTCAAAATTATAAAGAGTGCAGTTAAAAATGAAAGTTATGCCTATGAAGTTTTTGAAACTTTAAATGAAAGAGGTAAACAGCTTGGATTTAGAGATCTTTTGAAAACCTATTTGTTTTCAAAAGCCGAAGATAAAAAAGAAGATGTAAAAGAAGTAGAAACCAAATGGGATAAGATTTGTAAAAATTTAAATAACCAATCAGAAATAATAGACGATTTTCTAAGACATTATCTGATGTCTATTAATGGCATTACGAGAAAGAGAGAAGTTTTTAAGAAATTTCAAGAAATACTTGAAAAGTATAATGTTGTTATTCTTCTAACTGAACTTGAAATAGAATCAAAAAATTATGCTTCTTTGTTAGAACCGTCCATGTATTTTGAAGATAAAGATGTAATTCATTTATTAGAAGACATCAAGACTCTTAATGTAAAGCTATGTTACCCTTTATTATTGAGTGGATTTTGTTTAGAGGATAAAGACAATTTCCCAAAATTATTAGAAATGATATTAAAATTCACATTTAGATATAGTACGGTTTGTGGTAGACCCTCTAATAAATTAGAGCGTTTATATCTTAATGATATTTCTGTCAAAATTCGGAAAAAAGAAATAGATATAGAACAAATAAAAAAAATACTTATAGAGAAATCACCATCAGATGATGATTTTTATGAAGAATTTAAAAATTTCGTACCTGAAGATAGTAAAGTTGCCAGATACATATTAAGAGAAATTGAAGATTCTAAATCAAATCGTGAAAAACTAGTAAACAAAGACCCCAATGTACTTAATTTAGAACATGTAATGCCACTAAATCCTGATCCAGATTGTAAAAAACACTTAGAGAATAAAAAAGTAAAAATTGATGATTGGAATAAAATGCTTGGTAATTTAACACTTCTTCTTAAAAAAGTAAATGAAAAATTAGAAAATAAGTGTTTCAAAGAAAAACAAAAAATTTTATTACAAGAATACAAAGAATCATCAAAACTTTCAATTAATAAAGAAATATTTTCCAAACAAACCAAAGATTGGACTAATAAAGAAATCGGGAAAAGACAAGAACAATTTGTTAAAATAGTAAAAGAAAGAAAACTATGGAAAATAGATTAATTCTATTTTAAAAATACTAACCCCTTTCTAACTCATACAAATAACTATAACTATATTGAACTAATAAATATAATTCTCTTAGCAAATCGAGATAAACTAAAAGTGAATGATTATGAAGGAAAAGGATTTATACGAGCCTATATGGGAAAACTTGAAAAATCTATTCCTCAATAAGTATGATGGTTGTTGTTTGGAAATAACTCATAATGGGAAATATTCTGAAGATTTAAAAGCCACATTTGATAGGGATATTTTATTCTTTTTCAAGGGTCGTCTTTCTCCTGATTTGACAGGTTTTATAGTTAAAGATTCTTTGAAACGCTTTATTGTTGTAGAAATCAAAAAGGGACAAATAAAACTTCCAGATATTTATCAAGCAAAAATATATGCAGATTTTTTTAGAGCAGAATTTTGTTTTCTGATTTCCTCTAAACCTATTCCCGAAGAAATCAAAAGAGTCTTAAAAGAAAGACCAGAGGTAGCTAACGGATATGCATACAAGCCTATCTTTTTGGCTCAATACGATATAGAAAAAGGAAGAATTTTAGAGTATAGTTGGTTCCCTGAAAATCCTTTTTTATAAAAACTGTGATTAAGCCCCTCAGTTTACACTCATTCTAGAGTTCCGACAAGTTTACACCACTAAATAAAGATATATCAAATATAACAAAAGTTTTTATAAGGAGGTAGATTAAATGAAAGCGACATTAACGAAAATTAGTGGTGGGTATGCATGTAGAGTAAGAGGAGTAATGCCTGAGAAAAAAGGGAAAGCTCTTCTGGAAGTTGATATAAAACCGACAACTCAGAAAAGAATAATAATTCGAATACCGAAATCCACCCAAATATGGTTTGGTTGAAGTTGAGTTATATAATCGTTTACCGTGTATGATATTTCCGTTAAGAGATGCTGTAAAATTATAAAGAATGCGTTTAAGGTGTCTAGGCTTCTAACACGGTCGATGTTTTCAGCAAGGAAAAAAGAAGCGAGATAATGTCCCCCTATTCCGCACAGTTATAGAGACGCTATCAAGTTTTTTCATCCTAACCATAATATAATTTTAACCGTGGAATTGGCTTTGCACAAAACCCTACCTATTTAACGAGTCTAAGATATCCTCAAATTGTTCCTTAGACAAAACAAAAGCGTTCTTTATACCGATTTGTAATTTACCCGCTTTATTTGCAAAATCCAAATATGCCAATGCTCTAAGAAATCTGAATGTCCTATCTGGATTGAAACCTACCAACAAGGCTATCCTTCCTAAAGCAATTGCATTTATTGCACTACCAAGTATATGCTTTAAAGTGTTAGTATTCTCAATTTCTACCGCAATGAAACATCTGGAATTTGGATTAGAGCAGTTCTGGGTTTTGAAATTCTCGGTTGACAATCCTCTAACATCTAGATTTATTTCGGTATAGTTTCTAAGGTTATTTTTGAAAGCTTTCTTAGATTGATTTATCAAATTTGTTGAAAAATTAACAAGTTCATCATAAATACGTTTGCAATTTTCGACGTCATCTAGATTGTCTGATGAGTTAAATGGTCCTACAGCAACATCTGGTACTGGAGAGTAAATATCAGTGCTTATTCTTATCGGTTTTCTTATCCCAGCTATTACTTTTATGTTTCTACTCCTAAAAAAGTCTTCGAATGAATTTTTCGCCTTGTCCTGAAGTTCTTTCACAGTTTTAACCACTAATTACACCTCAATTATCAGTTGGGTTTTCAAAATCTAAATTTATATATATCTAATATTTCAATATAAATAAGCAGATAGCTTAGGTGTTTATTGTGATAAGACCTTTACCCAGTTGGCTCATAAAACGTTACTCGGTTCTATGGGTTAAGACAAAAGGTAAGTTTGATTATGATACTGCTAAAAAAATTTTAAATGATTCAGATGAGGTACTAAGTGTTGTGCTTTCTAACATTAGAAAACTTGGTTGGTTGGAGGTAAAAGCAAATCCCAAAGATTCTAGGAAAAAGATTTATCACTTGAAACCACCAAAAAAAGCCATAGACGAAATTGTTCAAGGGTTTGCAAGAGGTTGAGGATATGAATGAAACCGAAATTAAAAAACCGCCAATAGGTCATGCACAAAGGAATACTCCTATTTATGATATGATTAGATTCTGGGGGAGAAAACCCAATAATCTTGTTCGAATGTACATTGAGCATTATACTGATAAAAATGATGTAGTTCTAGATCCTTTTGCTGGTTGCGGTGTTGCTGCTATTGAAGCCCTGAAATCAAGAAGACGAGCCATATATAATGACCTTAATAAATACTGTAAATTTATTGCGAGAATTTCATCTCAACCTGTTGATATAGAAAAATTGAAGAATGCGTTTAAGGAGTTAGTCAAAAAAATTGAAAAGAAAAAATATCCCGTTGAAATCAAGGGGAAAGATGGAGAGGTCTCTTTTGATTGGCTATACTCTACAAAATGCCCAAAGTGCAGTTCCAAAAAAGAAATGGCAAGAATATTGGGTGTTGTTTTTACCAGGACATACAGAATTAAAAAAAGACCTGAAATTAAATCTCTCGGAAAATCAGAATTACCTCCAGAATTGGCAAGCGATAAAAGCAAGATGGGAAAAATAGCAAGTAAAGTGTATGAAATTATAAAAATTGAGGGTGAAATTTCTGATCAAGACTTAGGTAAAAAAATCAAATTAAAAGTTAGACCAGAGGATATAACTAGATCTGTGAACGAAAAACTAGTTGACGAAGGTCTTATTGAAATAACTAGAGAACTTCCAATCCTAATAGAATACAAATGTCTTAATTCTAACTGTAAAGCCAAGGATACGAAAGTTCCAAGTATAGAGGATATAAATAAGATAGATTCAATAAACGAAATGACGCCGGAATATTATTATCCAACTCAAGAACTTTCTTATAATGACAAGAAATTTTTAACGTTAAGACCTGGAACTGAAACTATGCTTAAACTCTTTACTAGAAGAAATTTGATTGCACTTTCAATATTAAAACACGAAATAGAGGGACTTGAAGTAGAAGACGAAATTAAAGAGAATTTATTGTTGTGCTTTGCTGCAATATTAGAACATGTCTGTAAAATGGAAAGACCGAACAAAAAAGGGTGGGGAGTTAAGAATTACATAATTCATCCCACATTCTTGGAACAGAATGTTATACATGTTTTTAAGAATCGATTTAAAACAATCCTAGACGGGAAAGAAGAAGCAAACAATGAAATAGGTGATTTTTATAAAGAGTCGTCTGATCCAAAAGAAGTTATCAATAATAAAGCAAATGTCTGCTTTTTAGATTTAGATGCTCGAAAGTTACCTATAGATGATAATAAAGTCGATTACGTGTTCACAGATCCTGAGTATGGTCCCTCTATACAGTATTATGAACTAAGCTTTATGGCTTCCACTTGGCTTGGTTTTAAAAATGATTGGAAGAATGAGATTGTAGTCAACCCCAAACAAGAGAAAACAGCCGAAGTCTATAGAGACATGCTCTGTACAGCTTTCGGAAAAATATTCAAAATTCTGAAACCAGGAGGTTATATGACCGTTACATTCCACAGTCGAGAAATAAAATATTGGAATGCTCTAATGTATGCAATTCAACTTGCCGGTTTTGAATATGTAGATGCTGTATACGAAATTCCTCAAATAGAGTATACAAATTGGTTGTATGCAAGAAATCCTGGTGAGATGAGGGGTGATGTATACATAACTTTTTATAAACCCGAGATAAGCAAAGGACATAAAAAAGTTGGAATCATTGAACTGAATGAAACAGTACAAAATGATGTGTTACCCGAAGCTAGAGAAATAATCCTCTTACATAATGGTGAAGCAACACTCAATCAACTTGTTCGTGGAATTACATTGAAACTAATAAAAATTGGGGTACTCCATGACCCAAAAATCAGAGATTTAAATTACAGCAAAATATTTGATGAACATCTTGAGAGGGTGGGTCATCGTGAGATTTGGAAATTGAAAGAAGAAAAAAAAGTTTCTCCAATAGATTATATTCCATTAGACAGGAGAATTGGATGGTTAATATACTCAGTTTTTAATAGAAGAAAGGGTAAAGCTACGGTTGACGATATTTTATCAGCAATCTATATAATTTTAAAAAATGCCAAAACACCAGAAAACAGAGAAATAATGAATGTATTGAGAAGTCTAGCAGAACCGAGAACTGAGGAAGCGAAACCATACTGGATATTTAAAGAATTCATTCAAGCTGATATTACCCAATTTGCACCTGAAAAACCTATAAGACCCAAATTAATTGAAATTGAAAAAGAGGAAGAACTTGACCATGTCAGAGTGATAACTTTAGTAGCCAAACTAGGTAAGTATTTCGGATACGATGTTTTTGTTGGAAACCCAGAAGTTAGGAAAACACCAGACCTTAAAAAATATCGGACGGTTGATTGGTTGAGAGTTTACGGTCCTGGCTTGAAAGCACTTGATAGATTGATGAATGTCGATGTAATATGGCTTGAAAACAAGACAAAACCAATAGCCTTAATTGAGGTGGAACATAGCACGGACCCAAGGCAAGGTCTTTTGAGGATGTCTAACATATTTGCAGAAATACCGCTAGAAGTAAAAATATTTTCAATAATCCCTGATAAAAGAGAGGGAAAATTGAGAGAAATTATTGATGAACCATCCATTAAAAAATTGATCGGAGAAAGAGTCGTACATTGTATAACTTATTCGTCCTTAGCACAGTTAGTCGATGAAATCGAATATAAAAAAATTAATTTTGCAGATTTCGTAAGAAAATCTAAAGCCTTAGAGGCCTTTAATATTTAATCAGGATCTTATTAAATTGCATTCTTTCTTTTCAATTCTTTTTCTACTTCTTCTTGGGATTTACCACAAAGGGAACAACCAGATTTAATTAGCCAAATATCAGCACTTCTTTGCACCTTTTTAGAACCAGGCAAAGAACCAGTTTTGGCGACTTTTTCTCCCCAAGCTCCAGGTATATACCAAGCTTCTATTCTACCTTTATCACAAAAAGGACAATTTAATTCTACAGGTTCGCCTCTCATAACTAACAATTTATCTTAAACAGTTTAATAGATTGATATGTCCATAGTGCAAGATGAACCAACAAGTGAAGAATTGAGAACCCAATTAATAATCAAATCGAATGACAGTTGCTGTATTTGCCAGAACTCCCTTATTCATGCTCATCATATAGATTTTAATCCTCAAAATGATGTTTTTGATAATTTGGCACCTTTATGTCCAAACCATCATAGCTTAGCACATACAAAAAGTAGTATGTTCCTGAATTTGACCCCAGAAAGAATAAAAGTAATAAGAAATGAGTGGTATGATATTTGCGAAAATAGGAAGCAGGTTGTAGTTCAAGCCATTAATAGAGAATTTGGGGTCTCAAAATTGAAAGAAAAAAATGTTCAAAAAAGCAAACCATTAACAGAATTTTTATCACATTTCTCTCAAGATATTGTAAACCCTAAAGAATTGGCGACCGAATTCTTGCCATTCGATAAAGATTCAAAAATTGAGATTTTGGGTTGTTCTGTTCAATTTATAATTCAAAATACTCTTCCAGAACATTACAAAACATTTATTGAAGAAGTTATAAAGAAAGACAATTCTATTTTGGAAGAGTTATCAGAAATTATAATAAATAATCTAATCAGCAGTGGTAACAGCAAACTGAATCTTTTGTATATTTTAAACGATTTGACGAAATACGAAGAAGTAAAAAATCTAATAAAGACTTATGATAATTTAAAAACAGCTATTTTAGCGGAATATAAAACAAGTAATAATTATTATGAGTCTGGGGTCTTATCTTCCATTCTGATAAACATCTTATCTGCATTAAATAATGAAGAAATTATTTCTATAATTGACTATGCTATAAGCAATTCACAAATAACATTTTCTTATAATGCTCACGATAATATCAATAAGATAATAGCTCGTTTTGAAAGAATAATACCGAAAGAAAAAATTGTAAAATACAACTCTCTCTGGGGTCAATAAATTATTTATCATCAATTCCTTTCGACTTTTGCAACATCGTTTAGACTTATGCAACATTAACTACTTCTGCAACAAAGCCGATGTTCAAGTACCTAACCGTATTGAAAACATAAATGGAGAAAATCATTTGATGTTTACCGTTCTTAATAATATGTGTTCACCGGTTCTGGTAACTCTGTGATTGATGAGCATGTTAACATTTGATTGGTAATTTTCGATGGTTTTTATGACATCTTTTTCTTAATTTATTTAAGTCTTAAATGCTGAAAATTAACTTAGGTCAAAAGGCACGATAGCTTTCCTTTCTTAGCCACAACTGAGAACGGATTCTTTCGGGCCTGACTAACTTTAAAGTGATTGATAATGCCGAAAGGGAAAACTCAAAGGCAAAAGTTGAAAGAACTTGAAGAAGCAATCAGAAAATATAAGCCAAAATTGGACAAACTGAACCATGAAATAGAAGAATGGAAAAAAGGATTGAAAAGAATAAGGATTGCTGGTTAACTAAAATTAATATTTGCGAGCTTTTGGAAACCTTTTAGACTTTTTACACGCCCACCTGACTTTATACACAAAAAAGACTATTTACATACTCGCGGTATTCAATATAAATTTATAAGTATCTTTTATTAAATCCTATATAAAAGAGGAGAGCGTAAATTGGTTAAAAAGTATTCTAAGTACGGGATTTTTGGAATAATAATCATCTTGATTACAATTGCAATGCTTATATTTATTATATTCGGACATCCCCGCTGTGGAAATAATGTTTGCGAGGGAGGGGAAACTGCAGAAAACTGTCCTGAAGATTGTTTAATTAATGCTTCTAAATGTAGAAATGAAAGTTATCCGTGCACTGTAGAAAATATCCCTTGCTGCGAAGGCTTAGTTGAAGTCCTTTCAGCTTTTCCATCAGAGACAGGGTGCATCGCTGCCAGTTGTGGGAATATTTGCAGACCTTGTGGAGATGGAATCTGTCAAGAAAATGAAAATAATTGTAGTTGCCCAGAAGATTGCATGGCAGCTTGTCATCAGAATATAACCATAGCAAATTGGAATTTGCAGGTATTTGGGGATACAAAAGCTTCGAATTCAACACTGATGCAGATATATTCTTCAATAATAGACGATTATGACATTGTTTTTGTTCAGGAAATTAGAGATGTAGATGGCTCTGCTTTTTCTCGCCTATGTTCCATGCTTCCAAATTATAATTGTCAAAACTCAAGTAGGGCAGGAAGAAGCACGAGCAAGGAGCAGTATGGAGTCATTTACAAGAATGGAATAAATATAATCGAATGGACTGATTTTAATCCCGATTCGCAAGATAGATGGGAAAGGCCTCCTCTTAAAGTTACATTTAATACTTCTTGTTATCGGATAACTGTTTATAACATCCATACCAAGCCTGAAGACGTCAAGCGGGAGCTTGCTTACTTGGAGAACGCAACTGTAAATCAAGGGAATGTAGCGGTATTGGGAGACTTAAATGCCGATTGCTCATATTACAATGCTGCAACTGAGCCAGAATTTGATACTTGGCATTGGATCATTCCAGATAATGCAGATACGACTGTATCTCCAACAGATTGTGCTTATGACAGAATTATTTTAAATGATGATTCTTATTCTAAATATTCTACTTATGGAATTTATAGAGAAGGAATTGTAAGTGGAGTTTCAGACCATTATTTAGTATGGGTTAAATTGGAGACATAAAACTTTTACACAAGAACTGCTTATTACACAAAGTCCCAGATTGAAGGCAATTTGCCTAGAAGTCTCAAATTCTTTGGTAATTTAAACTAAGTATTTACTATCAAAAATGACTTTTCACAAAATATTTAATAATACAGTTTTTGTATGAATTAATTAGTGGTTTAGTGGTAAATAAGATTATAATATTATTATTTTTGTTCTTGGGAAAAGAGAGTTAGATTATGGTTGATGAAAAAGAATTTCGGGGATGCATCGAAGAGGCTGACGAAAAATATGGAATATCGGACTGCATATACAATGGATGCATCAAAGAATTTAGTAAAGTAAAAATAAGTCAGCTTAATCAGAAGCATGAAATTCGTATACTTAGACCCTTTCTTTTAACATGGGGTGGGATGAGAAGGTTTTTAGGTTACTCTGGAGTGCAAGTAATTCCTAAAAAACTTAATGAAATCAATCAGATGATTGAACCTCTTCGTTGCAAAGACTTTCGATATGTGGATTTAGATCAAATTAAAGATTTAATTATTAACTTGTTTGATGTAATTAGTAAAACCAATTTTAAAAACAAAAAAGGAGTCCAAAAAGATATCGGATCGACAACAACTTCAAAGATACTTCATCTTACATGTCCTGATCTATTTATTATGTGGGATTCAGCCATAAGAGATAAATACAAAAAACATAAGGATGGAAAGGGCTACTTCGATTTTCTAAAAGAAATGAAAAGTTTATGGGAAGAATTGAAACCTACTATACAAGATTTGATGCAAAGATTTGGAAAAAGAGCAACAAAAATAATAGATGAATACAACTGGATGATAACTCACCCTCAACCCTGAATTAGATAGATTTAATTCTGAAATACTAAGAAATAACATTGAAATTTAAGTGCTTTCATGGTTAAACTAACTTTCTAGGTGGAGTGAGGCTTCATCTTCCTCTACATTGGTTTGCAAACCTACTTCAATAGCTATCATGGAGTTGATCTGATGTTTAATAGATGTCTCATGAGCCTTCGAACAACTCAGAGATAATGGAATGGAGAGAAATCTATTAATAATTGGATGGAGATGGTAACACGACAGCAACTATAAAGGTTGGTAAGTTAGAAAAAATTCCCTCTTCATAATCAAAATTATTTCTTTTTAATTCTTGGAAGGAATTTTATTCTGAAAATAACTAAAGCTATTGCTATTATTGCTAAAGCTAACAAGCCAGCAACCACAGGATTTGCTAGTCCTGCAACTATAGCTCCTGTTATTGCTCCTATTCCAGTTGGAACTGCTGATACTACTTCCTCAGGCATTATCTCGACACAAACATCATCTACACATTCCTGACCAGTAGGACAGCTACAATCCTCTGGACAGCTCGAACAAGTTTCCCCTGACTCACAATAACCATTGCCACACACTGCTTCAGCAGGAACTTCTATCGTTCTGTTTATGATTTTTTCTTTCTCTACTGTTACATTTTGAGTGACATTCTGATAAACAACTCCTCCTCCAATGTAGACTGTTGAACCTGGGACTTCAATTATTTCTTTTGATGGAGAGCCGAATATACCGAACAAGCTTAAGTGATTGGTCTTAGCCCAGACATAGTTTTCTTGGGTGTTGACTCCTGAATCGGTTAATTGCCAACCCCACTCGGTGTAGTTTTCATCTGTATCGTTGTAGTAATAAATCCTTAGAGAATTTTCGTCAATATAACTTGGTATTTCATTTTCATCGTAGTAAACACTAAAGTTCGCTTCTTTCAATCCTTCTGTATCGTTAAGCTCTACACTGAACGTTTTGATGGGAAGTAAGCCTGGAGGAGGAGATTCCTCTTCTATCGCAAACTCGTAGAATATTACGTCAACTTCTAAATCTTTGCTCTCGTTTGTCGTTATCCAGATTAAAGTGTTGACTTCAGAAGCATCGAATAAAGTTGGAATTCCTGCTGTTGTCATATTCACGATTGGATCTTCAACTTTAGGAATCCTTAATTCTTTGAACAAGTCTACTTTGAAGTTATAGCTTGAAGGAATCAAAGCAGGGTGAGATGTTACAAATAGAGTTAAGTTGTTGATTGATTTTGGCAGGACTATGTAGCTTGTCTTTCCTTCTATCCAGCAAAGTCCTTTCTCGTCGAAGATGATGCATTTTTTAATTTTTATATCCGTTAGATTAAAGCAGTAAAAAATCCCGTTAGTCTTTTCTTTGCAGATCATTTGAGAAATGCTTGAAGCATAGCCTTGATATAAGCTCGTCGAGTTTAGTGCTGCCCTTGCGTTAAAATCTCCTGTCCCCACCGGATTATTGCCTGCATCTTCTGTTATGTTGAGTCTAACGAGCAAAGAACCCATGAATTCCATGGGATTTTTGAAACTGACAATTATAGTATCGGTCGAACCAGCTACTAAACTTTTAGATATACTCTTTTCAACTTTAATATTTTCATACCAAAGCGTAGCACTAGCTAAGTTTGGAATTAAAAGCAACCCAATCAATGCAAATATTATCAATCTTTTCATGCTGAACTCACCACAAATCTTGTGTAACCATCTAAATTGATACTATAAGTTATGCTGGCTAAACCTGCACCACCTTTAATTTCCCACAAAAATCCATAATTAGGATTCAATGATAATAGAGATGTTCCAGAACAGGTTGCTGTGTAAGAATCATAAGAAGTTGAAGTGATGTTTACCATGACTTCACAAATAGCTGGTTGTATGATATTTGTTGTTGTTGATGGATCCCAAACATAAACTCTAACTATAAGAGGTCTAGGAATTGTTGCATCATTTACTTTTGCTGTTACATGAAAATCAAATTTTGGTCTGTAAAAACTATTGACATTCAAGCTACCTGAGCCAAAACTTCGAGATGTTCCATCAATAAAAGAAATCTCACCTAAAGCAGATGGTGGCTGGTTGATTAAAAGTTTTTTATAAAGAGTACCAGTGATATCCTCGTTAGAAGCATAAAAAGTAGGACCAGAAACTTCAGCAGTTCCTATAATTTTGCCATAGTAAGTTAGCACTGATGCTGAGGCTATATTTACCATTAACAAAAATACTATTCCGAATGCTACTAAACTTCTTTTCATTCTTCAACCTTTTTTCTTATTTCCCCAATCTTTGGTTTTAAATAAAACAAAAAAGTTGGGAAGATTAACTTCCCTCAAAGTCTTGTTGATTTATTTTGCACAGTAAACGTAGATTATACAGTCTTCATGGTCATTATCGTTCTGTACTATCCATCCTTGTTCATTTTTACTGGCATCATAAGTGTAGCCGAAAGGTGTACTTGGATAGCTAACCCCGTCTACTGAAGCTCCTGGTTTCCACGGCAACTCTTGTGACACAGAACATTTCACAGTATTATCAGCTCGAATAGTTTCACCACCAACTACGACTGTACCTATGGGACAGGACCAACCAGCCCATCCGTTAGGACCAAAATGCATCACATTACTTTCTATTCTTTCTACTGGAATTATATCGATTGTTATTGTGTATGTATCTGGAATTGTATTAGCTTTAAGACCTATTGTTGTACCGCAGAATTTCTGAATCATTCCTTCTCCTAACTTGTCTGGTATCATAGCACTGCATGTAGTACCATCACACTTGAAAATATCTAATGGAATTTCTGCTACCTTATCACAAGTGTTAGGTACATTTGTACTAGCTTCGTAACTGACTTTAAATGATGTTAAGCCGTCATATAAATTCTCTGGAATTTCATATTTGTATGCGAAATATACATAATCCCATGGTTCATTTACTGGTAGGTTATTCTTCAAATAGAATGGTTTCTCTATTGTTACTGTATCTCCTGCAACCATCTCTCCTAAATCATATGTCAATTTACATGCATCATAGCTTCCTCCTGTACATTCTTTCCAAGTTGAACCATCACTAGAAATCACTAATGATTGTTTTACTGTTGCTGTTCCTGTTATCATTCCGTAATAGCTTAGCAATCCTGCACTCGCTAGTCCTGCCATTGCTAGTAATGCTATCGCAATTACTGATATCTGCTTTCCAAAGATCTTTACTTTCTTTGACATTATTTTCATATTCTCACCAATTTTTTTCACTCATCTCGGTATTCATCCGTGCCCGTTTTGCGGGTATTTTGGATTTCATCGCTCCAGTTGCTCATTTCAAATCGCCCCAATTTTGGAGTCGTGCCAGTGAACATCCAGAGTGTTGAGTTCAACGGATAACAAAGCCTTAGCTTTATTATTCCCTGGCACAACATCTCCATTCTATTATCTCCTTATAATTTCTACCTTAGGGGCTCGTCTAGTCCGTAGTTTCTTGTGTTTCCTAAGATCGTCCAGAATTAGCTTTGTCACACGGTCTCGCATGCTGGTTCCGAGCAAAGAGCAGTGAGCCTTGAACTTGTGGCGAATCAAATCTCTAGGAAACTTGTAGTTCAGCTTTACTGCTTTGCTTAACTTAACGGACATGACGATTTCAACATCCTAGACTAATTTTATTAGGATAGTTAAGGATTTAGGCTTATCGTTTAAAACGAGATAAAACTCGTTAATACCGAGCTTGAACATATTTTTAATGTCAAGGTACAAAAAGGACTTGATGGCAGTGATAGCAGAAAGAGCCAACAGAAACATCCTGCGAATTTTATTTACCTTCGGTCCATTAAAAGGTGCTGAGATAGGGAAAAGATTAGAAGAAATAGCAAGGATAAGATACAAATCAACTTCAAGTCTGACCGAAACGTTGCAAAGACTAGGAGAACATGGCCTTATCGAGAGAGAAAATTCTCTGTATTTTTTATCAAAATTGGCGAGAGAAAAATGGATTATAAAGTTTCTTAATTTGTTGGTTAAAGAAAAAATAGATAGAGGGAATATTATTCAACAAAGCCGCATTTAGATAAAAATATTTATTGGGCAAAAGGTTAATTATTGGGCAAAGCCGCCTGAAACAATACTTTTAAAAACCCTGATTCCTTAATTATAATGTGTAAACACGTCATAAACACAGTAAGTGAAAGATATGGGAGAACGCCTTTCTGTATATACAGAGACCTATACGAAATTTGTTATAAAAATGCTTGTAAATATAAAAGGTAAGTCAGAATCTGATGTGGTAAACTTTATTCTTAAGGACTGGATTGGTGATCATATTGACGAACTAGAAAAATTTGGAATATCTGTCGGAAAAGCTAAAGAAATGGGAATAATATCTAGCATTGATAATTTATCAAAGGTGATTACACAAAAAAAGAAGAAAAGATGATATTTAGAATTGTCAAATATTGAGTAGGTATTATGATGGGAAATAAAACTTCAATGTTTGAAAACTATTATCAACTGGCACAACCTCTAGATAAATTAGATGAAGTAATATCAGCAATTAATAAACAAAATATACCATTAATCAAACTAAGAATAAATAAAAGGTTTTTACTGGCTTTAAAGATTAGAAGTTTTTTTGACCTTGACGAAAAAATAAGGAATGTTAATATAAAATATTTTCCGATACGAAATATAAATTTTGAAAACTTATTAAGGTTATCGAAAAAAGTTGGGCTACAAGTTAGAAGAATTGATATAGAAAAAATCGAGGACGATAAAACTAGAGAAGAATTTGAACAAGCAAAGGAACTAGCATTATCATCAAAAAAATATTCTATGATTATCAATCTGATGAAAAAGCTTAATGTTATAATAAAACGCATAGATATTTCTGATTCCTTAAGCATCGTGACAATTTACGAGAGTGGCATAGTATGGACTTGTGAAGATTTAATTCTCTCCAACAAAATAAAATCTTTTCTCCAGAAAGTACTCAAAAATGCTTTATTGATGAGGTAATTAAATGTGGCTGACCGAATTCTTACGACAAATCCAATATGAATTACTTTATTCTGTTACTATTATATTAATTCTAGCATTTATTAAGCCAATTCTGATATCTGTTGGATTAGAAAATGAGATTATAATAAATATTGTTTCCATTTTTTTATTATTAGTAATTATTGTTTTTGGTAGGATTATATTGGTGCCTTCAATTCGATTTGAATTCTACCCTAAAGAAGATATAGTTCTGTTTAGAGATTTAATAAAATTAAGAAGTCGAAATATTAGACTGTGCATTGAGGTAAATGCAAAAAGTTGGTTATCTAGATATTTTTTAAAACTGTTACGCTTAAGACAACAAAAAAATAAGTTTTACCAAATATTTTGGTCTCCTAGGGATGCTATTACTGTGGTGGGAAATGAAATATATCCTTCTCTAACAGAAGGGCATGGTAATATTTTAATCAATTTATTCGAAGGTGTAAAAAACACATATAAATATTCACTTAAAGTTGGTGTTGGGAGTCTTCCAGAATGTACAGAGTTAAGTATTGAAATAAAGCGAGGGTATAAACCAATAACTAGTCTTACCCATCGCATACTATTTAGACTTATTCGTACTAAATTTGATAAAAGAGTGGTCTTGATACAAACCACACAAACTTAAAAAAGTTATAATTATTAAAAAGCATTTTATTAGTATGACAAGGTTTATAGGGAATTCGTTTAGGGTAACTCCCTTATTAGTTACCTGTAGAGACCCTAATAGAAAAAATCTAGAGACCATCGCCAAATTAGTAGAAAAACGAAGGTATAACTTGGATAAACCTCCGGACGTTGGATGGGTTTCATTTGCATCAATGAAAGATGGGAGAGAGTATTCAGAAAAAATAATAATTTGGAAACTGCCAAACGATTTAGATATTTTACCAGTGGCGGGAATGGTGGACGTATTTGACACCAAACTTAAAAAACGATTACCTCCCAATATATATGCCGAGCTTCCTACAAGAAATAGATATTATCAAATACCGATGGATTTTGTCTTTTATAAGAAGGATGATAAACTATATACATTAATCTCAAGCACTAATGAAAGAAGTGTAAATATTTCAATAAAACAATTTTTAGAGAATGAACCCCTAAGTGATTATGGTTTTATTTTTCAAAAGAACCCTGAAGATTTCAAATATGGTGGAGATCTGATACTCTGGTTGTTATATCGATATTATGAAAAGAGGGGTCTAATCAATGGTAATATTTTAATTAAGGATTGCTCACTTCTAACTGGAATGTCACATACACCAAATATCTTTGAATATGGGGGAAGAGCAACTCCGACCTATCTTGACGAAGTTAAATTAAGTATAGCAAGAAAAAGAGTATTTGATAAAGTAATGTTAACTCTAAAGTTTAAAGGAAATTTATTTGAATTTCTACTTCATGACGATGGACGGGTGGAATTCAAAGCATCCGAATGTGAATACCTACCCGGTGAAAAGGATATTTTGAAAAAAAATCTTGGAATTTTAACATATTTTTATACTGATATTATTCCAGAAATTAAAAAAGCATACAATAACAACTATGAAAAATGGGTTAAAGTCAGAGAAAAATTTAGAAGAGAAAAGTTTGCTGAAATAAAGGCTTCGCATTCTTCATAATCCTTTATTATTATTTTTTCCTCAACCGATATCTGCTCTCATTCTTTGTTTCAGCTTTTATTATTAAACCGCCTTTACCCCTCTTTTCTATTTTGCTTCGAGAAATTGATATTATAGCTGTTGACTTTTGAAGTGATGATAAAAGTTCCTTTATTTTAATTTCTTTCTCTCTTTTCTCTTCTTCCAGTTTACTAGAATTACATCATCCACTTATTTTATTTTCAATTTTCCACACTTCTCTACAATTTATGGATGCTGATACATGCGTTGATCAATCCATAAAAAATAGTTCCAAAATCTTTGAAGTAATCACAGGTTTTTCTATAATTTTTCCAATCAATGAAAGGATGATCCTGGTGGGACTTAAGGATAAAATCCTTGCTTCTTCATTTCAATTAATGCTTCCTCTATATAATTTAAGAGGCTTGTTTTGCAAAATTCTCTTTTTAATTTTTCTTAATGTCTCAAGTCAATCGATGAAAAGTAATGCTAATCCAACTAAGATTGCTATTACGTAACCAACCGATTCTGGTAAATCAAGGTTTAAATAATTGTAATAGTGAGCATAAAACTTTTTATTTATTTTAACACAAACAGTAAGATATTATGCCTAAACAAACGACCAAACAAATGATACAGAAAATTAGAGAAGAAGTTATAAAGGGCAAATCCAAATATCAAGTCGCTCGTGAAATGTTTACCGACCCGGCTACTGTCTATAAATATACCTACGACTTACCTAACAAACGAAAAAAGATATCATTAAGTAAAGAGATTAAGAGAAAAATTCGGAGAGAAGTCAAAAACGGCGTATTACGAAGTGAAGTTGCGGGAAAATTCAAAGTTTCTTACGCTACTGTTCGTAATTTAACTTCTGATTTGCCTATGAATAGTGGGGGGAACTCTGGTATAAGGGGTTGGACTCTAAAGGTTTTGCAGTCTCTTCTTAAAGATGGTTATTACATACCTAAAACAGAAATAAGTATGTTAAATGCTTTCAGAACTCTAAGAAAATATATCCCTAGTATTAGAAAAGTTAAGGCAAGAAATCAAGTTATTTATTTTCTACCAGATAAGGCTGAAGTCGCTTTAGGGGCATTCTTGAATAAAAGATACAATAGAATCATTAGTTATCGTAAATATCGTTCATTGTTCTCTCAATTTGGAATATCTAAGTCAGTAAAGGAGGCTCGAGAGATGCTTGGTAAAATGAGCTTTGTTAATTATCCACATCCGAAAAGGCAAAAGTTCAAAAAACAAAGGATTAATGACGAACAGACTCAGAATTTGAATGACTTTGGTAGATTTTTACTTTCGGATGTACTG
>Ga0315280_10003698_pt1 | contig 23225 bp, 24 predicted proteins | sample YL17G06_40_MG_FD_203697 | JGI IMG/M metagenome (GOLD analysis project Ga0315280, IMG submission 203697) | Sediment microbial communities from Yellowstone Lake, YNP, Wyoming, USA - YL17G06_40 | ecosystem: Environmental > Aquatic > Freshwater > Lake > Sediment | place: USA: Wyoming | collected... | reverse complement strand
ACCTCGCGCGACCCGTTCTCAGTTCCACTCGTTTACAAGATTCGTGATCGTGTTATCTCTATCATCATCAAAATGATCGTCGCCGTAATTGGTTCAGGCAGTGAGACACCCAAGGTATTGTCAAGCGTTAGAGTTCACCGGATTCTTAACGAATTCGCTCGATTATACGGCTTCGAAGTTCAACGGGTTCTCTTGGAAGAGGCGGGACAGAGGGCTGCCTGGAACCTGATGCGGAGTATTTCGAGCTACGGCATCGGGACCCCTCAGAAGCTCAAAGCGCCGGTTAGCATCGTGTGGAGTCTTTCCCGCAGATGCAACCTCCGGTGCATACACTGCTACCAAAACGCGAGCCAATCTGCTCCCGACGAACTAACACTTGGCGAGCAACTCAACGTCATCGATCAGCTAGGGCGAGCTGGAGTCTCGCTAGTTGTGTTATCTGGCGGAGAACCACTGACCAACCCAGACCTCGGTAAGCTCATAGAACGGATTCGAACACACAAGATGGCGGTTTCGATTGATTCGAACGGTGTGCTGTTAGACCGGGACAATGTTCAACGTTTGAAGGGACTCGGAGTCAGCTCAGTGGAGCTAAGCTTGGACTCGGTGGACCCTGACTCTCATGATCGTTTTCGAGGTTTTGACGGCGCTTTCAAGAAGACCTTGGAGGCCGTCGAATTGTGTTCAAAGGCCGGGATTTTCACAACCGTTGCCACTACTGCGACAACACTCAATCTCGTCGAGAGCGGTGAGTTGATCTCTCTTGCCCGAAGGCATGGAGCGAAGAGGATTGTTTTCTTTGACTTGATCCCTGCCGGAAGAGGACGAGAAGTTCAACAACTCAGACTTTCTAATCGGCAATTGCTTGAGCTCATGACTGTCGTAAAGAGGGAATGTTCAAGAGAAGCAGGTGAAGTGTTTGCTGAGCTTCCGCAGTTCGTCGTTTATTCGTCATTCGAGAAAGGAGATTCAGTATCAGCTAGCTCTGAAGAGGCTCTATCTATTGAGAGGTTCACTGTAAGCTCGTTCTTTGACTGCGGTGGACGAGACAGTTTCTACAGAAGATTCGCACCGTATCTCGGCGGTTGCCCGGCTGGCAGGCTGTACTGCAACATACAACCTAACGGAGACGTTACACCATGTATGTTCATGCCAGACTATCCAGTTGCGGGGAACCTAAGAAACCAGTCCTTCGAAGAAATATGGAATAGTCCAACGTTCCAAGCTCTGAGGGATAGGCGGTCTCTGAGAGGCAGATGTCGAGAGTGTAGGTTTGCGGTTGTTTGCGGGGGCTGCCGGGCAAAGGCCGCTGCTTATGAAGGCGACTACCTAGCTTCTGACCCTACGTGCCAGATTCAGGCTCCAAAAGCATAGCAGCCGAAAAGCATCGTACGGCAGATTATCTTGGGAATGTCAATCATTCTTTCTTGATTGCCTCAAGCATCTTCGAGTGACGCTGCTCGTCGGCCAGCATCTTTCTGAAACTCTCTCTCATTGATTCGAGTACCTCGATGTGATTCCTTGAGTCTTCAATAATCCTAGCCAGCGTCGACCTGACCCTCACGTCGTCCGTCCTGTTGATCAGGTTGGTGTAGCTGTCGATGACGTCTTCCTCAACCGCCCACCAGTAGGAGATGTTCTCTTCAATGACCGAATGATAAGCCGACTGCACATCATCCTCGACCTTTATCGCCTGATCCAAGCTTTCGATGTTGGGAATTATCCTATGTCTGCCGGGCTCCTCGCGCATCTCTACAGGGGGCGCTTCGAGCTTAGTCGGCGGATATGATTCGATTACGGTTGGGACGGCCTGATAGCCCCATGCTGCTCGGTGTACGCGTTCTGAGGCTTTGCCTGTAAGCATGGACTTGAGTGATTCCCAGTTCTGAGGAATCACTGCCATGTATACGTGCATGGTCACAAGCCCAAGGATGGCGTACATCAAGGCCAAGTGGAGTGCTCTGACATTCACAATGTCGCCTAGGATCGAAATGACAAAACCGAATCTATCTGGCCAATACATCGCTAATCCTGTGATTCCTTGGAGAAGGAGGAACATCAGAATTCCTCCGTAGACTACCTTCTGCCCCGGATTGTATTTTATGTAGTACTTCTTCCCTCGCAGGTCATACGTGGAGTGCTCTGGGTAATAGGTGGACAGTCCCAGAAAGTTTCTCGCCATGTCCCCAAAGAAGGTTATGTCCCTAGTAGTGGGGATCAGTTCTTTCAGTTCCCCGGTCACACCGTAAATGTACAGGAAGATCGGGTAGGCCCAGAACGCTGCTAGCAACGCGAATATTATGTGCCAAGACCGAGCTAGACCGAATCCCCCGTAGATCGAGTATCCGAAGATCCGGTAGGTGAGGTACATGTCGATGCCTGTCAGTGCCAACAAGCCCATCGTGACAAAGAAGACCCAATGCCAGATTCTGTGCTCGATCGGGTGTCTAGTGACCGTGACGGTTTCTTCTCTGCCCATTGTGTTTCAGACCTATCCGTTAGTACAGTTTTACGTCGTTTCTCTTTCCGTTGGTATCGATGAGGTGGACGGTGCACGCGAGGCAGGGGTCGTAGGATCTCACGACTCGTACGACGTTGAGCGGGTTCTTTGTGTCTGGCACCGGGACTCCGATCAAAGCTTGTTCAATGGGACCCAGTGTTCCGAGGTCATCTCTCGGTGACACATTCCAAGCGGTTGGAGTAATGACCTGGTATCGATCGATCTTTCCTCCACTAATTGTGATCCAATGTCCTAGGGCTCCTCTAGGGGCCTCCCAAAGCCCCATCCCCGCGGCGGAAGAAGGAGTTGCGTACGGTTCGTAAACGCTCTCATCAGGTTTGAGCATTCCAATCCAATCAAACATGGCTTCTGAGATTTTCATGGTCTCTAGCAGACGAGCCATCAGCCGATCGTAAACCGATGCTCCATGCTTTGACTTCGGAGTGTAATACCCCGAAATCATCATGCGGGCCAGAGGGCCGACTTCGTGTGGTCTTCCATAGTATCTCGGTGCTTTCGCCCACGTGTAAGCTCCCTGCTTGCCGTGGGCAGGCTCAGGCGGGACTTCAACAGCCGGGTGGCCCCCGCTCCTGTCAGAGTACCAAGAATATTTCACGTCCTCAGAGATTCTCTGTGTATCGAGGGTTTGAGCAACGCCTTCCGTGATTACGCCACGCTTCAAGAGTCTCTCCTCCAAGTTGTCTGGGTTTGGATAAACGCCGTAGGCGAGAAAGTTTGTGGGTCCAACACCGAAATCTTGTAGCTCGGGGTGGCTGTCGAGGTAACTTAGTACAACAGGTCCATATTCGTCTATTGTGCTCTTAATCTGAAACATACGAGCGAGATTCATCCCGATGAGTTCAGATGTCGGAACGACGCCTTCGCCTCCGGCTACAGTCGCGTAGTAATGGGGGGATCTTCCGCCCCAGATGGCTACAATCTGGTGGCAGTTCACCTGAACAGGGATCACAACTTCCTTCATCAGCTTGGCCCATTTGTCGTTGCCCAGCCCGTAGAGGTCGTAATCCGGTCCCGTTAGGACGAAGATGTGAAGAAGATGCGAGAACAGGGTTGTGGCACCTTCGATTATGTTCCGAATCAGTATGGCATTTCGCGGAATATTCACCTTGGCAGCATCCTCCAGAGAGAATGCGGAGGCTAACTGATGCTCCGAAACGCAGACTCCACAAATGTATGAGGTTATGGTGGGTGCGTCCCTAGGATCTCGACCGACAAGGATGATTTCCGCTCCTCGAAAGAGCGTTGCATGGGTGTGAGCGTCGATTACCTCACCTTTGTCAACCGTGACATCCATTCCGAGGTGTCCTTCGATTCTCACAACGGGATCGATGGTGATGGTTTCTGGCATTTCATTCTCTCTCCTTTGTCTCTGTTGTGGTCCTCTGTTTTCCTTTGAGTGCAAACCTTCTCAGTGCGTGGGCTCCAATACCAATAGCTGTAGCAGCTGCAATCGTTTCGCCTACCAAGTTTACATCGATGCCAAGCGGGGCAGGCACCGCTTCGATTTCCTTGAAGAATGGGCTGGAGGGTGGGTCAGGGAAGGATGGGTCGGCGCATCCCCTGCAACCCGAGCCGAACCACGTGCAGGAGTTTATTCCCCTGTTCCATTTGATTGCAGGGCAGTTCGCATACGTAATCGGACCCTTGCATCCTAGCTTCCAAAGACACTGAAGGTCTCCGAACTTGCTTGCGAATTGGTTTGTCTGGAAGTATCCCAGTCGCGGGCATTGGTCGTGTACGACGCGTCCAAAGAATGCCGTTGGGCGCTGGTAGGTGTCGAGATGGGGCGGAAAACCCTGGAGGACATCTGCCAACGTGAGTGTAATCCAGTCGGGATGCGGCGGGCAGCCAGGGATATTTACTACGGGGAGCCCAGCACGAGATCTAAAGTCGGCACCGAGGGCTCCTCCCTTCTTGTACTTGTAGAATTGAAGGCCTTTCGCATTCGTAGGGTTCGGGAATGCGCCTGGAGTCCCACCATAAGCTGCGCATGTTCCTACTGCAACGACATACTTCGCTTGTGATGCCAGCTGCTTGATCCATGTCTCCATAGCGACAGGTTTTCCGTCGATTTCGCCAACTGTTCCAAAATTGCCCTCTGGGACAGATCCTTCCACGACAAGTAGATCCAAGGGGTTTGTGCCGTTTGCAGCATCGCGCAGTACGCTTATCGCAGCATCTCCTTCAGGAATCATGAGGTTCTCATGGAAGTCGACCGAGAGTTTGAAGTCAGTAATCACATCGATGAGGTCCGGACGTGCCCCCTGAAGCAATGATATGGAGCAGCCTGAGTCGGCTGCGCCTTGGAACCATACTGTGTGGATCTCCCCCGCCGCTGCAGTAGAGAATACATCCGCGATATCGGCAGCGTAGAGAGCGTACACAGTCGCAGCGCCTAGTGTCGCAGTTGCTTTCAGAAACTCGCGTCTGGTTAATGTCATATGCCCGATTGCTGTGATAGCGCAAAATAAGACTTTTTCATTGACAATATATTCTGCAGTTTACCGTAACTTAGCCTGGTCGCAATTGATGCTTTGTCGCGTCGTAAAGGATAGTGCATTCATAGTCGTGTAGATTACGGATATTCCCTAACTATTCTTTGTGATATGCTCCCCCTCTAGTAACGACAAATCTAGCCCGACCGGAGACACCCGGAGGAGTGGCTAGTTGTTGAGGTGTGTAGATCAATTGTTGCTTATCGTAGCTGGACAGCTCGTAGTCTTGGGTCATGTTAAGTGCGGAAAAGACACAGACATCCACACAGAATCCACAGAAAACGCACATGCCGTAGTCGATTTGGGGGAAGATGGCTTTCCTGTTTCGAGGGAATGTACCTTCGACTGGCACCATCCCGATGGCGCCCGTTATGTTCCTGCACATATATTCGCAGATCGAACAACCGGTGCACTTCTCCATTTCAAGTATGTGCCTCCCTTTGTACCCGGCTTGCGGATAGCGGTACCCCGGGGGTAGTTCCATCTTCGATTCCGGATAGCGTAATGTCATCCTTCTCCTAAGGAGATGTTTCATGCCAGACCTCATCGCGGAAGCATGGGACCTAAGATTACTCAAACAACTCTCACCAATCATAGTTTCAGATAGGCTATCTCCACTAATCCGATCAAGAGGTTGACTAACGAAAGCGGCAGAAGGCCTGTCCAGCCGAATCTTAGCATCTGGTCTACTCTTAACCTCGGGTAGACTCCACGTGGAATCATCATCAACGTTACCACCAGAAGGGTCTTGAGAATCGTCCAGATTACGGGAGGCACGGGTGCTGGGCCAAGCCATCCACCTAGAAACAGGTCCGTGAAGAGAACGGCCAATGCGTAGAACTTGATGTAAGTTGCCGTCATTATTATGCCGTAGTTTATTCCGGAGTATTCAGTTTCCCATCCCATCACTATCTCGGTTTCCGCTTCTGGGATGTCGAAGGGCACTCTCTCAAGCTCCGCCAATGCAGCCAAGTAAAAGACAACCGCTCCCAGTGGTTGCAATAGAATGAACCAAGAACTCCTCTGGCTTTCAACGATAGCTAGCAAACTGAAGGAACCTGACATGAGCACGATCCCCAGAATTGAGAAAGACATTGGGATAGCGTAAGATGTCATTTGATGGAGGGCTCTTAAGCCCCCTATGAGGGAATACTTGTTGTTGCTAGCCCAAGCTGCAACGATTATCGTCAAAGGTGAAAGGGACAATAGAGCGATTATGATCAAAAGGGCAACATTCGAATCCGCAATTACCTGTGAGGCGCTGAGAGGTATCAGTGCCAGCATTGAAGCTGACACAGCCATCATGAAGGTCGGCGCAAGTAGGAAGAAGAACTTGTCAGCTTGCTTAGGCACTATGACTTCCTTGAAAAGCAATTTGATGAAATCTGCCATGGGCTGAAGGATTCCTTCAAAGCGTCCAGCGTATAGTGGTCCCACGCGAAGCTGCATCTTCGCCAGTAGTTTCCTCTCGTACCAAACCATGAAAAGAACGAATATGAGCGCGAAGGTGAGACCAGGGAAGACCAGGACTTGAAGCAGACTCGCAAGAGGCTCATTGAGATCCAACATGGCGTACACCCTATCTGTCGGCCTCCAGTGGCCAGTAGTCGAGGCTCCAGTAGATTGTCGGCATGTCCGCCAGATGTGAGCCTCTCATCAAGAATTCAAACGCGGGCAAGTTTCTAAACGATGGAGAAGAGATCTTTAATCGATAGGGAGTCTTGTCTCCTTTGCTTGTGATGAAGTATGCGTAGGTACCACGAGCCGCTTCTGTTCGCGTATAGACGCTCCCTCGTGGAGGCTTAAGGACCGAAGGATTTCTCGCCCGGAATGCGCCCGGTGGCATCGCTTCTAGGACCTGCCTTACGATCCTGATGCTTTGTTTGATCTCTTCAAGACGGACGAGCGAGCGTGAATAGCAATCGCCATTGGGGAAAGTGGGGATATCAAACTCTAACTTGTCGTATACGTCGTAGGGTTCGTCCTTCCGGGCGTCGGCATCAATTCCCGAGCCTCTGAGCGTGGGTCCTACGACTCCAAGTTTGATTGCATCGTCTGTTCTGAGAATCCCGACGCCTCGAGTTCTTTGAAGGAAGACGGGATTTTTCATAAATATCGCGTTATATTCGATGAGTCTCTTCTCAAGAAACTCGATAGCGCGGATTGCTTGATCTTTGAATCCATCGGGCAGGTCATTTCTTACGCCCCCTGGTACAAAGTAAGAGTAGGTAAGTCGAGTTCCCATGGCTCGCTGAGCTAGATCGATAACTGCCTCGCGGTCTCCAAATGGCCACATGAACATCGTAGAGTGGCCCAGAAATATCCCGAATATGGCAAGCCAGTAGAGATGGCTCATTATTCTGTTCAGCTCAGCCATCAGTACTCGGATGTACTGGGCCCGTTCCGGAACTGTCAGCCCGGCGAGCCTCTCAACGGCGAGGACATACGCATAGACACTTCCATTGGAGTCTGAAATCACTGGGCGTTCCAGTAGGGGGATATTCTGTAGATATTCTCTGTATTCCGCTTGCTTCTCCACTCCTCTATGCACATACCCCGGATCCGGTGTCGCCTTTGTTATTGTGTCACCGTCTACCGATACTACTAGCCTGAAATGCCCTGACCCGGGATGTTGGGGGCCTATGTTAAGCGTAACTTCGGACATTTTACCTGCCCCTGAGTTTGAAGTCTTTCCTCAGCGGCGGCAAGTCAGTCCAATCTTCGGGTAGAAGGAGAAGATTCAGATTTGGATGATCTTGAAACATCACGCCTAACATTTCATGGGTTTCACGCTCATGATATTCTGCGCTAGGCCAAACCGAAACGAGGGAAAGCATCTTTGCGTCTTGACGCGGAAGGTCCACTGATACCGAAAGCACAATTCTTCGGATGGGTGGTCTTGAGTACGAGCTTAGATGATACGTTACCGAGACTAGGCCTCTTTCCGGATAGTCAATTCCCGTCACAGAGGTAACGTGATCAAATCCCTCAGCGTCCCTCAGGAAGATCGCCAATTCTGGAAAATAGTGGAGGGGAGAAACTAAGCTGACCCTGTTCGCGGTGGGGAGTTCTATCTTGGCCTCAGGAAATTCGGCTGCAATATGTTTCTGGATTTCTCCTTCTGCAACCATTGACAAATTACGTATACCCCTTTGAGTGTCGAATCTTCTCTTGGAGCATGATGATCGCCTGAATCAGCGCCTCAGGGCGGGGCGGGCAACCCGGCACGTAGACATCCACCGGTAGGACGGAATCTATCCCCGGAAGAACATTGTATGAGTCAAAGAATAGGCCTCCAGTGATGGCACAGGCACCCATCGCGATGACATACTTTGGCTCTGGCATTTGGTCATAAACCCGCTTTAGTCGCGGAGCCATTTTTCGCGAGACGGTTCCTTCCACGATCAGCAGGTCACATTGTCTAAGCGATCCGAATGCTTGCAGGACGCCGAACCTTTCAACGTCGAATCTCGGATCGGTTACCGCTCCGACCTCTGCACCGCAGCAGGCTGTCATAAGATGAACTGGCCAAAGGGAGTAGAGGGCTCCCCAGTTAATCACGAAACGTAGCGGGCCATCAGCTACTTTCTTGATAGCCCGACTCAACTTGCCAACATAGATGTTCTCAACAATTTGCTCGTCTACCAAATATCCTTCCTCAACGCAAAAGACAACCCACGAATGAGCGCGGCGACCAAGATTGCAATGAAGATCAGAACCGGTAGGGAAGCAGTCAACGGATATTGCCTGTAGGAGACGCCCCAAGCAAAGAGGAAAAGAGCGGTTACATCGAATACAACGAACATTAGGAGGTAGGGGTAGTAACGCATGACAAACCGAATCCTTGCTTCCCCGATTGGGAGTTGACCGCATTCAAATGTCTCAGATTTCACCGGATTCGGTTTTTTCGGCGCGAAGATCCATGGTACGGCTAACATGCCGACCCCCATCGCAGCGCCAATCGAACCGAACAATAGTACGGCGACGAACTCATTCCACATACTTGTCTTGCTGGAGATGAGTACATATCAAAGTTCCGAAAGTAAATAATATACATTTCAAAACCCAATAGTCCATACATTTGGCACGTTGTAAGTACCCACTTTTTGTGGTCGAAATAGCTGCAACGCATGCCGTGTATCTGAGAAATATCAAAGTGAACACGTCTCTGTCGCAATTGGACCACGTTGCTTGAAGCAAGCCTCTGCACAGAGATGGAAAACACAATGTCCTTCTAGGCTGTATTGGCCAGCTGCAAGGGCGCATGCTTATGATTTGCAGTGCCAGAGCCGCTGTTGCACTGGCACCGTTACAAGGTGCATAGAAACATGACAGGGACACATGATACAATTCCCTCAAAACAGGTTGCGATCGTCGGGGTGGGAAACCTTCTCTTCTCAGATGAAGGGGTTGGCATTCATGCTGTTCGAGCCCTGAGAGAAGTCTCTTTGCCCTCTCACCTGAGAATATTCGAGATCGGCGCACGGGGTCTTGAGATCTTGGAAGTGGTTGAGGGATTTGGGAAAGTGATCATCGTCGACGCTGTCAGGTCGGGGGCAGCTCCTGGTTCCATTAGACGATGGCGACTTGGCGAACTACTTGATGCAACGGCCCCGAGCATGTTTAGTCTGCATGAAATGAACCTGCTGACTGCGCTCAAGATCGGCCGGGCAACGGGCAAGCTACCCGATGAAGTAGTCATTATTGGAGTTGAGCCGAAAGTCCTCTCGCTAGGCCTAGAATTGTCCCCGGAATTGAAAGCTATTTTTCGGGAGCTGTTAGATGTGGTGCTGAAAGAATCTTCTTTCGGTTAAAACTTCGGTGTATCAAAGGGTCATCGAATCAGTAAGAGAAAGTCTCAGAAAGATTTCGGCTGATGCACAGCGTCATGTGGACATGCTGCAAGAACTCAGCCGGGAATAGGGCTTTTCCAGTGGATATAATCCGGAGCAAATCCTGAAATTATGCCTGACAGCTACTAACTGAACGAGAGAGACCACTGGAGCACTTTGGATCCTCCAACAACTCTCTCGCGAATTTTCGGAAATGAAAACCCGCTGGCAAAATCATCTGACACGCGAGTAGTTCAGTAGTTCAATCACTCGCTCCAGTCTCGAGGGGATGGAATCATCCGGTAGTTCAATGGGTTTGTCCTTCCTAACCTCGACGACTCTCAGTTAGTTTCTCATTTTCACTCAAGCCCTACTCGATTGATGTCTTTTCCACCTATCGGTTTCTTTGAGCCAGATTCTTATCTCCTCTGCGCTTGGCACACGTCCTTCGCATGCGATCATTTCATCGATTAGGACAGCAGGCGTACTGGAAACCGAATGCATGAATATGCGCTTGGGTTCGCGTACTTCCTCGACCTCTGCTTGAATGTTCAGTTCTTCCAGTGCTTTGTGAACATTCAGAGCGGTCCTTTCACAGTTTATGCAGGCAGGGCCTAGTATCTTGATTTTCAAGGCCTCATCGGATAAGAGGTGAATCCAGGGCCTCAAATATGTTTTCAACATGCACTATATAGAGAACATATTTAAGAACATTAATCTGACTCTTCGCGTGATAGCGGATGAGTATCGCGGTCACTGAAGACAGGCTTAGGCGGCTAGTTGGGTCAGGCCTTAGGGGTATTTGCCGACCAGCGGAACGCATATCGCAGTTGAAGGGAAGGGCAAGAAAAGTAGATGTTCTGACCGTCGCTCGAATGGAACAGGTCTTCTTTGGTCTTGCAGATAAAACTCGGCTGATGATGCTCGAACTCTTGGCCAAGGAGGAACTTTGCTCTTGTGAAATTACAGCCGCTTTGGACTTGACCGAGCCAACTACATCGCATCATCTCGGTATCTTGGAGAGAACAGGTTTGGTTGCCTCACGGCGTGAAGGGAAATGGGTGTTCTACAGGGTTGTCCCGACAACTAGACTCCTGCTGACGAAGGGGTCTGCAATGGTCAAAGGGGTCACATAAGATGGCGCAGACCCAATCCAAACGGCTTTCTCTCTTGAGGACGGTCGTATGCCCGATATTTTTGAAGAGATCGTGAGGGTAAGGCGGGAACGGACAGCCGCTGCTCTTGCGACAGTAGTTGGTGGCGAGAAGGGTTCGCCGGGGAAGACTGGTTTTCGAATGTTGGTCTATTCGGACGGGAAAACCTCCGGAACAGTTGGCGGGGGCCTTCTCGAAGCGAAGGTTCGCGAGGAAGCCTTGCGCTGCATATCCGACAAAAAGCCTAGACTACTCGAGTTCGCACTTGATGATGAGAGCGCTGACAGCATAGGGGTGCTTTGCGGAGGCAAGGTCAAGGTCTTCATAGAACCCATCCAGGGAGCTTCCACGCTGTACGTCTTTGGAGGCGGTCACATCGCCCTTCCTCTTGTTCAGTTCGCAAAGGCCCTGGAATTTGCCGTTGTCGTCGTAGATGATCGACCTGAATTCGCCAACAAGGAACGTTTTCCGCTAGCTGATGAGGTGAAGGTAGGGGATTTCAGCCAAGTTGCTAAGTCTATTGATTTTCGTGAAAGCGATTGCGTCGTTATCATAACTCGTGGACACGAACACGATGAGGAAGTTCTAAAGGAATGCCTCTCCAAAGAAAAACCTCCTGGTTATGTCGGCATGATTGGCAGCAAAGAGAAGATAGCTAGGACCTTCTCGCACCTAAGAGAACAAGGCGTGTCGGAACAGCTGGTGGCAAAGGTCAAGGCTCCGATCGGTCTCGACATTGGAGCACGAACTCCTGCTGAGATTGCAACCAGCATAATGGCTGAGATCGTCGCGCACAAGTACGGAAAATCGTCGCCAATAACTTCAGAGCATACTTTGAATCAAGCGGAAAAGACATGAAAATACTGTTCGTTTGTGTTGGGAACGGCGGGCGAGGAGTCTAGGATTGGACACACGCTTACTTCAAGAGTTCAACAGAACTTGGACTTGTCGTCGCATAACACTACGGGAATAAGAAAAAACTGAAATCTGTAGTCTTCATAACTTGTGAATTCCTTGGGCGATCTCAACTGTCCGCGTCGCCAGTATTTGAGTTGCATCGATGATTGGAACCGGCAGATCGCCGGTCTTGAGAATGAGCGAAATTTCTGTACACCCAGAGATGACTGCCTCGGCCCCCGCCTTAACCAACCGTTGACCTGTCTCAATGGCGGTGGCAGAGGCTTTGGATAGATTGCCAGCTTTAACTGAGTAGATTGCCTCCATAAGTGTTGCCTGATCGTTATCTGTGGGTGAGACCGCCTTGATCGCCCCACCGCGTAATTGCCTTTGATAGAGGCCAGATCGCACAGTGCCTGTTGCAGCCATAATGCCAACGGTTCTCAAGGACGGGTATGATCTTGCAGTTTCTTTCGCTGTTTCCTCGATCATATCAACTACGGGAATTGTCACAGCTTTCCTGATCTCTTCAATCCAAAAGTGGGCCGTGTTGCAAGGCATTATGATGAAATCTGCTCCAGCAGCCTCAAGATTTTTCGCAGTTTCAATTAGCATCGGCGCAGGTGAAGGACCATTTTCCAAGATCGCTTTTTGTCGATCTGGTATTCGAGGATTATTGTCGATTACTATTCGGAGATGATCTTGGTCTTTTGAGACTTGAGTCGAACGAACGATTTTAGCAAAAAGATCTACTGTAGCTTCCGGACCCATTCCGCCCAAGATACCAACGATCATCTTTTTCGCCCATGAGATATCAAATAAGAAAACAACATCTGCCCTTAAAGCTATATCCAACATTCTTGCTCAGGATGATGGCGTCATGTAGACATGCTGCAAGAACTCAGCCGGGAATAGGGATTTTTCCTGCAGGACACAATCCGAGTCAGCTTAGATTCTTTGGCGTTTGCGGACTAAGAAGGCACTGAGAGATTAGCTAGCGAAAGAGGAATTGGCGAGAATCCGCGTAAAGGCACTCTCAGATTTCTGACGACGACTGCCCACGAGGTTTATACATTTCAGGCGCCAGAGAACGTTTGAAGCCGATGACTGAAATTTCCGCGGACCGTCAAGCTTGCGTACTTAACATTCTTCGAAAGGAGAGCCCTGCATCAACGAAGAGAATCATAGAGTTGGCGTCCTCTTCGGAATTTCAGGAAATCTGCCGGGATTGCCGAAGCGGGGTTGAGGTGTATGAGATGGCAATGAAGCTTCAGCACGCGGGTCTGATTACGCGCACGCCTGGGAGAGGCGGTTTTGTATGGGCTCTGGTCGAACAGGGTGGGCAATGCCAGACCTCTCCAACAGCCCGATCCGTAATACGGTTTTTCCGAAATAAGTAGACCGTGCTGGCGTATTTGCTAGACGTCCGCACCGACTCTATCCAGAATCCTACGGTACCATTCAGGCAGTTCATACTCTTCTGCCCTGTAATCGTTACGATACGGCTTTACGTCCAGAACAGGAGTTCCATCAAAGCAGTCTAAACCGAGGACGAACAATCGTGTCTCTTCTATTCGTAGAAGCTTCACGAGAGTTAAGCCAATTGGATTTGGCCTAGTAGGGGAGTCAATAGCAAAAACCCCTACGAAAGGCAACTCCTCGAGCTTGAAACCAGACTTCAGTAATCTTCGGGGTCTAACTTTCAACGGACCGATCTGGTCAGGCCGCAACTTATGCAGGTAACTCAACACAAAGATATGGGAAAATCCTTCAAGGCCATCTATCGCTTCTTGAAATTCCGGGAAAACTTCCACAGTCGCTTCCAATTCTCCACGCATTTCTCTGACCTCGTCGTCGGTAGCGTCGGTCCTAACCACTCCTACAGGTCGAAGAACGATCTGATTCCCCGCTTGCATTGCGACTTCTCCTACAGTCCGTATAATCTGCTCCTTACTGGCAATTGCTTAGCCGGTGAATCTTATTATCTAGTAGTAGCCTAGTTCAGATAGGGCTTCTTGAACGGTAAGTGGAAAACCGTCCGTCCCTTGGTCCTTTGCCACCGCTCGGTAAAGCTGGGTTATGATTGGAGGTTCAAGGTTCGCTTGCTCCATCACGCTACCTTCTGAGAAAATCTCCCTCATCGGGCCATCGGCGACGAGACGCCCACAGTTGAGGACGCATGCTCTATCTGCCACCTCCGGAACGAAGTTAACGTCATGAGTGCCTATGATCAATGTCAAGCTCTGGCTATCATGTAGCGTTCTGAGAAGTTTCGCTAGCTCACGGCGTCCTTTCGGGTCCAAGTTGGCGGTCGGCTCGTCCAAGATGAGTATCTGCGGGCGCATGGCGAGAACAGTTGCAATTGCTGCTCTCTTCTTCTCCCCTGCGCTCAGATGATGTGGAAGCTTATCCTCATAACCCTCCAGCGCCATCGCCCTCAAGGCCTCGACCGACCTTATCCGCACTTCCTCTTCTGAAAGCCCCATATTCAAAGGGCCGAAACAAACGTCGTCCCACAATGTCGGACAGAAGAGTTGATCATCCGGGTCCTGGAAAACTAGCCCCACTTCACGTCTAACAGTGCTCAGGTACCGGCCTGTCGCCGGATTGCCTAGCACGCTAACGGTGCCTGTGGATGGCGCGTACAGGCCGTTCATCAACATCAGTAAAGTGGATTTGCCTGCTCCATTAGCTCCTAGAATAGCAATTCTCTCGCCACGGACAACCTTGAGGTTCACCCTCTGAAGAGCCACATGACCGTCAGGGTAAGCATAGGAAACGTCTTTCAGCTCAATGGCGACGTTTTCCAACCTACCATCCTCCCAAGTGCAAGTAGTCGGTTGCCACAACCAGCAGGCAAATCAGGAAGAACGCCACAGCCAGGAACAGGTCTCTCCTCGTGAGTCTCATTTCATCTAGGGATCTGATGGTTCCAGTGTATCCTCGTGCTGTCATAGCGAAATAGACTCTTTCACCTCTCTCATAACTCCTGATGAAGAGAGTGGCCATCATGCTTGCCAGCGAGCGCACTGCATCTCTCCAGCGCTTCCGTTTGACCGTTCGACTTTCCATCGCAAGAACCATTCGATAAGCCTCGTTCACGAACAGGAAGATGAAACGATAAGTTACTGACATCATCAGAACAAGTATCCTCGGCAACCTCAGCTTCTCCATGCCATGTATCAGTTCATGGAATTTCGTGGTTGAGATGAGAAGAACAGATGAAGCCACGCACACCCATACTCTGAACGTGAACAAGGCTGCTTTGTAGACGCCTTCGCTGCTGATTCTCACAACCAACAAACCAAACGCGAATCTTGCGAGGGGAGTTCCAGGCGTTATGAATGGCAGCGGAAGTGCGATTATACCTGCGAATAGTGGAATGAATATTGTCGTTCTGAGAAGAAAGAACCTAATGGGAATTCTTGAGAGAGCACAGAGGGTGATAATCACTAAGGACAGTATGAACAGTGAGGTGAGGGTTCTCACTGCTACTGCGGAGACCACGAGAACGATGAAAGAACACAGCTTCACGCGTGGGTCAATTTTCTGCAATACGCCTGCCATTCCAGAGAACTCTTGAACCTGCACGGTCTCCTCGAACTCATGAAGGAAGCCCCTTAACACTCATGAAACCTCACATGCGGCTCGTACGTACGAGAAATCTTCCGACCGCGAAAGTCACGCCGAGAATCACCATTACAAAAACAAATCCAACAATTATGCCTGCCAAGACATTCCCCCTAAGACTTGGAATCTCATAGTCGGGAAATGGAGGATTCCAAATTCTTGACTCGACGATCCCAAACTGCCCAGCAACCTCATCCAACGTTTCAGCGGAATAGGAGAACCACACCGCTCCTGTCGTTACGAAAAGCAGCGACAAAACTATGCAAGCAGCTATCAAGCTCTTACTTGACATCGTCCTAACTTCCTCCTAGCCAACTTGGCGCCAGCTTAGGCAGCTGCAGTAAGTCTGGTCTAGCTTTCTGAAGTGCCAAGATTATCCCCACTGTAATTACGCCCTCACCTACCCCTATGATCGCGTGATGCGTAACCATTGCAGCAGCAGCGATGGGAACGCCGTAGGGAAAGGTACTGGATAATCCCAGCTCCAGACCAGCACACAATGCAGCCAACACATCGGCCATCAGAGCGCCCAGAAAGACTCCGGCGAATTTTCCTCGCTGGGTACTTGTAATGTGTGGCGTAAGTCGATAGATCATGAATGGTACGAACGTACCGACGATGCCCATGTTCCAAACGTTGGCCCCAAACGTCGTGATTCCTCCATCACCGAAGAATAAAGCTTGGATGAGGAGGATGATAGTCATGGAAATCACGCCCAAGTAGGGTCCCAACGTGATAGCTAAGATCGGTCCGCCCAAGAGATGGGCGGTAGTTCCGCCAACTATTGGATAGTTCATCATTTGCGCAGCGAAGAACATAGCTGTCAGACTAGCCATCAAAGGAATCTGTTTCTCGCTCAAGCCCCTCGCCTTCCGGAATGAAAAGAACCAAAAGACCACGGCGAGAATGTACATTATTACGCAAATCCGTAGGTCCAAAAACCCGTCTGGTATGTGCACCTGAACTCACCCTGGTATTACGTTTGCTTCAATTAGTATTACTTAGATAAACTATTAGGTACATGCGAACTTGTGATAATCACGTCATACAAGGCCGTACACTCTGATTATGACTGGCATCGGCCGCAATAGTGAAATGGCGAAGGTTGCTCTTGTATGGTGGGCGGATGCTTGTTGGCGAAAGTGGAGAGAATTAGTTTCTCAACGCCACCAGCCCTATTGAAGCAGTTCGACAATTCACTCAGAACGCTAGGCTACAACGATAGGTCGAAGGCACTACAAATTGCGATGAGGAACTTCGTCACCGAATACGCTTGGAAGAAGGAGACACAGAAACCCGGCGCAGCCGTGATCCTGTTCATGTACGACCACGAGTCTCACGGGCTTCAAGAGGCGCTAACGGACATTCAACATGAATTTCGAGGCATTGTGAACTCGACCACGCATATTCACTTGGATGAGTCTCGATGTTTGGAGATGATTTCTGTGTGCGGGAAAATGGAGCGCATCCAAGCATTGGCTAGAGGCATTATGAAGAGGCGTGGAGTGATGCAGCTAAAACTGACAAGTATCGCAGTTTAAGGACAAATCGGGTTATGGAGGCATAGGCTTCCATGTTGACTAGCGTCCAGTTGCAGTATTGTTGGAGCATGGGGCTTCAGACTCAGAGTCCGGAACCTCCTCGGCATCTCAATGCCGTGCCCGGCTTAAGGCGCTCCTGGGCCCAACTTCGTGTGTTGCACGACTGGGTAGAGGGAACATGGTATTTCCAGATGTCTCTATCGTCGTCAATTAGACGACTCGGACAAGCTTGCTGGATATCATTCTTCTGCACTCGCTGATCTTACCATAGCTTTCCCTCTATCTGTCAGGTGATAATAATATCGTTCAGGTCTTCCGAGAACACTCTCGGCCTTCGTTCTCTTGATCAAGCCGACATTCTCAAGCTCCGATAGATGCTGGTATATGCTCGAGATATCCAACTCCAGCCCAGATCCTTGCTTCAGCATCCTCCACATCTCGTACCCGTATGTCTCCTTGTCGGAGATGGTTTTCAGAATCTCAATCTTGGTTCTCCCGAGTCTGGTGGTAAACCGGTGAGCCTCGACTTGGCTGACTATCCTGTCAATCGCCCTCACTTTTCCAATGAACCTGCGGGCCGTCGATGGATCTTTCAATCCCGCGCCAGTTACGACGCAGACGACTTCCTCGCTCCTGTCGACACGGCCCTGCTCGATTAGTTTCCTCAATCCGGCAACTGTTGACGCGGCGGCGGGTTCGGCGAAGACGCCTTCAGTTTTGGCAAGTAGGGCCATGGCGTCGAGCACTTCGGCATCCTTTACTTTGACACCCGCACCTCTTGATTCCTCTATTGAGCGGATAGCCAGATACCCGTGCGTAGGCTCCTTCATTGCAAGCTCAGTGGAGACAGTCTTGCGCCTTTCCAAGGATTTTTGATCGGATTTTCTGCCGCGAAGCTGATCTACTATGCGCGCGTAACTTTGTAGCTGTACGCCTGTCATGGCCACATTCTGGTCTTTGATCACGCCGAGCTGCCGCAGCTCGTTAATGCCCATCCAAATCATGGAGAGATGTTCCCCGTGACCCATTGGAACAACGATCCTATCCGGGCCACGCCATTCAAGTTGTTCACAGATCTCGTAAGCGGCAGTCTTCTCCCCCTCCGCAAAGTACGGGTTAATTGGCGACAGCAAATAGCATTGACCACTAGTTTCGTTAGGTTTCCGATCTACCCGACTGGTTTCAACGACCAAGTTCCCGCCATATGCGATTATCTGGTAGAGCTTTCCCAGGTTAACCGCCTCAATCCTTTCCCTTGGTGAATGGATCATGCAGTTGAATCCTCCTCGCGCGGCGTATGCGCTTGCAGAGGCGGCAAAGTTACCTAACTCGGCGCGGCACCTCAACGACCGGAATCCAAGTTCCTTGGCTCTTGAAACATCCACCGTCATGCCGCGATCCAGAAATGACCCGGTTGGGTTTGTAGTCTCGTCTTTAACGAATAATTTCCGCAGGCCCAGAATTCGGGCCAGCTTGTCGCATTTCAGCAGAGCCGTGCCACCTTCTCCAAGCGAGACGATCTTCTCCTCGTCGATGTTTGGCAGGAGCTCACGATACCTCCATACCCCCCAACCTCTCTCTTTGAAAGTGCTCTTTGATAGTCTGCCCGAAATTTCATCTAGGTCGCGGCTCAGAAGCAGCTGCCCGCCGCAGTTCACGCAAGGCCCGTAAGAAGTCTCAGCCGGAAACTTCTCACCGCACCTTGTGCACATCAGGTCGGTCCTATAGCCCATGTCGAAGATACTGGAAATGAAACTCATATATGGGTATTAGCTCAAATATGCCCCCCTCTCTGCCCGCTTTCGGGATACCGGGCTTGTTTCAACTGAGGCAGGCGAAAATTTCTGCTTCCGCGCTGGGATTGGCTGTTGTTCTCATCGCTTCAGAGACAACCTACGGTGCGGCTGTTATTCTCAGATCGCTGGGATTCGAGAACGTCTTCACAACAATCAAGATCAGTGATGCCATGAAAATATCGATAAGCCTCTACCTCACCGGCGCGGCGGTCAGCATCGCGCTTTCAGCCGTGGCCTTTTACATGATCTCAAGAGGTCGATTCAGGTTCGCAGGGTGGACCGGAGTCCTAGCGGCGGTTTTCACTGTTGCGACCGCCCTTTCACCCCTCGCCCTGTCCATGGACATCGATCCTATCAATCTCGGTGTTCTTCTGGTAGGAGCCCTTACGAGCGTTCTTGGTGGAGCGTTTGCTCTCAGGGCTCCTTTCATCCCAACCAAGGAGCCTTTCCTCACTACGATGCAGATAGCCAATTCCGCGGTGATGTCGGCTTTGACGGCGACTCTAACGGGCATAGCGTTCGTGCCCTCGCCAACGGGTGGTTATTCCCACCTTGGCGATACGATCATTTTCACTGCCGCGCTCCTATTCGGGTCGAAAGTAGGCGGCATCACGGGGGCAATCGGTTCTGTCGCAGCGGACCTTTGGGTTGGCTATCCAAGGTGGTTCGTTTCGATTCCGGCGCACGGGCTTGAGGGCTTGATTTCGGGACTGGCACGACGAAGGAGCTTGCCGGTTCAGGTCCTGGCTTGCGCGATGGGCGGCGTTGTGATGGCATCGGTCTACTTCTACGTCAACATCTTCATCCAAGGTTGGGCTCCGGCGATCATATCCTACGCTAGGGATCTGCTCGGCCAGGCAGGCGTTTCAATAGTTCTAGGAATCATTCTCACCAGAACCCTGCTGCGGCTCCTTCCAAGGCTGAAATCCTAGAACTTTCACACTCATCGTAATCAAAGCACCCGCTTGAGCGCAACCGTTATCCCAACCGTAGGCGAATTGCCGGCCAGAGAAGCCCCAACTCACGCAAGACGGTTGCCTCTCCTATTCCTCATGAAGAGGCACACACAACAGACAAAGAAACGTGAACCGCGACTACTAGGGCTTGAACCTATTCAGAAGAAGTGAGTTGCTTACTACGGTGACCGAGCTTGAAGCCATTGCTCCTGCCGAGAATGGGAGGGAATTGTCGGGCTGATCGAATCGTTCTCGTAGAAATCGTGGCAAAGATGAGTAGTTCGGAAGACGGCTCTGCCGCATGGACATGACCTCAGACGCAGGCAGATTTCGCTCGAATACTCTTTCCAATCATGACAAAAATTAGTAATCTGCAGGAGAATAGGGAGTTGATACACAGGAGGTTTGCGGTCTAGGTGACGTACTTTGGAACTTCCACCTTGACCGGCTCGTACTCCTTGAGCTTACCGTCCAGGTACATTCTGTATCCTGACAAGTCCAACAGCCCGTGGCCGCTACCGTTGAATGCTATCACCTTTGCTTCTCCGGTCTTCTTGCAAGCAAGTGCTTCGTCCATTGCACATTTCACGGCATGAGCTGTCTCAGGTGCAGCGATCAGTCCCTCTGTCCTAGCTAGGATCTTTGCAGCCTCGTACGTTTCCGTTTGATGGTACGCGACTGACCTCATGAACTTCTTCGTGATGAGATAAGATATCAGCGGGGCCATGCCGTGGTATCGAAGACCGCCTGCGTGGATCGGTGGGCATGCATACTTGTGTCCCAACGTCAACATCTTGACAAGAGGTGTCATCTCTGCAGTGTCTCCGAAATCGTACGTGTAGATCCCTCTTGTTGTATGTGGTACTGCTTTAGACTCGCAAGCGATGAATTCCGCGCTCCTCTTCCCTTGTAGTTTGTCCATCATGAAGGGAAATGAGAAACCTGAAAAGTTTGATCCTCCGCCGACGCATCCGATGACCACATCAGGGTAGGCATCTATGGCCTCGAATTGCTTCTTCGCTTCCAAACCTACGATGGTCTGATGCATCAGCACATGATTCAGCACTGATCCAAGGCAGTAGCGCGTATTTTCATTTGCCAACGTGTCTTCAAGGGCTTCACTGATCGCTATGCCCAATGTTCCCGGATGTTTACTATTCTTCGTCAGTAGGCTTCGGCCGAATTTCGTCTTGCTGCTTGGAGAGGGAAATACTTCTGCTCCCCAAGTTTCCATCATCGTCCGTCGTCCAGGTTTCTGATCATAGCTGACACGGACCATGTATACTCGGCATTGTAGATCAAAGAATACGGATGCCATGGCTAGTGCTGAGCCCCATTGTCCTGCGCCTGTCTCCGTGGCGACTCTCTCAGTTCCTTGGGCCTTGCAGTAGTAGGCTTGGGGGATCGCGGTGTTGGGCTTGTGGCTGCCCGCTGCGTTCATGTGTTCGCACTTGAAGTAGATTCTCGCCGGCGTCTTCAGATAGGCTTCGAGTCTCCTTGCTCGGTACAGTGGTGTTGGACGTGGCAAACGCAGGTAGGCGTCTAGGACTTCGTCAGGTATCCTGATGTAGCGTTCCTTCGAGTCTTCTTGGCGTACCAGTTCCTCTGCCCATATCCGCGGATTCAAGCCCGGGCTCAGCGGTTCTTTCGTGCCGGGATGTAAAAGCGGCGGAAGGGGTTCGGGAAGGTCCGCCTGGATGTTGTACCACGAGGTCGGTATCTCATCTTGACTTAGGTAGGTTACACAGTGGTTTCTAACAGTATTCGACATTTAATTCACCAAAAGACTTCGGAAGTCGTTGCGATAGACCGTGACTGTTGTGGGGAGGAGTGGTCAAGGCGTGGCTAGGCAATTGTTGTCCAAACGCGGTCACCTGTCATCCAATTTGACCTCCGAGTTGGCAGCGCGAATACTGCAACGATGGATTTAAGACTTTAGTGTACGAATATGTACGTTGCAGTACAAATGTGGAGACAGATATCTGAACGCCTCCGGGACTACCCAGGTCGGCTCAAAGTGGCCAAAAACCTAGTCGAACTTGGACTGAGCGTGAGGGAAGGCAGGATCTACTGCGGCGAAGTCAGAAATCAAGATGGCGAGAGCCGTAGGCGTAGACCGACGCACCGTGAGGGAGCCCACGGAATTCATAGAATCTGACCCAATGCTGCAACCAGTCTTCAAAGGTCTGAAGCCAGCCGGACCGTTCTTACCTAATGTCGCGCGATTCCTTGGCTACCGCGTAATCGAGATCTACGCCAATCCACACGAAGTCGGAATCGTCACTGAAGCTTCAGCCCTCATCTCTCGAGAAGGCATCTCAATTCGGCAAGCCGTCGCCGATGATCCGGATCTGACTCCAGAACCAGAACTCATGTTAGTAGTGGAGAAAGAGCCGTCTGGAGAAGCGCTTCAGAGGATGCTTAAGATCCCCGGCGTCACGAAGGTGGCGACGTAACTCCCCTCAGATCTGAGCGAGATCTAGGAAGGCTTTCCAGGTTTGGGGCATCTCTTTCGAAGGCAACTATAACTACATGCTCGCCTTGGAGCGATCATTTCAATTTCTCGGGAGAGCCTTCCACGACGATCTTGCCCTGGGAAGTCAATCGTTCAATGCTAGTAACAATCAGCGGAGGTGACTCAATTCTTTTTGAGGCGAAGCTAGTTGATGAACTCTAACAACAAGCTGAGGAGCCCAGGTGAACTGTCATTTTCTGAGGAAGTTCGGGTTCGTGGAGTCGTATTTGTCAGCGTCTTCGAGGTTCCCAGTGATCTCACCTAACCATTTGGCAGCATCATCTCTTTTCCAGTCGCCGATCCTCTCATGTGCGTCCAGATAGTTGCGCGGCATCGGATGAGTGCCAACCTTAACCGGCAGCCCAACCACTTTCTCTATGTAATTCTTCTGGTCCTCGATGTATGGACAAATCGGGTAACCTGCCAGGTAGCAGCTCGCGAGGTGGATAACCTCGGCGCCGTACTTCTTCATGTCGGCAGGTGCTGACTCAAGGCGTTCGCCGGGGCAGCCGCCGCATGCCATCCAACCAACGACCTCAATGCGTTCGTTCTCCGAGTATTCTGCGAATGCTCCATCACGCTCGATGATCGACTTGAAGCATTTGTTCCCTGTGCAAGTTCTGTTCCTATCGCAGATCATTATGCCTACTTTGACCATGCTTAATCTACGTGCGAACTGCTCGTTTTGCTTTAGGACCTTTTGAATATAGAGTATAGTGAGAACAAGTCCCGTGAAATCACCAGGACCTCCTGATGAGGGGAGGCCTGGCGTTGGCAGCCTCCAATGACGAAGGACGAGATAGTGGATGAGATGGAGGATTACAAGGCGAGGCTTGAGGCAGAGATCACAGCACTAGAGAAGAGAATCAGCACATTGAAGGAGAAGGA
>Ga0315280_10003697_pt1 | contig 23226 bp, 24 predicted proteins | sample YL17G06_40_MG_FD_203697 | JGI IMG/M metagenome (GOLD analysis project Ga0315280, IMG submission 203697) | Sediment microbial communities from Yellowstone Lake, YNP, Wyoming, USA - YL17G06_40 | ecosystem: Environmental > Aquatic > Freshwater > Lake > Sediment | place: USA: Wyoming | collected... | reverse complement strand
TAATCCTAGAAGCCAAAGAAATTACTGCTATGCTACTGCTGCCTCCAAGAATTGTCCCGAACAGCAAAGAGTATAACAGCGGTTTGTCGGGAATAACGATATACATCATAAAGAGAGTTGTTGCAGTGACGCTCATCGCAAAACCTGCTCCAGCAAGAACCATGGCCCGTGGACTTTCAGAAAACACACGGTAGATGTTCATAGCCATTCCACCGTCAAACAAAATGAAAACAAGAGCCAAAGCAGCTAGATATGGAGCCAAACCCATTATTGAACTGGCATCCACTAGACCAGTCACCGGTCCGAGAAGCAATCCCAGAACTATGAGCCAAAGCATATCTGGAAAACCCGTACGTTCAAACAAATAATTGCCTAAGAAACCTATCACGATTATTGAGCCGCCTAATATTAGTGCAAGTGTGACTGGATCCATCAATCCCAAACCCTTTTTTTACCCTTAGTCTGCTGTTCAGCTTAAAGAATTTTGTCTTCAAATAAAAAATCGCCGCGCAACCAAATTTTAACTATTTGCCAAAATCTATCAGCTTCTTAAGATTACCAAATATAAAATACTACATACGAAAGACCATAAATAATGAGAAATAACACTCCTATTTTGCTATCTAGTCGTTGTCTCAGAGCAAGTGCTGATAAAACAATGACTGAAGCAAACAACGCGTACAAACCTGTGGTTTCGGCAAGTCCTCCAGATACCGTCACCGGAGAGATTGGAGATACCAGAGGGCCTATTCCCACGGATATACTAGCGTCAACGAGACAGCTTCCTATAGCATCTCCTATGGCAATTTCGTACTGCTTCTTGCGGATGGCGGTCAGGTCAACAGCTAGTTCTGGAAGAGAAGTTCCAATGGCAACTATAAAGAAGCTAATTATGTACTCGTCGATATACAAAAGACTTGATAAAGCAACAACAGAATTGACCACAACATAGGCTCCAAAAGCGATTCCTGTATAGCCTATAACTGCTATCGCAACATGATGTTGTAGTTTTCGGTCAGTATTCTGTGTCGAGTAATCTTTTTTCATGATGTTTTTGATGATTAGCATAAGAAGAGGCCAAGATGCCACTAAGAAGAAAGCATTCATCCTTGAAATGTACCCTTTTTCAACTATCGACACAGCCGCAATTAGCGCTAGTATTTCGCATGCTCCGATGACTATTACCTCATCCCTCTTGACTTTGAATGTTACTCCAAGGATTGCGACAAGCCCTAGTACCAAGGTAATCTGGGTTAGAATGGATCCAAATGAATCTCCCACACTGATGTCTCCATGACCAATGGCAGATGAGATAATCGAGTTAGAGATTTCCGGTAAATCTGTGCCTAACGATACTATTACGAGACCTATCATGAGGGGCGAAATCCCAAGTCTCGAAGCTATGCTTATCGAGTGTTCAACAGCCTTATCACTAGAATATGCTAAAAGAACAATTCCCGCGATGAGACCTAGTACTGCGTATATGATGTAAATTAGCAGCTGGGGCACCTTTTTCTTAAATGAAAGCTTGATGATTTATAAACTTGCAGTTCGGTGCATCAGCCAATTTAACGTAATATCCAAAAATTTTTAGGGACAAATCTTTACCAGATTTTGTCAACTTTCAGATGAGTTAAATATCCTACTACACCGTAGAGTGGCAAAGATACAATCTCAGTTATATTTCCAACCTCAATTGGAAATTTCACAAACGCAAAAAAGCCCAATATAAGAAGAAACGTGCCATATATTGTTAAAGATTTGAGGTCGTGGAATGTTTCGGTAGTTTTCCATTTCGGCTGTATCCCAGAAAACAAAAACCAAATTAACAAAGGAGCAAATAGCAAAAGAGCATACTTCTTATACCATGGCAAATCATCAGTTTTTACGTTGTTTTTCTTTCTTCTATAAATTGAAGGCAAATCTGGAAGAAAATTGCTGTAGAAGAAAACCAAAACACCCCACAACATAGAGTCAAAAGCATTTTCTCCAAAGAAATAGAAATCCGCAAACACGTAAAGAAGGCTTAATGGCAAAACTGCCCATTTGAAAACCTTAATCAACAAGTGGATATGTTCGGAGGTTTCCTCTTCCATACGCCAAACAGGAAATTTTAATCTAACCCTTCGATTAATACTCTTGAAAGAATGCAGTACAAAACCAAAAATGGCATTATATAAGCCAATCAGCATGTTACGAAGTGCCTTAAAAAACCTTTTAATACCTGATTCTTTCGTGACTCATCGCCACACTATAATTGTTTTACCATTCAAATTTAATTATTTTGGCTTCACATTTATCTGTTGCTCATAATTCCAGACACTGCTCATTAGGCTGGGCTAATGCACTTTACCTAGAAAGTCTGTTATTTTCTTTTGGAAAAGGGCGTTCTTCAATAGTTCGCTTTTCATTATCCATCGTCGCAGTGGAATTTGGAATTTGCTCGTAATCCATTTTAAGGCGTCATCTAATGTGTTGAAGATGGAAGGTTTTTGTCGCATGGCGTTTCTTACGTTTTCTCTCACCTGCCATACGCCGACGGGCATTATGTAGCCTGGATGTGCTTCCCGTAAGACTATTGCTGTAGCTTGTCTTCTTTCTTTTACGAGTTGTTCGCAAACTGCTAGCCGGGCAGAATAGTAGCATCCGCCTATTTCCGCGTAGGTTGTTCTTCCATCGTAGCCTTCCCAATCTGAAAACAGGAAAATCTCTTTGCCATGCGGATTCCACACAGTGCCAGGGTACCAAGCTTCAATGGCTTCGTAGCTCCATGCGTTTGGAAGCATTAAGACTTCGAAAATGTTGTCTAGGTAGCAAGATTCGTACACACGGTAATCGTTTATTTCTGGGAAAGTTTTGACTTTTTCCATTAGTTCCTTTGAGATGATGCTGTCTACGGCTGTTACGCTCCAGCGGGTTGGGACAAGTCGCCTGTTCTTTTTTAAGCCGAAGGCGCCGACGCTGAAGGCTCTTTGGATTTTTGTTACTAGTACGCCTTTGCTGTAAGTCTCTAGAACTGCGTTTGTGGCTTTTAGGTCTGTGTCGCTGTAGGCTTTTTCTATTTGGTGGTCCCAACGGGCATCACCAACCAGTAAGTCTCGTATTGGTGCAGAAGGTCCAAAGGGTTGGACTTCATCGTCTAAAAACAGGAAGCCTCTTGGCTTTTTCTTCAGCATTAATTCAACATCTACAGGGTTGACGGCTAGGGCTAGTTCACGGGTTTTCTCAATTATTTTTCCAGCTTCTTCAAACTTACGCACGTGGACACGGTGTTTTCCGCGAATAAGCATTGAACGAAAGCCGACAATGTCGTCTATTGTTTTTCCAAACCAGAATTCTGGCAAATCATAAAGGCTAGTGTCTTCATGAACAGGAGGCACAAGGGGTCCAGCATAAACGTATGGGTAGCCGATTCTTCCGACAAAAACGCTTGGAGGCGAAGCCCCAGAAATGTCTTCGCTTTGCATTAGTGGAACGCTTTTCAAATAGTAGTTGACTTTGACTAGTATTGGGCAGCGGGTTTTGCCGCAGAGAAGCCTTGAGCCTTTGCAGACTATGCATAAGCCGCTTTTTGAGGCTTTGGCAGTGACTGTTAGGGTTTCTTCTTGGTTGGGGCTGATGTTTTTTAGGACTTCATGTAACCATGTGCTTTGGGAATTTTTGTCGGTTTGTGTTCGGTAAAACGTCAATCTTTATCGTTTTAATTTTAGTCGAAGTGTCTCTTATGTTTTCTGGGATTGGTTTTTTTGTGTTTACAGATGGATTAGGAGAAAAACGTTCATTTTATATTTGCTCTTATATGAGCAATAATAGTGTGTGCCCGTTATGACTGAGGAAACTAGGTTTTATAAAGGAAGGTTCATGGTTAAAGTTTTGACGAAGAGCCATGGATATTGGATTGTGGAAGCCTTGGAGCCGTTTGAGGACCTTGTTAGTGGTGAAAAGGTGCAGGTTAAGGCTGGAGAAAGACGCATTGTAGTTCCCAGCTTGCTTTTCAGGAGGAAAAGTTTGCCTCGACCCGTTAAGGAGCATGTTTATGAGTTGAAGATGGAGAAGAAGCTTAAACGTTTCATTGCTGAGAAAGAAAAGAAAAAGTAGAAGCTAAGGAACTGTTTATATCATCCTCGTTTTTCATGAGAAAGCAAGAATGCTTGGAGATGTGTGTATTGAAGGCTAAAGCATTTGAGAATGTGAAGAATCAAATTGGTTATTGTGCAATCTGGTGTGGCAGTTGTGTGGTAGGTAATGGAGCCTTGAAGGAATTAACGAGAATATATGAGCACATGATCAGCGGTTATGGTATAGATAAATGGGGCGCTGAAGACCAAGGCTTCGATGGCCAAGAATTCATGAAGACGCTCCAGTCAATACAAAACATACCTATATGCCGAGGATGCCAAAAAGGCGGTGGTGCAACCAACTGTAAAATCAGAGTCTGCGCCTCAAGTAGAAAATTGGCTGACTGCACTGAATGCAAAGAATTCATGACATGCGAAAACCGTGAACCACTGCAGAAAGTGCGCACAGGTGCCCTCCGTGTAGGCATGTTAGTGAAAAATGACAAGGGTCAACAACAACTCATAAAGGGGTGGACAGCTGAACTGAAAAACAAATGGCCATCCTGCATTCTGTTTTCGTGTGAATAGGCAAAATCTGCAAACACAGTGTTCAATCATAAATCATTTTTGTTCGTCAGTTTCTCTATGATTTCTTGTTTGCTTCTGTGATACCACTGAGCAGTCTTAGAATACAGTTTTAGTCTGTACAATTTTGCTCTTTTTGGATCGTTGACCAACATCAGTAGGCATAAGCAAAGTCTTCAATTGCGCCTGCTGTTATTACGTCAGGCAGAAACTCTATCTCTTTATTAGTTAATTGGCCATGTTTTTTATATTCGTTCAAAAAGAATTTCGCCAGTTTCAAATCTAACTTGTATTTTTGTTTTTTGTCCCTACACGAATATTGCAGCATTATGGAAATATCTTTTATCACCGTGTCATTCATTGTGCTTACGTTTTCAAAATCAACCAAACCTACCAGTTTCTTGTTTTTCCACAATGTATTTTCTGGATTGATATCTCTGTGCAATGGATATCTAGGCAATTTCGAATATTCCTGGCCATCTAAACTTTTCATTAGAGGAATTAGTATCGCTGATTCTTTAAGGAAAATCCTATCTTTTCTGCCTTGCTTATCCTTTTCTAGAATTTGTGCCCCGAACTTCCCCAATTCTTTCAGAACAGATTTTCTATTAAATACTTCACTGCCTTTCTTGTTATCCAGACCAGAATTCGCAATGATTTTGTGATAGATCGCCATAATCTTTGCGCATTCTCTAAGCTCTGAATATCCAAATCGTTTAATGTCTCTGCCTTCGATGTATTCATAAAGCCAAAAATAAGAACCTTTGAATTTCAGAAAATCTTCTTCACTTTTTGTTTTTATTGGAACAGGGATTCTGTAGGGAAAATTGTGTTTTTTTTAGATAAGTTAAATAGTTTACTTCAAATTTGAAATCTTCTATCGTTGTGAAATGGGTGACTTTTCTTAGAACATATTTCCCTTGTGTTGTTTTAACGATCCAGTTGACATTGACTACTCCTTTTTCTAACCGTCTATGACTGATTAGTTCTCCAATATTCCAATTTTCAAGAAGCGTTTTGATTTCTCTCTTACTCACGTTATCTCCTTCACCATCGTAATTATTACAAGCGTTATCTCCTAAGGTGAGTCTTTTGAGCCTGATTTTACAGGCATATATGTACTTCTGTCACCTTTTTAAGTAGTTAACTTTCATTTCTTTCTGAAGTCGAATAGAAAAGGCGCCCTAGATCCGCGTGCCATTGAAAGCTGGGCTTTTTTGGAAATGCAGAGAATCAAACAGTCTTGCGGAGAACAACACATTTTTTCTTGTAGAATTTGATTAACAGTAACACAGTTATCATGAACGATGGTAAAAGCCATGGTGCAGAAAACTCGGATACTGCGTGGTATTGAACCGTGTATCCCATTTCCTGCGATGTTATCGTGTTATTAACGTTATCTTCTGCTGTTATGGTGTATGTTATGTTTGTGCCATATGGAAATGAAGGTATTGTGGCGCTCCATATAAGTCCTTCAGTTTTTGCCATTTCAACCGTGGTCCATGTTCCATTACCATTAGTGTACTTCAGCATCACTTTTTTGACTCCGCTTAGGTTGTCGGTGATTGAAGCGTTGACGTTGACTTCATCTTCTGGCCACACATTTGTTTTCGAAGGAACTTGAGACACATTGGCCATGTTTGGAGGGGTCGTGTCGTCGGCAAAATAGACCATTTCAGACGCTCCCATATTGCCGAACGTGTCATTGGCATAGACGACGACTCTATGTGTTCCGTCGAGAAGACCAGTCAGAGTTGTGTTCTGTGTGATTGTGACGTTTGGTTGATCATCAAGGCTGTAACACATCCAAGACAATGATTCATTAACTGTAAAGATCAGCGGAACATGATTGACGGCGAATGTCTTGTTTTCGGGAGACAAAATGCAGATCGTAGGTGGCGCGGTGTCAGGCGGGAGCTTGGGGATCCTTACCAGCCCATCCGTGACTGTGTGGAGAATTGGCAAAGTGTAGCTGTCAACAAATTCGGTCTTGGTTAAACATAAGGAAACGTCCACATCTGAAATGGACTGGTTCTTTACCTGAAAAGCCACTATGAAAATTGTTCCGTTGCCAGTGAAACTTGATGCGGGATTCTCCGAGTTGCAGATGAGACTAAGAACACCTGAGCTTTCGTTTATATCATTTTTCGCAATCGCAACTGGTGAATGCAAAATGCCTAAGTAAGGCGATGGAAATGCAGTATAAGAATAGTTTTCAACGGGAACCGTAATTGTATGATTAAGGTATTCTAAATAAGTGGTGTTCCACTCGAGTCTCAGGTTGAACGCATAGAGATTCGACATATTTTCTGCTATCACCGCGACTGTGAAGTTTTGGCCAACAACGTAACCAGTCTCAAGTTCGACTACTTCAGGAAACACGCGAACATGAGCGCTCGAGTGCAATGTGACATAGGCATAGACATATTCGTTGTTCACAGTGTAAACTGGAGGGTCTGAAGAAAACGCGCTGTCAATCGCAAATTTGCTGATTGTTCCCGTGGAATCACTTCCTCCGTCGTATACCCTGAGGAAAAATGATTGATCTCGTACGTCTGTCACGAAATCCTTGAATTCTGTTATGTCAAATATTATATCATTAGGACAGAAAGGCTGATTACCACCGTTTACGTAGTCATCGAATCCTTTTGCCTGAATCGGATAATCCTTATTCCCCATTCCAACTGTTATGTGACATTCGCCTCTTTTTGAGTGGCTTATCCTAAACGTGGCAAGCAATTCGGGTCTATAATCAACGATGTCATAATAGAACATGCAATAGCCTACGGGCTGTTTCATTGCTTCATAAGATATCCAGTAGCAACCGTCAGGCACATTCTCCCATCCTCCTACTCCCCAGGAATTGGCTATCTTAAAAGCTCCGTGGCGGATTTCTCCTTCTTCCACGTATTCGATTGAGTCGTCGTATCCAACTATCGTGTTTGCGTGGTTCTCACTAGGGCTCGCATAGTTGTCCAAGGTCCAAACATCATCGCCTGTGAGATTTGAATATTGATACCCGTCAACGGCCAACACTGCAAGGTGATCAGAAGCTATCCAATTTTTTAGACTTGTCAAATCCTCATCTCCGCTTAGCCACATGAATTCGTAGCCGCTGCTGCTGTTACCGCGATAGAACGATGCTTCTCTCCAAGCCTCTTCGGATGGCCAACTTGTATAATCACTAGGGTTATAGGACATTTTTTGCCATGAGCAGGCTCCAACAGAGCATACGAGGTTAATTGCGTCATAGAAGCTGGAGCCCCTATCCACGCCATTGTTGATCAGGTGATAGACAAAGCTAGGACTAATTATCTTGTCTTGGTATGCAAGGCTTGGATGTCCGTAGTACCCTCCTTCCCACAGTGCCTCAGACAGGTTCCATTCATGTTCCTTTGCCTCTTGGAAGGTTTTCACGTAGTATCCAACGGCCCAAGCCACACATGAGCCTTGGCCGTCTTGATTTCCTATTGGCGGAAACCATGATTCGCTGCTGTGGTCAACTCTTGATGGAGGCGCAGTTGCCGCCTTAAAGGAAATCATGTCAACAACATATGCGCTGTCTGCAATTCTTGCCCATTGCCCGTCGCTAGGGAGTTGCAACCCGGTTCCATGACCATCGATTAATTGACTGTAATTTCCATCTTCTGATGAAGTCCCGATTCTGCTTTTCAATTTCGCCAAGTCAGAAGGTGTAATCCAATGTCCGAAAACGTTTGCTTGTTCCTGAGCATTTGTCTTCGTGGTTTCAACTGAGGCTTGGCTTGAGCTGGGTGAGAATTTTTCTGCGCTTCCAGCATTTAACACTGCTCTAGTTTCAAAGTTGGAAATCATTAAGAAAATGCTTAACAGCAGTACTAATGCTGTTCCAGAAAATGGTTTCATTAATAATTTCTACCTCAAATGATGGGCGCCAACGTGTGACTTAAGTCTTACTATTCACTAGTAGAACACTCATACTCCTAAACTAAGACATATCAAAAGAATTGGCGCCCTGGCCGGGATTCGAACCCGGGTCCTGCGGGCGACAGCCGCATATACTAGACCGGACTATACTACCAGGGCTGCCGATAGGCCAAGACGCCGAGAATCAAACAAGACAAACGTTCCAAATAAACTTTATCAGCTTCAAAACAGCGTCCAAGATTAATCAAAAACTTTTGAAAAACGATAGGGGTCTATTCCTATTGTAACGGAAAACCTCCAAAAATAAATATTCCCAATGAATTGCGTTAGAATCCAAAGTTCAATCTATATATAAGGGAGGGGCTAGTCACCACAGAGCACCAGAGCAAAAGATGTGCTTTCAACGCCTTCTCATGTATTTAACCGTCCTTTCATAAAGCCTCTGAAAATGTTCTCCAAATGTTTTGTCGCCCTTTTCTTTTCTTAAAGCCATTATCCAATGCTCCAACTTCTTCCAAACACACCACAACCCCAATACTAAAGAAAAATAGATTAACATGCACTTTTTAGACTTTCTCTAATAACATAGGAACTATGGCGCCGGGAGTGGGATTTGAACCCACGCGGCCCCGAGAGGCCACAGGCTGTTAGGCGCTAACGCCTTAACGTCTCCAGGCCTGCTCCATACCTGGCTAGGAGACCCCGGCACACAACACACCAAACTTAACAAGCCCATTGGTTTATTATAGGTTTTCCAAACAAATTAAAAACTTACGAACACTAACACTGAACAAAAAGGCTTAATGCCTCAACTTTTGTAATTTTCAATCAAGGCAGAAACCATGAAGATAAACAAAAAATATTCCACACTCCTTCTCGCAACGTTTATGACGTTAGCCATGGACTTCACAATGACCCTCACCATGACCCTGATAATGACAGGTCCCGCCCCAGGCTTCTTACAGAGATTTATTGTTGGATTTCTAATCGGCTTCATCGTAGGTCTTCCAACAAGTCTAATAGTACTTCCAAGCGCAAGAAAACTTGCAACCAGACTAACCACAGAATGAAACGCCAATGCTTACTGCTTTTCTGACATTAACACGCGGTAACCACTTCCCCGAGCCAAAACCTGAACGTTCCCGAAAGCTTCCTCAAAAAATGTAAGCAACCTTTTCCCGCCAACCTTAGACTTCACAACCATTTGGAAAAGACCCTTGCTTGTCATTTGTTTTGGCGCTTCCACGATTATCGCTTTTACAGTTTCTATTCCAGCACTCACAGGCGGATTTGAGAGCACACAATTAAACGTAAAGCCTTTAACAGGCTCGTATAAATGCCCTCGCTTTATTATCACATTTTGAACGTTATTAATCTCGACGTTTCGCCGTGCAAGCCTAACCGCCCGCTCATTAACATCAACCATAACAACGCGCAAATTAGGGTTAAAAGCGCCAGCTGCTATTCCAACTGCGCCATAACCGCACCCAACATCCAAAACAGAGCCCTCTTCAGGAAGAACCATAGACTCGATAAGCAATCTCGTCCCCAAATCAACACGTTTCTTAGAGAAAACTCCTGAAGCCGTTAAGAACTCGAAAGATTTTCCGCGAAGGTTTGTGCGGATTATTCCAAGCCTCATCTTGGATTTTGGATGTGCCACAAAATAGTGGTCTAGTTCTTCGCCTTTCCTACGCATTTATTTTTCGCCACTTTTCCAACGTTTTGGATACGTGCCTCTAGGCATCAGCACCCGTTCAGTTTTTGCGACAACTCCGTGTTCCATGTTCAAAATCTCCTCAGAGGAAGCCACAGCCTTTGCTAATGCCACTGCCTCGCCCTTCAAAGAGAAAACTGCGACCATTGAACCGTTGTTTATTTCAGTTTCAAGTGATAAGACGCCCGGTGCTGTTAGATTTGCACCATGGCAGATAGCATCCACTGCAGAATCCCTAATGTAAATCTTTGAAACTAGAGCCAACGCCTCCTCCATTGGCTGTATGAATTTCCTCAAAATTTTCTCGTCTTTTTGACGTTGCCATTCCATAAACCAGTAAGCCACATCATGCAAAGTCACAATGTTCCCATTTTCAACGAAAGGTCCAGCTCTGGTTCTGCGAAGTTCCTGCATGTGGGCTCCGCAGCCTAAAACCTCGCCTACGTCATAACAGAGTTTGCGTATGTATGTTCCGCCTTCACATCCAACCTTAAAAAGAACGTTTCTCCCATCCATTCCAAGAAATTCAATGTAATAGATTCTTCTTGTTCTAAGTTGACGCTTCACAGAAGCCCTTAATGGGGGTCTCTGATAAATTGTGTCTTCAAACTCTCGTAGCACTTCATTGACTCTGTTTTCTGTTGTTTCCCCGTGAAGTTTCATCACGCAAACGTACTCTTTTCCGCTGTGAAGCAAAGCCTGAACAATTTTTCTAGATTCCTCTAGGGTAACGGGTAAGACTCCGGTCACTTTGGGATTTCTCTGGCTTAAGCCTCTAGAGTCCCGCCGTGACCAACCTGCTGAAGATTTAAGATACGCTTAACCCAAGCAGCCACTTCATGACTTGATGGACCTGCTGGCTTGTCAAGGTTTATGACACCGTATCGTATGTATTCTTCAGCCGGTCTTTCCGCTGGTTTATGTCCATACTGAGGATTCGTCTTATCTTCAGCTTTCACCAGCAATTTATGCTTGATTTCCCATGGGACAACACTTCTTGGCATAGGCGAATGCATCACTCCTACATTAGAAAAAAGGCTTAGAAGTATAAGAGTTTAAACCTTAAGCTTACGTCCTATATCAAAATCTTCGTCTACGATCTTTTTCCTGCTCTTTAACATACGCATATTTAACGTTCAAAGTTTTTGCCAGCCGTTTCAATTCCTCATCATTCATCCACTCGGTTTTAAGATATTCACAGATTCTTTCATCAGTTAATCCTAGGTTCCTTGCCTCCTCAACTGCATGGCTGTACGCCTCAATCTCAGTCGGCCTGTCAATGTAGTCGTAGCGATTGTCAAAGAGTTCTTTTCCTTCCATAAACTGTCTCACATGAACCAGCTCGTGAATTATGTCTAGGTATATGTCGATCATGTCACCGTTGTTCAAATAGTAGGCGCTAATAATAAGGTGCCCATCTATGTCACTGACTCCCATGTAGCCTCTTCTACCAGAGAACTCGACTTTAAGATTGTGAAGCACTTCCTCTGTCTTTTCACCAAAGATTCTTCTGATAGCTTTGACCTTTTCAAAGCCCTTGAAGTAACATGTAAATGGGTGTGTTGATGCTTCGGCGTTGCGCAGTATCTTGATCTTTAATTGCGAGCCTATGGTTGCTGATCCCCCTTGTAGACTACATTTTGAAACAATATGAATTAGTAAAGTTTATCCTAGTATAAGTTTTGATAAAGCTTGAAGAAGGGTTTATGGCTTATATGTTTCACGTAAAGAACATGTCCTTAAAAGACCTCGAGTTCGCGGTTCGCATCACTGACACGATGAGCTGGAACCTAGTGGAAGAAGACTTCAAGTTCATGATGCAACTGGAGCCGGAGGGATGTTTTGTTTTGCTTTCCAACTCGGAAAAGGTAGGCATTGCGACAACAATCAGTTTTGGCAAAGTAGGCTGGATTGGAAACGTAATTGTCAGCGAGAGCCACAGAAAACAAGGAGCAGGATCATTACTTGCTAAGCACTGTCTTAGGTACTTAGAAAGCAAAAATGTAGAGACCGTGGGCTTGTACGCATACATTGACAAAATCCCCTTTTACAAAAGGCTCGGCTTTGAATATAGCTTAGAGTTCACAGTTTTAAAGGGAAAAGGTTTTTCTTCACGACCTAAGGCTGGTCTAAGGGAAGTCACAAAAGAGGACATACACGAGGTTATTGATTATGGTCACTCTTGTTTTGGTGCCCTACGAAGAAAGCTACTGGAGCCCATCTTCCTCGACTCAAATAACTTGTGTTATATGTCAATTGAAGACGGGCGAATCTTAGGGTATGCAGCAGCGAAGGTGTATGAGGAAATGGCTGAAATAGGGCCGTTAGTGTGCCGAAAAGGGCGTAGCGACATTGCAGTCAACCTTTTGAAGGCTATACTTGACAGGTTAAATGGTTTTGAAGTTGCAATGTGCGTCCCAAGAAAAGAACACGCAATTCTCAATATGCTAATGGAGGCTAGATTTAGGGAAAACTTTCGTGTGGCAAGAATGTTTTTTGGACCACCTGTTGTTAAAGACTGCATATACATGGCTGAATCTTTAGAGAGAGGGTGACATTTAGTTGACCTCCGATTTGGCTAGAATGATTGTTGAAGACTTTCTAAGAAGTTCATGGCACAGCGTCGAGACTATCGAGAGAGGATTGGCTGGGTTCAAAGAAGACAGAGAGAAAAAGGTCAACCTATTCTGCTTTAAGAATGGACAGAAAAATGACCTTACAATAGATGGTGGACATTTCTTTCTAAGAGGCTCTGTCGAGTACTCAAACCCACAATTGACAGTAGAGGAAGTGCAAGGCATCATAGCTACTCGCCTACTCGAGGTTTGTGGAAACTACTTTTGCCAATATGGACTGCATCAAGTTGACAGCAGAGATGTTGATGTAATATGTGAAATGTTAAGTAAGCCTTCTCAAGGGACGATTGTGTCCTTTCTCCTTAATACAGATGAGACTGAACCAGACAGATATTCAATGAATCCTCTGAAAGAGTCGATTGTGAATAGCGGACAAAGCGCTTTTCCGTCGGCGTTTGTTAGGACAAATGAACTCAAGATAGACGATAAGTTTGTGCAGAAGTATGAAGGGTCTCTAATTTCCAGAGGTGAGGTCGAACTGGTAGCTCATCACCTTGAGACGTGTAACGACAGTTATTTGGACATGGCAGACGCAGTGAAATACGAACAACTGGAAAGCCTCTCAGAGTATTTTGGAATCAACCTTGGTCTTTACTCAATGCGAATGCCACTGACAATATTAGAAAAGGAGACGACTGATGGCTTATTTCACCACATAATTAAGGAAATCCATGCGAACTATCAGTCGATTGAACGTGCCTACAATTGTATGGGGAGAAGTATAAAGAGCAGGACTACGCTTCTAACTGTTCCACATTCAAAAAAAGGCTATGGCTCCAAACGTGCAGCAAAAGGAAAAATATATTTTGAGGGAACGAAACTGAAAAGCGTCAAAGTAAGCTACCGAACAACACCTCTTTATCCGAACGCAATCGATCCAAAAGATGTTAGCATTGCGAAGGCTGAAGATGATTTTTCAGTTGAAGGAGAGAAACTCGTCAACTATAATTTCAGAGAAAACCCTTCTTCACCACAATTCTTCTTGTACTCTTTGGCGTCTCCAGAAAACGCAGCCATATGGCATGGTATCGGAGCGTTCGCTTCCCCGCAATTACTGAGCAGTTACACAGCGATACGTGTTGCCTGCGCCAAGGATTCCTTGATCAAAGATTTGAAGGAAAAATATCATGTTGCCACCGAGATTCCTCTACAGTTCAATCTCGTGCCACAGAACATGTGGGTTCATCCAGTACATCGCAACATAGACGCAAGCATAGGCTGCGTTGAAAATTTGAAAGATCTAGTCAATATGGGCATGAGGCTGGAGTACCTTTCAGCCTATGAACACAAATTTGTAACATAATTGAGAAAGTACACCGTTATCCTAAAAGAAGAGATTTGTAACTCTTTGAAGGACAAAGTTTTTTAAGAGCAAATCGCAGATTGTGACAGTTGATTTTTATGTTCTTTAGGCAAATCAAACATCGAGGCGACAACTTCTCCTACATTATTGCAGACGACATTACCAAAGAGGCCGTCGTTGTTGACCCTAGTTTTAACACAGATGCAATAATCAAAATCATAAAAGAACAAAATTTGAATTTAAAGTACATTATTAACACCCACCATCACATGGACCATACTGCAGGCAACGAAGATGTTAGGTCAAGTTTCAGCGCAAAAGTTGTTGCACACAAATTGGCCAAGAGCCACAAGGATATCGCTGTAGTGGATGGGGACATCATAAGAGTAGGCAAAGTCGTCATCAAGGTGATCCACACACCAGGGCATAGTCCAGACAGCATATGTCTACTAGCCGATGGCAAACTACTAACAGGTGACACTCTCTTCGTAGGAGAATGCGGCAGAACAGACCTGCCTGATGGAAGTTCTGAGGACATGTACCGTAGCCTTTTTGATAAGTTGATGAAGCTTGATGATGCCATCGAGGTTTATCCTGGCCACGATTATGGGCCAAATCCTCACTCAACAATTGGCATTGAGAGAAAAAGTAACTATACGCTGAAGAATCGGACGCTCAACGAGTTCATCGAGTTCATGAAGCAGCCTTAGATAGCACGCACTATTTTAGTTGCCAAAACTGGTAAAAATGGACAGACTGGCAAAAAAAGGAAAAGATATAGAGATGTTTTTTAGAAAGTTGTGAAGCTGTTGACGGTTTTTTTGTCGAAGCGTTTCATCAGTTCCAGCGTCAGTTTTATTGCGTTTTCCACGTCTTCGAAGCTTAGGAGTCCTACGTGAGAATGGATGTGGCGGGTTGGCACGCTTACGACTGTGCTTGGACATCCAGCTCTGCTCATGTGAATTCTGCCAGCATCAGTTCCCCCAGCCGCAACCATCGAGAGCTGATATGGAATCTTCAGCTTTTTAGCCGTCTCAATAACAAATTGTTTCAGCGGTTGATTCGGAATCATAGAGGTGTCAAAAGTCAATATTGACGGGCCCTTTCCCATTTTAGTCGGGGCCTCATATGATTGCACTCCAGGCACATCGCCTGCAATATCAACTTCTAACACGATGGCTACATCTGGATCTACTATGTGAGCAACTGTTGCCGCGCCTCTCGCTCCAACTTCTTCCTGCACTGTAGCTGCACCGTAAACGGTATTTGGATGCTTAATTTTCCCTTCAGCAAGTCTCCGCACAACCTCCATAGCGATGAAAGCACCTATTCTGTCATCAAATGCCTTCCCCATTCCAAGCTTGCCATTTCTTATGGTTGAGAATGGAGACCAAGGCACCACTGGGTCGCCAATTTTGACTCCCATCTCCTCTGCCTCCTTCTTATTTGTAGCACCTATGTCAATATGCATCGCTTTCTTTTCAACCACTTTCTTCTGCTCTTCAGGCGACAATAAATGCGGCGGCTTGGCTGCAATAATGCCTTGAATGTCTCCTTTTTCGGTTCTGACAACAACCCGCTGAGACAGAAGCACCTGATCCCACCATCCGCCTAGAGGATTGAAAGTCAAGAAGCCAGTTTTCTCGTCTATCCCAGAAATTACGAAGCCAACTTCGTCAATGTGTCCTGCAAGCAAAACTCTGGGCTGCTCTGCCGTTCCCTTATGGCTGAAAATCACTGAGCCCAGCTTGTCTGTGGTCACTTCGTCAGCGTAAGCTTTAACGGCTTTTTTGATTATTGTCGCCGTTTCGCGTTCAAATCCAGCTGGTCCAAAGGATTCAAGCATTTCCTTTAGCAGATTTAGAGTCTTCTTTTCTATCATAATTTTAATGCACCTTAGGGGTGTGATTTACAGTATTTCATTATTTATATTCTTTGCAACGACCGTGTTCTTTGATCGATAGCATTTGAGAGTTAGGGAGTTTTGGGTTTACACACGAAAAAACTAAAAGGGGAATTTTTAAACTTTCTAAAACATCCGGTGTGAGAGTGCTCAAACCGAAGCCAAGGCTGGCTTAACCTTTTGTGACATTGCTTCTAGCTTGCCTGTCGCCTTTAGCGCTTCTGTGACTTCTTCGTCGGATGCTCCACGTTTGATGGCTATTTTGTCTTCAAGGGGTTCAATATGGTTTATGTTTGTCCTTCGCCTCTTTATTCCCGTCACCGTTTTTGGACCCGTTACCAGTATGAAGCTTTTGTCTATTAGGTCAACTATTATGCATTTTCTTCCAGCCTCTCGACCAGTCAACTTGACGCAGATTCTACCAACCTCTATTGCTGGCATATCAAGATCTCCTTATAGAATAACATAAGAAAACCAATCAAACACATATTTATCAGTTGCTAAAGGGAGACAATCAAGAAACTTTATGGCTTAATAAAACATCTTTAGAAGTTGGGTAAGGTCTAACGTGTAAAATTTGCCAAGATTCTTATTTTAGTAAGTCGTTAAAAATATGTCAGAGAGGTCTCTGAATGACTGCAGAGCAAATCCAACTCTATTCCAAACTGCCCGAGTATGCTGTGACCAAAATTGTTGGGTTGATATCAGATACACACATACCCGTGCGGGCTAGGGATATTCCGAAAAAGGTTTTCGAAGTTTTTGAAGGAGTAGATTTCATAGTGCATGCAGGTGATTTAGTAGAATTATCCGTCATTGACGAGTTGGAGCAGCTTGCGCCTGTTTTGGCTGTTTATGGAAACATGGATGGACCTGAAATTCGTGGGAAACTGTCAAAACTGAATTCCGTTAAGGTTCTTGATTGGAAAGTCGGGGTTACGCATGACCCTAGAACACTTTTTGGGATGAAGAAAATGCGCGAAATTGCCAAGCAGAACGAATTTAATGTGCTAGTTTATGGACATACGCATAACTCTAGCATAAAATGGGAAGAAAACACCTTATTCATAAATCCCGGAAGCCCAACTAATCCTCTGCCGCCTTTTATAGCCAAACCTAGTGTGGCTTTGCTGAGGATAACAAAGGAGAAAATAACACCCCAAATAATCCAAATCTAAGCAGGTTATCAGATAGCAAAAACGAGATTCATAGAGAATTTGTTCACTCTTCATTACTCTTAAGGAGGCGTCTATGTTCTTGCATCATGCACTTATCCATCACCACTACTAAGCCTGCGTCTCTCGCTTTTTCCGCAGCCTGCTCGTTGATTATTCCAAGCTGCATCCAGACTACATAAGGCACGCCATGTAGTTTTTTCAACTGGACAGCTTGGTTGACTATTGGCAAGACATCCTCAGAAGGCCTAAAAACGTCAACAATTTCTAAGGTTTTCTGCACCTCGGCGGGCATGTCAATGAGGCTTTTGTAGCTTTTCTTGCCCAAAATTTCATTCGAAGCGGGATTAATTGGCACGACGTGAAAGCCGTGTTTCTTCAAATATTCAGCCACCCTATAACTATCTTTAGAGGGGTCTCTTGACAACCCTATAATGGCGACGGTTTTATATCTTGTCAGAATTTCCTTTACCTCATCGTGGTCCAATTTCTCAACCCTCAAGAATAAAATGGAAGCATGACATTGGTTAAATGCCTTTTCACTTTAACTTATCTCTCTCCACCGTGCGAGAATGTCGTTTTGCAGAGAGTTTTAAAAGCAAAATTGTGCAGAGCGTTTTCACAGTGGTTCGCGACTGGAGGCACGCATTAATGGAGCGTTGTAAAAACCCGTGGAATAGGGAATGTAAGAACGACAATATTGAAGTTTACATTCTTGTTAGAGGGGAAAGACTGCCCATTTGTAGGCGATGCTGGAGCAAACTAGCTGAAAGAGACGTGGAGTGGTGAAAAGATGGAAAGGTTCAACTTAAACATGGCGAAGTCTTTTCTGGGAAAGAACGTGAACCTCCACTTGAAAGACGGCGCAGTGATAATAAATGTTCAGTTGTCAGAGCTTCAAAAAGACGAGTTCAAAAGAGAAACTTTTGTTAAATGCGTTCCCTACGGAAAAGAAAACGAGCTTAGAATACCGCTTAGAAGTATAGCATGGGCAGAAATATTGAACATAGGCTTGATTCTGACTAGCCACAGCAACTAAGAAATATATGAACGTTGAAGAAAGCGAAAAGACCTTTTTACATAAAGCTAGCAAATAATCTTAAATAATCCTCAGCAAATTTTCTCAACGGTGATAAAATGTCTTGCACTGTTATAGTTGGAGGCTTCTGGGGAGACGAAGGCAAAGGAAAAATAATTTCTTACTTAGCATTAAAGGATAAGCTAGACGTCTGTGTGCGAACAGGCTCGGTTAATGCTGCCCACACAGTTTGGTATAAGGGCAAACGTTATGCTTTACACATGGTTCCAGCGGCTTTCCTTCACGAGAAATGTCGCTTACTAATCAGTGCTGGCGCAAACGTTCACGTTGCAAAGTTCCTAGAAGAAGTGGAAGCAACAAACGTGAAAAACCGCATAGGCATAGATTACCAAGCATCCATTATCGAAGAAAAGCATTCAACGCAAGACAAAACAAGTGCACATCTAAAGGGTCTAGGAACAACTGGATGGGGTGTAGGACCAGCAATCGAGGAACGCATTCGCAGAACAGCAAAAGTCGCAAAAGACATCCCAGAACTACAGCCATACTTGACAGACGTAGCTACTGAAGTCAACAACGCGATAAACGCTGGCCAAAAAGTCCTGCTAGAAGGAACTCAGGGCTTGATGCTTTCGCTTTTCTATGGAACATATCCGTACGTAACAGGCAGAGACACAAGTGCCTCAGCGATATGTTCCGAGGCAGGTGTGGGTCCAACAAAAGTTGACAATGTCTTAGTAGTGTTTAAAGCCTTCATGACCCGTGTTGGTACAGGCCCATTGCCTGGAGAATTGACAAAAGAAGAAGCTTTGAAGCGTGGATGGTTTGAAACTGCTGCAGGAACGGGCCGAGATAGACGCTCTGCCCCCTTCAACTTTGAACTGGCGAAGAAAGCTGTTACAGTCAACGGTGCAACGCAAACTGCCCTTACAAAACTTGACGTTTTATACTCAGAGTGTAAAGGTGTAAGAGAATATGATAAACTTCCAAAGGAAGCGAAGCAGTTTATAAACGAGATTGAAAAACAAACAGGAGTCCCAGTTGTGCTAATCGGCACCGGACCCGAAGCATTAGATATAATTGACAGAAGAAAATAACTTCATCACCTTGTCATATCCTCTAAAAGACAAAAATAGTTAATCACATATCACAGTTAAAACTTAAGACCCTGTCGAATGCTTGGCTGACTTTAATGGGACACTATAAAATCTTGAAATTTGGCTTTCCTTTTGAAGTACTAAACAGAGATTTAAGACTAATTTTTACCTCCAACTTGATAGGTTCTTTCGGCGACGGCCTTTACGCATATCTTCTACCCTATTATATGTCAAAAAACCTAAACGCTAGCTCTGTAGAAATTGGGATGCTCTATGCTGTTGTAAGCCTAGTTGCAGCTTTAACCTTGTTTTTAGCTGGGATGCTTGCTGACAGATATGACCGTAAAAAGATTATGATCGCCGGCTGGATTGCTTGGTTGCCTACGCCTCTGATTTTCGCTTTTGCTGGAAACTGGCTTCAAATGTTGCCCGGAATGGTGTTGTGGGGTGTTTGGCTTGGTGGACCAACAGGCACGGCCTATATTGTGACAGCTGCTGACAAAAGTAAGTTGACATTAACCTTCGCTGCAATATCGGCTGCTTGGTCTTTTGGCTACATTTTTTCTCCAGCTTTGGGCGGCTTTTTAGCTGGAGCCATTGGCATGCAGATTGTTTTTTATTCAGCCTCAATTCTTTACGCTTTAGCTGGTCTCATCCTCATATTTATTAGCAGCCAACAGGCAGCAGGCTATACGCGACGCTCTTTAGAAGAACATTATTCCTTTTTCAAACTTCTCAGAACAAGAAAACTGCTCACGCTTTCGATTTTCTTCGCCTCAGTGATGTTCTTTTTGATGATGTTTCGACCCTTCGTTCCCAAGTTTCTCGGAGACATATATCACTTTGGCGACTTTGAAATAGGGGTTTTAGGCTCAGTTTCTTTCTTCGGCTCAGCAGTTTTGGGAATTCTGTTGGGCAGGGTTGGAGACAAGTGGAAAAAATCATATGCGCTTTCTGTTTCCATGGTACTGTGCAGCCTTTCACTAATTCTCCTAATGCTGTTTGGCAATTTCCTTATCTTGATAACGATATTTTTCCTAGCTGGAGGCTCTTACATAACATGGTCTTTAATGAGCGCAATCATTGGACCTCTCGCCCCAGAATCAATTAGGGCCCGCTGGGTCTCCATACCCCAAACAGTAACTATGTTCAGCTCGTTCATTGCGCCTTACATCGGCGGCATTCTGTATGGCGTTTCACCTTATTGTCCATTTATTGTAGCAATGGTGGCAACGCTTTTTCTTGCATTACTAGTAACCACGCGACTCTTTGAAGAATAGTCGAAACTAAGTCAACTTTTGCGGAATTTTTATCTTTAAGAATGCTATTCGACTTCTCCGACTAAGACAGGTGAAAAAATTGGGTGAATTTAAAGAACATTACGGGAGAACCTCGTCAGCATTCCTTTTGGTAATATTGCTTGTAGGGCTACTTGCTGGGTCAATAACAACCTACTACATAGCCTTCCAGCAAATCAGCAGTTTAAGAGATGAAGTTTCAAATCTTAATGCTAGAGTCTCTAAACTATGGGGCTTCCAAAATGTCACTTACCAAAACATAATAATCAACCAAAACACCACAAGCTTAACGGAACTGTACGGAAAAGTAAGAAACTCGACCGTTCTGATTCATGGAACAACAAGCTCAGGAGGAGTTGAAGGTTCCGGATTCGTTTACAACTTCACTGGAATAATGGTCGTGATAACGAATTACCACGTTGTACATGGGACAACAAGCATAAGCGTAACATTTTCAAACGGAAATGGATACTTGGCTATGGTGAATGGAACAGACCCGTATGCAGATTTAGCTGTCTTAATGGTTGATGCACCTGAAAATGAATTCAAACCCCTTGAGATTGTTGGATCCTCAACATTGAGAGTAGGCGACCCCGTGATAGCCATAGGGAATCCATACGGCTTAGTTGGTTCGCTGACAACTGGCGTAGTAAGTGCGCTTAATAGAACAATCACTGAGGACTACACAGGAGGCTTTGGCATCGCGGATATTATACAGATAAGCGCACCAATAAATCCTGGAAACTCTGGCGGTCCATTACTAAACTATTGCGGCAAAGTTATTGGAATAACAACAGCCATAGTTCAGGATTCTCAAGGCTTAGGCTTCGCCATTCCCTCAAACACGATACTTAGAGAAATAGCAGCACTAATCACAAGTGGCAACTATGAAGGGCACGCCTACCTAGGAGTAACAGGAACTGACATGAATTATGAAATAGCCCAACAATTAGGAGTGAATGTAACCTACGGCTGGAGGATAGTTGACTATAAAGATCCAAGCCCTGCGCATGATGGTGGAGTTCAAATTGGCGATATAATAATAGCTCTCAATGGAAGCCGTATCAGGAACGGGGATGATTTGGCAACCTATCTTGAAGAAAACACCTTGCCAAGAGAAACTTTAATCCTAACCGTTGTAAGGGGAAATCTACAATCTAATGTGACAGTGACTTTGGGAGTAAGACCTAGCCCGTCTGTCTAGATTTCGAGTTTTAAGAAAACTGTGGCTGAGAGCAAAATGAATGAAATAACTTTACTAATTTCCTTTGAGTTGCCAGAACAATATATTAAGAAAATTCAGGAGGTTTCTGCCGATATCAAAATCCTGCAGAGTTCTGACGACAAGGAACTTCTGCATTTAGTTGAGAATGCAGATGTTTTGTTTGCCGGGGATTTCTCACTTGAAATGTTCCTAAAAGCAAAGAAACTAAAATGGATTCAAACTGTCGGTGCAGGAGTCAACAGGTTTCTCTTTCCAAAAGTTGTTAAGAGCGATGTCATAGTGACAAGTGCGGGTGGTGTCCATCCTATTCCCATTTCGGAACATGTCATCGGATTAATGCTTTGTTTGTGCAGAAAATTGCATTTTTTTGTTAGAAATCAAATGGAAAGAAAATGGGAGAGGAATGGTGCAGAGTTAATGGAACAAATCGAGGAATTGTCAGGAAAAACCGTGGGAATTGTAGGACTCGGCAGGATAGGAAGCGAGGTGGCAAAGAAAGCAAAATGCCTTGGAATGAAAGTTATTGCCACAAAAAGAAACCCTAACGTTCCCAAACCAATCTACGTCGACAAACTCTTCCATCCTGAGAATTTGAGAGAGCTACTGGCTGAATCCGACTTTGTCGTTCTCACCTTGCCACTTACAAAGGAAACTGAAGGAATGATAGGTGAAACACAACTAAAAAGCATGAAAAGAACAAGCTACTTAATCAATGTAGCTAGAGGAAAAATAGTTCAAGAAGACAAGTTAATTCAGGCATTAAAAGAAGACTGGATTGCAGGGGCAGGGTTGGATACCTTTGAAACTGAACCATTGCCCAAAAATTCTGAATTGTGGGACATGAAAAACGTCATAATCACTCCTCACGTGGCTGGAGGAACTCCACACTATTTTGAACGCTTGACAAACATATTTTGTGAAAATCTAAACCGATTTATACATAACGAACCTATGATCAATGTTGTCGATAAAACAATTGGATATTAACGCGAATTATATTAAACCTCATTACGAGATTGCGTGTACACGCTAACTTACCTCTGACTTAGACGCTCTTCAACTCTTTGCGCAGAATCTTTCTGACAATGTCCACCTGAAAGCCCAGATTTCGCAGCAAGGTAATCGAAGAGATATTCTGTTCCGAGGTTCCCAATCTTACTGAGTCCATTCCTTTTTCGAACAGGAAATTCATAGCTTTGGCTGTAAGTGCTGATGCAAGGTGCTTATTTCGAAATTCGGGAAGAGTGGCCGCTGGACCAAGATACCCCCTCTTGAAATGCAAAT
>Ga0315280_10003695_pt1 | contig 23229 bp, 23 predicted proteins | sample YL17G06_40_MG_FD_203697 | JGI IMG/M metagenome (GOLD analysis project Ga0315280, IMG submission 203697) | Sediment microbial communities from Yellowstone Lake, YNP, Wyoming, USA - YL17G06_40 | ecosystem: Environmental > Aquatic > Freshwater > Lake > Sediment | place: USA: Wyoming | collected... | reverse complement strand
TCCGTCATGTGGTTCAGCTGGGTTTTTTCGCTCTCTTCAATGCAGCTGTCTTAAGCATCATCTATCCAGAGTTCAGGTTTTCCCAGCTGAATCTGCCTCTGCCAATTCTTGTTGGTTTAACCTCGCCTTTCAGCACTGTCTACGACGCTTTTGATGTGATTCAGGTCATGTTGGCTAGGCCGGAGATTCCCTTCGCCGCGCTTTCAGTGCTCTTCATCGTTGGGGCTGTTGTCGGCAAGGCATTTTGCGGCTGGGTTTGCCCAATTGGTTTCATTCAAGATCTGCTTACTGGGATCAAGGGTCGCCCAAGTGAAATTCAGCTTGAAACGCATCGGCAGCTTCTACGCCTCAAATTTTTTGTGCTTGGTGTAACCCTGCTGGTAAGCTGCACTTTAGCAGTATCGCTTGCTTACGGTAAAGGTTTAGCCTATAAGCTTGCGCTTGGCGTTTTCGCCTTCGGGCCCTACCTAGCCCTCTCGCCTGATGAAACCCTTTTCGGGGCTTTGCCGAAGCTCCTTGTTGGGGGCCAAATGATCAAGCTGTTTTCAGGTGACTTAACCGTAGCTTCAACAGTAGGCTGGCTGCAGCTCGCTGTCCTATTGTTGTTTCTCTATGGTTCCATAAGGGTTTCTAGGTTTTGGTGCAGGTACGTATGCCCAACAGGTGCATTGATGGGCATCTTCAACAGGTTCAGCTTCCTCGGCATGCGCAGGGAACCTGTCAAGTGTGCAAAGTGTCCACACTGCGTTAAAAGCTGCCCAATGCAAATTAGAATTCTCGATCTACCCTGGGAGAAGTTTAACCACCCGGAATGCATAGCCTGCTTGGAGTGTGCTGACGCATGCCCACACAGAGCCATTGGTCTAAAATTTCCTTGAAGCCTACCAACCTGTGAATAACTTATAGAGTTAGGCTTAAAGTAGATGGCTGCATTGTTAAAGGAACAGTCATGGATAGATGATTGAGGTTACGCTGCATGAAGACTGTGCTATTCGTCTGTGTTGGAAACAGCTGCAGAAGCCAGATGGCTGAAGCATTCTTCAACAAACTCTCAAAGAACAATAGGGCTATAAGCGCTGGAACAAACCCTGCAGCCACCGTATTCCCTGAAACAGTTAAAGCCATGAAGGAGGCGGGAATAGACATCAGCGACAAGAAGCCTAAGCCTCTAACACAGGAAATGGTTGAGAAAGCTGATAGAGTAATCACAATGGGATGTGAAGTTGAAGTATGCCCAGCGAAACACCTGCCTGAAATAGAGACTTGGAACATAGAGGACCCCTACGGCAAACCTCCTGAAAGGTTTAGGGAGATAAGAAACATCATTAGAGCCGAGGTTGAGAAACTGGTTAAGGAAATGGAAGGCGCACAGTAATCTTCAAGGTATCTAGATTCCAAAATATTTTTAGTTCACTGCAGCCGAAGACCGATGTTTATTAACATTTGAACCACTATCCTTCATGTTGGGCCCGTGGTCTAGTTTGGATCATGACGCTGGCCTCCGAAGCCGGAGATCCGGGGTTCAAGTCCCCGCGGGCCCGCCATTTGAACACTTGGCTCATATTCTAGTTATAGTCTTGATTAGTTTCATCTGTCTGCTGTAAATCCTAACCTCTAAAGGCATCTTCCCCGGCAGCGTGTGGGTGGCGCATGCCATGCATGGGTCGTATGCTCGGAAGGCCATTTCAACTCTGTTGAGCAGACCTTCAGAGACCTTATCTTTTTTTATAAGACCTTGTGCTGCTTGCTTGATGGAGATGCTGATAGGAGCGTTGTTATTGGTTGTGCCCACGATAAGGTTTACCTTCTCAACTATGCCCTTCTCATCAGTCTTGTAGTGGTGGGTCAATGTTCCCCGCGGAGCTTCAACCTCACCAACCCCCTCTGTAGGCTTATCAGCAGGTATCTGTCGTACGTTGGAGTCAGTTACCCCAGGATCTTGGCTAAGCTCCAGAAGCCTCTCTGCGGCGTACATTATCTCTATCACTCTCGCCCAGTGGGTTGCCAAAGTGTTGTGTACAGGCTTACCGCCTAATGTCTCATACATCTTCTCGTAGGCTTCTTGAGCTAGGGGTGTCGCCATCCCCTCGGCGGCGTTCAGCCTTGCTAGGGGTGTGGCCTGGTATACGCCGCTTTCCTTTCCACCTACAAAGCCCTTCCATCCAACCTTCTTAAGGTAGGGAAACTTGAGGTACGACCAGGGCTCCACATGCTCGGCAATGTGATCCAAATAGTCCTTTGGGTCGTACTTAACAAACTCATTGCCATCTGGCCCGACAACCCGAATTTTTCCTTCATAGAAGTTAACATGGTTATTCTTGTCCACAGTGCCCATATAGTAAGTCTGCAATGTGTAGGCATCGCTTAAAATCAGGTCCACATAGTTCTTGAGGACTATGTCCTCGAAAAGCTTCAGTGTAAACTTGGCGAACTCAACCTCCTCCTTGGCAATCTTCTCTATTTCCTCTCTTTCCACTTCGCTTAGAGGCTTGCTAACCCCTCCTGGAAGCCCAAAAGTTGGATGAACCTGACGACCACCTATCATCTGAATTATCTTATGAGCCATTAAGCGGTGTTTGACAACCGAGAGGCCCACTTCCTTCCCAACTTTAGCTATTAAGCCGAGAATATTCCTCTCATCTGGGGGGGCTTCAGGCCCAACTATGAAGTCTGCTCCTGCCAAGATGTAGAAGTGGGTGGTGTGGTCTGCCACGTAGAAGGCACTGTATAGCAGCTCTCTAATCTTCTTAGCCGCTTCAGTCGGTTCTATATGGAAGACAGCGTCTAAGGTCTTGGTAGATGCCATGTGATGGGCTTCGGGGCAGACGCCGCAGATTCTACAGGTGATATCAGGCATCTCCTCGACCCTTCGGCCCTCACAGAACTTCTCGAAGCCCCGAAGTTCAGGTATTTGGAGGTAAGCGTTGGCTACGTTTCCCTCATCGTCTAGGAAGATCTCTATCTTGCCATGTCCTTCAAGTCTCGTTATAGGGTTTATTGTCACCTTCCTCATTTTTTAGCTCTCCTCAACAGTGAGTTGGCTACACCAAACATGTAGAATGTTCCAACCGGGTCAACCACGTCTGCTAGAATCTTCTTAGCCTCCCCCTCATCCTTCACATCTACTATTGAGGATAGAGCGGAAAGCATTTTAGCTCCTTGATCATCCACATTGGGAGGTGGTCCGTAACAGCCCCGACAGGGCATATTGGCTTTAACACACTGAGCACCGCAGCCACTTCGCGTGGCTGGGCCCATGCATAGAAGCCCCTGCTCCAAGAGACATTGCTCTCTGTCTGGAATTACCTCGTAGTTCCGATAGATCTTCTTAATCTTCTTCTCCGCCCTCTTCAGCTCACACTCATCGCAGAGCGCCTTTTCTCCACAGCCGATAAACGAACCTTTGGGTGGAAGTTTCCCGCTGGCTAGGGTCTGAATTGCCTTCCAAACCTGTTCGCCAACCGGCGGGCAACCAGGTATGAAGTAGTCGACATCCACAGTCTGAGCAAGAGTGTTCACTTGGTTGTAGAATTCAGGAAGCTCCAACTCACCCTCAAGCACCTTAACCTTTAACAGAGGCATTACCCCATCAGGATTATCTGTTGAAGGAGTTTCTTTGTATACCCTATTCAGGATATCCTCCCTCCTCTTCAGGTTTGCCAGTCCAGGTATACAGCCCTCACAGGCACAGGAGCCGAAAGCCACAAGAATTTTGGATTTAGCTCTCAGAAGCTTCGCCATATGCTCGTTCTCTAACATACGGACAGCGCCGTTGTAGAAGCATACATCGATGCTCCTATCCGGCATCTTCTCAACATCGGAGTACTTGAAGTCCATAGCTGCAGGCCAGAAGACTATATCCGCTATCTCAGCCACCTCTAAGATATGTTCCCCAATCTCGAGGACTGAGATCTCGCAGCCGCCACAGCTGGCTGCCCAGTAAAATGCTAACTTTAACTTACCCATCTAGATTCTTCTTACTCCTTTTTACCGCCACCCCAATTTAGAGGACCCAGCTTCCGTATCTCCTCAGTCATCTCTTTGACAACGTTTGCGAACTTATTTCCCTCCGAGGCTGATATGAACTCGAAGCGCAACCTCTCCGGCTCAATCCCAAACTGTTCAATAAGCTTCTTGAGAAGCATATACCGGTTTCTCGCCTTGTAGTTCCCCTCGAGATAGTGGCAATCTCCGATATGACATCCCCCTATCAGGATGCCGTCAGCTCCCCTTTTGAATGCTTTAAGAATGAACTCCGGGTTTATTCTTCCTGTACACATAACTCGTATTATCCGGATGTTAGGTGGATACTGTATCCTACTTGTCCCAGCTAGATCTGCACCAGCATAGGTGCACCAGTTGCAGGTGAATCCTACTATACGCGGCTCAAACATGGTCTACCTCTCCTCCGGAGCCAAGAGTGTTTCTATCTGCCTTGAGATTTGTTTATCAGTGAAGTGCCTCATGGTGATGGCGCCTGATGGGCAAGCAGCACCGCATAGTCCGCAGCAATTACATAGAGCCTCATGGATCTCTGCCTTCCTCTTACCTCCCTTAATCTCTTTGATTTCAATTGCATTGTAGGGACATACTTCCTCACAGATGCCACATCCACTGCATAAGTCTTCATCTACCGAGGCGGTCATAGGTTCGATAGTTACTTTACCCATTATCAACGGTATCGTGGCCCTTGAAGCTGCTCCACTCGCCTGAGCCACAGCATCCGGGATGTCCTTAGGACTTTGAGCAACTCCACATAGGTAGATGCCGGCCACAGTGGACTCAACCGGCCTAAGCTTGGGGTGAGCTTCCAAGAAAAAGCCATCAGCCCCCAAGGATAACTTCAGCATCTTTTGAAGTGTTGGGGTATCTGCTCGCGGCTCAATTGCTGTGGCTAACACTACCATGTCGAACTCTGCCTCTGCAACTTCACCTAGCAGCGTATCCTCAAACCTAAGGCATAGGTTCTTGGTATCTGGCTGCTCGTAGATCTCCGCCACTTTACCTCTAACGATTCTCACACCTTCTCTCTGAACTCGCTCCAAGAACTCCTCATAGCCCTTTCCGAATGCTCTGAGATCTATGTAGAAGATGGAGACATCAGCATCAGGATACTTCTCCTTCACTTGATGGGCATGCTTCAAAGATGCCATACAGCAAACCCGTGAGCAATATTGGTGAGCTTCAGCGTCTCTGGAACCCACACACTGAATAAAGGCAACATTCTTCGGCGGCTTCTTATCTGATGGCCTGAGGATTTTGCCGCCTGTCGGTCCAGCTGCATTAAGAAGCCTCTCAAACTCAAGCCCTGTCGTAACATTCCTGTAGACGCCATACCCGTACTGAGGTTTCTGCCTTGCGTCGTAGAGGTCGTAGCCTGTGGCAACAACAATCACCCCAACATTGATATCTATATCCTCGTCTTTCTGGTCAAACTTCACCGCTTTAGCAGGGCACATTTTCTCACAGATCTTGCAGACGCCTTTTGTGAAGTATAGGCAGTGCTTCTTATCGATGGTATGAGTTATGGGAACTGCTTGGGGAAACGGAACATAAATTGCCTTTCTAACCCCTAATCCCACGTCGAAATCATTAGGAACCTTTATCGGACATTTCTCCGCACAGACACCGCATCCTGTACACGCAGCATCATCAACATACCTAGCCTTCCTAGTAACTGTTACCTTAAAGTTACCTATGAAGCCTTCAACATTCTTAACCTCACTATACGCCATAAGGACGATGTTTGGATTACGCCCAACATCAACCATCTTCGGTGTAAGAATACAGGCCGAACAGTCAAGTGTTGGGAAAGTCTTATCAAGTTGCGCCATACGCCCCCCAATGGAGGACTCTCTCTCAACCAAGTAAACCTTGAAACCTTTTTCAGCTAGGTCAAGGGATGATTGGATCCCTGCAATCCCGCCACCTATCACCAGAGCATTTGGCTCAACCTTGAACTCAGTGGGCGCTAAAGGTTCTAGGAGACATGCCTTAGCCATGGCTGAACCTACTAAAGCCTTAGCCTTTCTAGTTGCCTCTTCGGGTTGATGCATATGAACCCATGAGCACTGCTCCCGAATATTCGCCATCTCAACAAGAAATGGATTTAAGCCTGTACTCTCAGCCACTTTCCTGAAGGTTGGCTCATGCATTCTCGGTGAACAGGCTGCCACAACAACCCTATTGAGGCCATGCTCTCTGATGCTGTCTCTTATCAGAGCCTGTCCCGGTTCGGAGCAGACATACCTATAGTCTGCAACTAAGATTACCCCCGGCTGTTTAGATGCATACTCCACAACAGATTTTACATCCACAAAACCTGCTATATTCGTTCCACAATGACAGATGAAAACGCCTATCCGAGGTTCACTGCCAGCTAATTTCTTACTAGGTTCTATTGTTACTTCCTCCGGAATTCTGTTTCTGTCATGCATCCACTCCCTGTTTCTCGTCCATGATTAAATGTTTCACTTCTAGGAATGTTAAACCTCCACATATAATCGTTTTTGGGTTAAACTAAGTGAGCTGGACTAAACTGCCTTAAGAATAAACAGTAAAGATTATTATTTATTTAAAATTGTTGATTAGCGCCTCAAATCAACTACTTGTAAGGTTTCTTAACCTATATATATGCGCTCCCAATGAAAAATAATGCGAAGAATCTCTCCATCTGGAGGATGGTGGATGCTAAGCTGTAATTCAAAAAATTACCCGGTTCTTTTGATTGAAGAAAGCCATAATGCTCTTAAAGTGGATTTAAATTTATAACTTAGCACTTGTGAGTACAATTCCCTACGTCCAACATTGGGGATGGAGAAATAGTTCAGGTTAAACGAGGAAAAGCTATGTCGGAGTCAGTAAAAGGAAAATTTTTATGTGCGGCACTTGAAAAAGTATGGTTCGCCGTCGCCGATATGATAACGGACATGAGGAACAGGGGAATTGATGTTCCTCACCATGTGTCTGTAGCGTTGCAGGGAGCTAGGGTGATGATTAACCTCTGCAAATATCATCCGAACTTAGAGAGCCACATAGAGCCTTCGACACTTGATGCAGTCCAAGGTTTCTGCGTAGCTTGTTGCGGAGCCGATATAGTGGCGAGAATTGAATGCGAGTTACGCAATATTGAAGATCTGATGGTCGTCAAAGCATTCAACACCTTGGGTGAAGAGTATGCTGGGCAATGGCAGAGCAGGATAGGAGAATGCTGGAAAGAAGTGGGAAAGCTTTCCGGTTGATAGCTTAGTTCTTCTCCCCGCTTGAAGGTTTGAATTTCTCCTCCTGCACCAAGGTTGAGCGCCTAAAGTCGGCGCATGACATCTGCAGAGAGCGACAGCAGCATAATTCGGCTGGCTGAGCATCTGTTGATCTCTATGTACGTTATACGACTCTTCTATTTATTTACTTCAATAACATCCGCCATCTTAGTTTGAGTGTTCTCTCTGTGGGTTGGAAATGTTTATACACTATGGGAAAATTGATGATGCGTATGTATAAACAATAAATTAGGATACGACCATATATGCAAAAAGCTTTTACAGTTAAAAACACAACCGTAGTGTATTGCAATAAAAAAATCGAAGCTGTCTCGGAAATACTGTGGGGTGGAGGGAAAAACGAAAACTGACAACCTAAGAATAATAGGACTTTGTTTGGGCGCGTTTTTCTTCATGCCTCTCATAAAGTTAGCCTTTGATAAATTTTCTCCATTCACTTTTGGAAGCCCCTACGCAAACCTACTTTCAAATGTTGGCGATCAACAGGCTATTTTGGAGAAAATTAGTTTTTGCATGTGGAGTCTTCGTGTGATGGATGTGCTCATCATAGGAGTTGTTCTTTTCGCTTCGGCAATTTCCTGTATTTCTCTGTTGAGTGAGAGATAGATGTTCACTGCAACGATTGATACTCTTTTCATCGGAGCCGTAGTTCTTTCACTCATCAGCCAATTTGAACCGAGAATTAACCAAAAAATCGGGTTAAGGAATACAAAAGAAGTTTCTTCTATTTTAGTATTAGTCATATCCTTGTATTTTCTTTATCCGCTATATGAAAAAGTTTCAGCAGGTGTTTTGGTACTTCCATGGGCCTATCTACCGGGAGGCTCATGCCTTGTGGTGGACATGCTCAGTATATTCATGGCCTTTATCTTCATCTCTATGGGGTTATTGGCAGCTGTTTATTCGGTTAGATATATGGCAAATGATACTGGTTTACAGTTTTACACTTTATTGGTCTTAACAATCACGGGGATGGTTGGTGTAGCTTTTGCAGGAGATTTTTTCTCCCTCTTTATTTTTTGGGAACTTATGTGTTTGACGTCCTACGTACTGGTCGCCTATAGAAAAGAGACATGGGAACCTTTGGAGGCTACTTTCAAATACTTTACTATGAGCGGTGTTGGAGTGGTTCTAATTGTGTTTGCTATGAGTCTTCTGTACGGAGTGACAGGTTCACTGAATTTTGCAGAGATAGCAAAACTGCTGTCAACTGCCTCAACAAGTAACCCTTGGCTTGTTCTAATTCTCATCCTGTTCATCGTGGGTTTTGGAATCAAAGCTACAATAGTGCCATTTCACACATGGGCTCCAGACGCGTATGCTGCTGCGCCTTCACCGATTAGCTCCATACTTTCTGGAGCGGCAAATAAATCAAGCATCTACGTTCTCTTACGTCTTCTTGTTCTGGTCTTGATATTTGCCAAGTTTCATTGGCTGGTGATTGTTGCTATGTTAAGTGCTATTACCATGACTGTCGCAAATGTTTCGGCTTTGATGCAACAAGACATTAAGAGACTTCTTGCGTATTCTAGCGTTGCGCAAATCGGATATATTTTGGTTGGGTTTGCCGCTGGAAACCTGTATGGTTACACTGGGACAGTGTTTTACATGTTCAATGAAGCTTTCATGAAGGGTTTAGCCTTTCTGTGCGCCGGTATTCTCATCAACCAAGCTGGGACAAGGAGCATTAGAGGGTTATCGGGATATGGTCGAGTATTGCCTCTGTCCTCAATAGCGCTCTCCATTTCCCTACTTTCTCTTGCTGGAGTTCCTCCTTTTAGCGGATTTATGTGCAAACTTATCATCTTCCTAGCAGCTTTCCAATCTGGAATGGCGTGGTTAGCATTATTAGTTGCTTTGAACAGCGCTTTTTCTTTGGCTTACTATTTACCGATAATACTGATTCTCTTTCAGAGTAAGCCTGCGGCAGTCAAGCGGATGAGGTCCCCCATAACTATGCTTATACCAATATTGTTTATGGTGGGATTGATAGTACTGTTTGGTGTGTGGCCTGATCCTGCCTTAAACTTTGCTAAGGAAGCTGTGTACGACCTCACAAACAGGCATGCATACATTTCTTCCATAATTTCGGAGGTAGCAAAGTGATGTTTACTAACGTCGTTGTTTCAGAGATAAATCAGATACCATGCCTGCTGATAGCCCTTCTCTCACCGATCTTTGCTGCTCTAGCCATAAGCATCTATACTTTGACGGGTAGAAGGCTCAGCAGGAATGTCTGCGGCATAATTTCAACAGGCTCATTGATAATTTCAACAGCTTTCATCGTGATAGTGGCGGTTAAACTACTTAGAACGGGTCGTCCGGTTCTTGAAACTTACCCCTTCACCATTATAGATGTTACTGGGGTGTTTGGTCTGTATGCTGATGGAATAAGTTTAATTATGGGGATACTGATAACATTTCTCTCCGCAGCTGCAACTCTCTACTCAGTTTCCTATATGGCTACTTTGGAGTTTTTCCTGAACAGGGAAACAGAGTCTTATCAAATATTTTCACGATTTGCAAGATCCTTCCAGATAGGATTGGAACATCCTGAGTATGTTCCAGAACGTAAACCTCATGTTGTTCCGGCTGTAGAGTTTTTCTTTGTGAACCTACTTCTGTTCGCTGCTTGCATGCTTGGAATGGTGATATCGACTAATCTTGTTTTCTTCGTTATTTTCTATGAGTTTGTTGCCATACCTACTTTTCTCATAGTCTATGTTTGGGGTTCCGGTCCCTGCAGATTGATTGGGATCAAATACTTCATGTATATGGGTACTTCGGGAGTTCTGGTACTGATAGGTATAGCTGCAATCTGGGCTGTAACTGGGTCTCTCAGTTTATTCGACGTGCCTACGCTTGTTCAAAAAGCCGGTATTGAAACAGCAATCCTCATAGCGGCTATACTTTTTGTGGGGTTTGGAATTAAAGCTGCGATATGGCCTTTTCATAGTTGGCTTCCTGATACACATGCTCAGTCTCCTGCTCAAATTGCTTCACTGCTGAGTGGCGCTTACACGAAATGTGGAATTTACGGCATCATACGGTTTGTTTTCCCTTGCTTGGCTGTAATCGGTTCCAGCGCGATTACAATTATTCTGGCAATAGGTTTGATCACAATGTACTGGGGGGCAATTACTTCGATGATCCAGAGGGATGTCAAACGATTGCTGGCGTTTAGCACAATGAATCAGCTAGGATACATCATATTCGGGTTCGGAAGTGGAACATTCATTGGTATACTTGGAGCATTATTCCATATAGTTGCTCATGGAGTAAGCAAGGCGATGCTGATGCTGCTAGCAGGCTCGCTTATCCACGCCACTCACAATAGAGACCTTAACAAGTATTCTGGATTAGCTCCTACGATGCCTGTCACAGCAACCTGTACAATAATAGGGGCTTTATCGATTGCAGGGGTGCCTCCCCTAGCCGGATTCATCAGCGAATGGATGATTTTCACAGGAGTCACGCAGGCAGGATACCTCACGATTGCAGTACTTGGTTTTCTGTCAACCGTATTAACTATGGGATATTACCTTTGGGTTATCCGAAGAGCTTTCTTCCACAGTATACCAGATATGCTTAAAAATGTGCGGGAATCGCCTTTGCCCATAATAATCCCCATCGCTATCGAATGCTTCTTCGTTATCTTAATAGGCATTTACCCACAGCTGGTAATACAGTTCCTTGCTCCTATAGCAACATCCCTACATGATATGCTTCAAGTTTAGAGGAGGATATGTTTGTCTATACTAGAAAACGCGGCGTGGCTTTGCTGGCTAATACCAATTGTAGGGTCACTGTTTGTTATCGTGGTCGCAAAGATCCATAGTCGACTGACCGGTTGGTATGCTGTTTCAGTAAGCGCAATTTCAGCGCTGTTTTCACTTTCGCTTATACCTACTGTGCTTGAAGCTCACGGCGAAGCAACCACAATTTCAGTTCAGTGGATTATACCTCTAAGACTCGGAACAGGCGTCATTATCGACCCTCTCAGCGTTTTCATGGCAAGTTTAGCATCTTGCATTGGAACTTTAATTATATTCTATTCGGTTAGTTACATGGCCGAGGATGATGGTCAGCCTCGTTACTTCTTCCTTATGCTTCTCTTTACCGGTGCAATGATAGGGCTAGTCATGGCAGATAACTTTTTGTTGTTCTATGTTTTTTGGGAGGTTGTTGGCTTCTGCTCGTACGCACTCATAGGTTTCTGGTATAAGAAGCCTAGTGCAGCCGCAGCGGGTATGAAAGCTTTTATCGTAACAAGAGTTGGAGACATTTTTCTTTTACTCGGCATCTTGATAATCTATATAGCTACCGGAACTTTTGACTACCTCAAAATAAGATCTATGATGGAAGCTAGCCTTCTTTTTCCAGTTTTGATGGTATCAACATTTATGTTTCTTGGAGCTATGGGAAAGTCAGCTCAAGTCCCCCTCCACGTATGGCTGCCGGACGCTATGGAAGGCCCCACACCAGTTAGCGCCCTTATCCATTCTGCGACCATGGTTGCAGCAGGAGTCTACTTGGTGGCTAGAATGCAGCTTGTATTTGCCAGCCATCCCTCATGGCTGATAGCCGTAGGCTACATAGGAGCTGTAACTGCTTTACTTTCAGCCACCATGGCGTTGGTTAACTCTGACATAAAACGTATACTAGCTTACTCGACGATAAGTCAGTTAGGTTTAATGATAGCCGCACTGGGCATTGGAACGGGGTTCAGCTGGTTTGCAAGTCAATTTCATCTACTGAACCACGCTGTCTTTAAGTCGATGCTCTTTCTCTGCGCTGGTGCTGTGATGCATGCTACAGGAAACACTGACTTAAAGGATATGGGAGGTTTGAGAAAAGCAATGCCAGCTACATTCATAGTAAGCCTTATAGGAACATTTTCCCTAGCAGGCTTTCCCCCATTCAATGGGTTTTGGAGTAAGGACCTTATAATTCAAAGCGCACTCATAACTCAAAACTATGGTTTGCTTTCCCTTGTAGCATGCACATCAATTTTAACTGTTACGTACAGTCTCCGATGGCTCTACTTAATATTTTTAGGTAAACCATCACATCAAGCGGCCAATATGCATCTTCACGAAGCACCCCTAACCATGCTCATACCAATGGTGATCCTTGCTGGATTGACATGCGTTTCCGGATTTTTGGAAGGAGTCTTCGAACATTACATGATGGTACGCCTGCCAGAGACAACAGTGGTTTTCCAACTTTTACTAGTTGGATTTTCAATCCTCATTCTGGGGGTAGGGAGCCTTCTGTTTTGCGCAGTGTATCCCATGGGGAGGATAGGGCCGGAAGCATTCAGGATTGGGGCTGCACGTGGAAAGATTTTTCAAATTTTATCTAATTACTACTATTTTGACCTTATTTATTACAGGATCTTCGTAACTGGGCTACTTCGCGCCTTCTCCCTGTTCTTTGAAAAGCTTGAAGTGAGAGGTATTGATCAGTTTAACTATAGCCTATCAAATTCAGCAGTGTTGGCGTATAATTATATGAAGAGGGTGCAAACAGGCAAACTGTCGTACAACATGCTTCTACTTACTCTTGGATTCATGGTACTGCTTATTGTAGCGTTATGGTTGTTGTAGGAAAGAAGGAAAGATGTGGAATACCTATTTGACTCGTGTATGGTGAAGATGAAGATGTGGCAGGAGATAGTAACTTCAATTCCCTTTATATTTCTGGTTTCTGTACTTGTTGCGTCAATTCTGTTCTGGGTCGGTGGGGTTGTTAAAGCAAAAGGAAAAAAGTCGCTTCAAAAACTTACTGCTTACGCATGTGGTGAAGATCTTCCGCCAATCAAACCTCAGATTCATGTTAAGCGCTTCTTTATATATGGACTTTATTTTCTGATTTTTGATGCGCTTGCATTTCTACTTGCGTTATCTTTTCATCAACCTGGAGTTTACCCTGTAATTTTTGCAGTTATTGCACTTATCACAATTTTGGTGCTGGTTCCTGTAAGGTGGCATTAGGTTTGGGTTTGATTAAATGGTCAAGAATTAAGTCTCCGTGGATACTTCACTTTAACACTGGTGCGTGTAACGCGTGTGATATCGAGGTTCTTGCAGCCTTAACTCCAAGGTTTGATGTTGAAAGATTTGGGGTTCTTTTGAAGGGGAGTCCTAGACACAGTGATGTAATGGTGGTTACGGGTTCGGTTACCCGACAAATTAAAGATAGGCTTTACAGAGTCTATGAGCAAATGCCTGAGCCAAAGTTTGTTATGGTTGTGGGGAATTGTGCCACAAGTGGCGGAGTATTTCAGAAATGTTACCATGTTTATGAGGGTGTGGACAAAGTAATTCCTGTCGACGTGTACGTTCCCGGATGCCCACCCAAACCTGAAGCAGTAATTTATGGAGTAGTTAAACTTTTGGAGAAACTTGAGAAATCCTAGTATGGTGAGAAATCTTGGTTGAGATGAAGGAGGCTGTTGAAAAATTAGGAAGTCATATCGGGACTGAAAATGTTTTAGAGGTTAAGTTTCCGATTGCAAGAAAAGGTTTTGTTCTAATAAAAACGGAAAAACTTTTGGATGCAATTTCCTACATGATCAATGAATTAAACTATAGGCATCTGATAACGATTACAGGAATCGACCTCATAAAAGAAAACTATTTTGAAGTCATTTACCATCTTAACGATGGAATAAACACTCTATCTCTGAGAGTTAGAACTCCAAGGGATAGCCCAAAGGTTCCCACAATAACAAACATAATTCCTGGCGCAACACTCTATGAGAGAGAGATTCACGAATTGTTTGGGATTGTTGCTGAAGGTCATCCTAAGCTTGAGAAGCTGCTGCTCTCAGAAGGATGGCCTGAAGATGTTCATCCTTTAAGGAAGGACTTGAGTTTGGAGAAAATTAATCAAAGATTGGAGGAGGAGAAAAAGAAAGGTGTTAAAGGAATTTAAGGAGGCGAAAGATTGAGTGCAGAGCCTAAAACGGCCTATGAGATTCCAGTTGGTCCTCAACACCCAGCCTTAAAAGAGCCAATTCTCCTCATGTTTAAAGTTGATGGAGACACTATCGTCGATGTTTGGCCGAGAATTTACACCCATAGAGGTATAGAGAAAGCAACAGAATCCAGAAATTACATTCAAAACATCTATCTTTGTGAAAGAGTATGTGGAATATGTTCTTTTATTCACACTCTTATTTATTCGCAAGGTGTTGAACAGCTTCTCGGTGTTGAAGCCCCACCAAGAGCCCGATACATCCGTGTAATTATAGCTGAGCTTGAAAGACTCCACAGCCATACTTTATGGGTGGGTGTTGCAGCACATGAACTTGGGTTTGATACACTATTCTACTATGTTTGGCGTGACCGTGAGGTGATAATGGATCTTTTGGAGCTCATATCTGGAAATCGCGTAAACTATGCAATGAACAGTGTTGGCGGCGTTAGAAGAGATATTTCACCTGAAACTGCGGATAAGATTAGGAAAGGTATGAAGATTGTAAAAGAACGAATGGATGTTTATGCCGACGTTTTATTGAAGGAGAGAACAATCCGTAAAAGAGTTGTCGATGTGGGTAAACTTTCACCTCATAGAGCCGTCGATTTATGCGCTGCCGGTCCAACTCTGAGAATGACAGGTGTGAAAAGGGATGTTCGTGCAGACGACCCTTACCAAGCGTATGATGAAATTCCGTTTAACGTCATCACCTATTCAACATGTGATGTTTTAGCTCAGGTTCTTGTTCGGGTAGGTGAAGTCTACGAATCAATAAGCATCATTAATTATGCTTTAGACCATATGCCTTCAGGTCCGATAAGAGTTAAGGTTCCAATGGCTGTACCGCCGAACGAAACTGTCAGTAGGGGTGAAGCTCCAAGAGGCGAACTCTTCTACTATGTGAAATCTAACGGAACAGACAAACCTGAAAGAGTTAAAATTAGGACGCCAACCCATGCAAACATACCTGCGGTATGTGAAATGCTTATTGGTTACCACATAGCGGATATACCCATTATTTTTGCTGGAATAGACCCATGTATGAGCTGTACTGCAAGGTGTGCATTTATCGATGTGGATAAAAACAAAAAATGGATTTGGAATCATGAAAAGCTTAGGAGGTATGGAATAAAATGGTATGGGAAGGTTTAGCAGCAACAATAGAACTCCTGATTTTTCCAGGCATCATCTTCATTTTGTGGCTATCCCTCCTTTACGAATGGTTAGACAGAAAATTTTATGCTAAACTTCAGAACAGGTATGGTCCCCTACACACAGGAGCTAAAGGTTGCTGTCAACCATTCGCGGACTTCGTGAAACTTCTGTCCAAGGAAGATATTACTCCAATGGCTGTTGACAGAGTGCTTTTCACCTTAACTCCAATCCTACTACTAGGCTTAAGCCTAACAGCCTTATTCTATGTGCCGATGGTTCCAATTTTGAGAAATGAGGCCTTCGCGGCTTTTGATGGAGACCTGATATATGTGATATTTCTGTTAACCATGATTGTTGTGGTAAAATTTCTTGGGGCATGGGCTTCAACCAACAGATTTAGTGCAATTGGAGGTATGAGACTACTATTTCAACTAATTGGTTACGAAATCCCCCTAGCGGTAGCTTTGCTAACACCAGCCCTAGCTACAGGCTCTTTGAACATAAGTAAGATAGCTCAAACAGTAGGTTCAAACATTGTTTTAGCCATAGCCCTACTTCCAGTTTTAGCCATCGCAATAATATGCTTTCAAGCTGAACTTGAAAGGGTACCCTTTGACATCCCAGAAGCTGAACAGGAGATAGTTGCAGGTTGGCTTACTGAGTTTAGCGGTCGTAAGCTTGCTTTGATTAGGCTTTCCTTCGATGTTGAACTTGTTTTAGCCTCCACTCTGGTGGCGGCGTTATTCCTTGGTGGACCTTACAGTCCAGCCATACCTTACATTCCAGTTCAAGTTTCCTACTTTCTCTGGTTTCTTTTTAAGGCTACAATAGTTCTGCTGGTTCTATCAAACATCAGAACTCTTTATGCAAGATTAAGAATCGACCAGATGGTTCATTTTGCATGGAAAAACCTTACGATAATAGGGCTTCTTGAAATAATTTTGGTTGAAGCCTTACTTGCAGGAGGGATAATCTAGTATGGCTATGCAAAAAGAGTTGATGAAAAGTTTAGCTAAAAAACCCGTAACCTTAAGATATCCATTTGAAAAATTGACGCCTCCAAATGGATTTAGGGGGAAACTGGAATGGGACTCTGAAAAATGTGTGGGATGCGGAGTTTGTGTCCGTATATGTCCCGCCTTTGCTTTAGAAATGGTGGGTAAGGGTTTGACAGCTGAGTTAAGATATTATTTAAGCAGATGTGCTTTTTGCGCTCAATGTGTTGAGTCATGTCCAAGAGATGCTTTAAAAACGACAGACCAGTATGAGCTTGCAAGCTACGAACATGTGATTGTTGAGTTTAAGCGTAAATAATTTGTGGGAATTTAGAGGTGGGTTAAAAAAGATTTAAGTAGATAAAAAGGTGCAGTGAGATGGAAGCGGCTTTAACTGTCTTGCTTGTTAGCATTACAATAATCTTTGCAATTCTAACTGTAGAGACCCGAGAGATAATTTATTCAATTTTGTTTTTTGCTTTGATGTGTATATCAATAGGCACCTTATATTTTATCCTCAACGCTGTTTATGTGGGTGTTTTTCAGCTTTTGATTTATGCTGGGGCGGTTGTTGCTTTAATGCTTGCGGCAGTAATGTTAACAAAGAGGGAGGTAAAGAAGTGAGGTTGAAGAGTCTAACCCCTGCTGGAAGCATAATTTTGATTCTACTAGCTTTGACGGTTTTTGCGAAAATTTTTCTCTGCTACATAGTAGGGATAGGAAGGGGAATGCGATGGCTGCGTTAAGTATCGTCTTAGGTTTGGCAGCATTTCTAATAATCATCGGATTGTATTGTGTCTCTACGAAAAGAAATATGATAAAAATAGTTATTGGTATTGAGATGATGATGAATGGTGTTACTATAGCCTTCGTTTATTTCGCCACCTTCAAAAACGAGTTTATCAGTGTCCTGCCTCTTACTGTTTCAATAATGTTAATCGGCTTAGGCGGCTGTACGGGGGCCATCGGATTATCAATAATTCTTGCATTATACAAGCATTATGAAACGCTGGATCTCAGAGAATTAAGAAGACTAAAGTGGTAGCGACATATCATTCTTCTTGGCTCTTGTAGTTTAGTTTCCCCTCGAATTTATTGATTTTTGGTGTGCGTAGCACATGAGATGCATGGGTCAAATGACCTTATCGCCATCTTTATCTTTTCCACAACATCATTCTCAGGAAGATTCATTTCGGAAAAAGTTTTAAGAAGCTCAGATATTGCGATACCTATTCCATAAGCTTTTACGTTCGTGGGGGTAATGATACGTGCTGACTCTATCTCACCCCGCGAGTTGATTCTATACTGATGTATTAAGGTACCTCTAGGTGCCTCCACTGCACCACAGTTGGAACCTTCAGCGTATGAAAAGTTGGCTTGAACGTCGCTACTTGTTATCTGAGAATCCTCGAGGAGTCCAAGACATCTATAAATGCAGAAAGACACTTCTTCTAACCGGAATAAGTTCAAAAAGAGTATGTTCTTTGAGTCTACCCCGCTTTCCCTGAATACTTCTGTCTTTCTGACCATAGCTCTTGCTTGAGGGCCAGTCATCAAAGGATGTTCTATACCTCTATTGGTAGAATGAAGGAATTTGAATTGACCGCCGGACCATTTAATATTTTTAATATAGCTAGAGAAATTGTTAGGCTTGAAATCTTCAACAATCTTACCTTGATCTGAAGCAATCTTCATATCTCCGCCATAAAAGTAAAGGTCTTCATTCATTTCGAAGGATGTTAAGTAATGGAACCGATTTGACAAGTTGAATGCCTTTAGGTCTTCTACGTCTTTAAGCAGTTTATTGCATAGGCTGAGAATCCAACTGGAGGATTTAACTGCGCCTTCTACAATCCTATGCAATTCATCACGATCTTCCTTACTCAAAGGTTTTGCAACTCCTCCTACAACAGGATACACAGGATGAACCGCTCGCCCACCTAGTATATTTAGGATTTCATCCGCGGTTTGTACTAGACTTAGCACTTTCCTAAACTCCTTTGGGTTAAGCTCTGAAACTCCAATTATATCCGTTCTTTTGGGAGAGATGGCGAAAGAATAAAGGTCAGGGAGGGTCATGAATGCAAAGTTGATAAGGTGGCTTCTCATAAGTTCTGCCAGAAGCATCAGAAGTCTGAGCATCTTTGCTGTCCTAGGCGGCTCAACATGTAGAATGCTCTCAAGAGCCTTGCAACATGCAAGTTCATGTGAAACAGGGCACAGACCGCATATCCGAGCCACAGTTCTAGGTACGTCTTCAATTCTTCTGCCCACCAAAAAGTTCTCAATATCCCTAAACATAGGCATCGAAAACTCTATTGAGAGCCGCTTTTTTCTGTCTCGGTAGGTGATAATCTCACTGTGGCCTTCAACACGTGTCATTAGCCTTACATTCTTTTCCAATCAGATCACCGGTTGATCTTGAAATTTTAAACAAAATTTTTTGACTTGACTTTCAAGCTTAGGAGGGATTTCTAAAAGAGAAAGGAACTCTGTTAGTGCAGCTGAAAAAACTTGTTTACATGAGCCATTGCATCCTTCACATGGGAATCCTTGTTTTATGCAGAGAGCATCGCAGCCAGCTCTAGTTATCGGGCCGAGACATAGAGTCTTTTCTTCTAGTAGGCATTTCTCCGGCATCTTTCTCGGGAAAAATTCTTCGATCACTATGGGGTAGTTGAGTTTAGGGGTGAACTTACACTCTGAACAAACGTTCTTCTCTGAAAGTTTTAATTCTTCTCCAGTTAAGATGGAGGAGAACATCTCTCCGATCTGTTTTCTTGAAGGGGGGCATCCTGGTAGAATGTTATCAACTTTGACGATGTCAGATATGCGACTTGCGGTTTCTGAGCGGCTCTTAAATCCGCCGAAACACGCACAGGCTCCGATTGCTATGACTTTCTCCGCCTTAGATCTGACCCCAACCAAGAAGTCTCTCTGTGATTTATTTGATACAGCTCCGTCTACTAATGCTAAATCTAACGGGTCTATTATTGAGAAGAAGTCGGTTATCAGAGGAAAATATCGTATATTTGCCATTTTAAGGAGGCTTGGAAAGATCGGTGATGATAGAATTGAGCTGGCACAGCCACTACATCCTCTCAGCTGGATGTATGCTAGCTCCATCTTTTTCAGCTTTTTATCTCCCTCCCAGCAAGCTCACCGTAAAACTCATCAATAGCATTCGCGAACTCCACTCCCTCAACAGCAGAGAAACTTCTAATTTTTACTTTTTTATCAACATCTGGTCCCAGAATCTTTTTGAGTGCCTCAAGTTTCCTACTTGCTTTCTTTATTCCATCCATGTATCTGCAGGAGTTTTCTCTGCATCCAGCGATAAGGACGCCGTTGAAACCAGACTTGAACGCCTCAAGGATGAAGTCGATACTTGTACGTCCCGTGCAAGGAACCTTGAGGATGAGTGCATTTGGAGTGTATTTGATTCTCTTCACACCAGCGTTGTCAGCTGCAGCATAACCACAGCTGCTACAGCAAAATACCAGTATTTTGGGTGAAAAGTCATAGTTTGATAGAGCCCTGATTTCGGCTATAGTTTCTATGTCACTTTTAACAAACTCTATCGCATTGGTTGGACAAACTGGGACGCAAATTCCGCAGCCCTTACATTTGAAGCTATCCAGTTGAATTGAACTTTTTTCCTTATCGATGGTTATGGCTCTGAAGTTACACACAGTGCGGCAAAGACCGCAAAACCCACACTTGTTCGTGTCGATCTGAACACTTGCCTCCTCAACCAATAGTTTATCCTTCGATAGTAAGGTCACAACTTCAAGGGCTATAGCTTTGCTCTCTGATACTGTATCCTTGTAACCCTTTGGTCCTGTGATGGTTCCGCAGGCAAACATGCCTGAAGGAAGAGATTCAGGTCGGAGAAAGCCGTTCTCATCAGGTGTGAATTCAATCATTCTATGAAGCTTTTCGAGGCAACGACTAGGCGTCATTCCAACATTTAAAACCACCAAGTCAAGCTTGTAGGTTTCCTCATCGGTTACTGCGTAAATAGAATTGTTTTTGGTGGAAACTTCAAGTTTCTCGACGAAGTGAACGTTTTCAATGTAATCATACTGGCGAGGGGGCATCTTTGGATGTATTTTCTTGCCATAAAATACATGAACTTCAGCGTCAAGTTTCTCCCGCACTAATTGGAGATATTTTTCCGAAACATCGCAGCAGAATTTCGAACAGGCAATTTCGTTTACACACTGGATAATTCCAATTCGTTTGGGAGGCTTTCCGTTTGAGTCAAGTATTTGACCCGTAGTTGGGCCGTCGGATGCAAGCATCCTTTCAAACTCTGCACTTGTTATTATGTTGCCAGTGGGGTTATAACCTAACTTCTTAAGTAGTTTACCTTCATATATCTCAGCTCCTACTGCAAAAACCACCGCTCCCACATTTATCATGGTTGTCTCAGTCTTCGCATCAAGGTTGATCGCTTTGAAGCTACATACCCCTTCGCATTTACGGCATGATCTACAATTCTTTATGTCGTCTTCATCGATTAGGGGTGTTTGAGGATATGCAGTAACGTATGGCCGGTAGATGATGCTTCGTTTTCTAAGCCCAAACTCGTACTGGTCGCTCTTTTCATGTGGACAGATTTTGAAACAAGCCCCGCAAACATTGCACTTTTTTGAATCCACAAATCTGGGTTTTTGAAGTAAAATGATGGTGAAGTTCCCTATGCTACCGGAGATTTCAGATATCTCAGTATTTGTTAAGATCTTAAGGTTCGGTTCTAGTACCACACGAGATATTTCTTCTGATGTTAGACAGCTTGCACAGTCACCCATACCATGGATTTGGCTCCATCTTGCTACCTTGCCACCTAGGATAGGGGCTTCTTCTATCAGGTAGACATAAAATCCAGCTCTGTTCAAAAATTGGGCTACTGTTAGACCGCTTATTCCCCCCCCGACAACTGCAACGCTCTTTTTAACTTCTATGGCTCTGCTCGAGAGAAACTTCCTCATATCCGCTGTCCTGACTTTAGTTTCAATCATTACTCTTGCTTTTTCCGTAGCTTTCCTACGATCACCCGCATGTACCCAAGCACATTGCTCCATCATGTTTACAACTTCAACTGGCACTTCAATGGCTCTCTGCATTCCACTGAAGATTTCCTTATGAATCTCAGGCGAACATGCAGCAATAACAACAAAATTAATGAAGTTGTTCTTACACCATGCCTTGAGCTTCGCAGTATTCTCTGGGCTACATAGTCTATCGAAAACTTTAACGAATTTTACGCCTTCAGATGTTGAGAAGTCTTGTGCAAGTTTATCCACATCAAGTACGCTATTAAGCTCTCCTCCGTGACTGCAGAAAATAACCGCAACTCGAGTTGCGAGAACAGGTAAAAAATGTTGTTTCGCAACAGCCGCTTTTCCTTTTAAAAGGTCATCGGTAACTTTAATAGCCTCATAAATTTTCAAGCCTGCTGTGTTGAGAGTGTATAGACGTTCTTCCTTGGACAGAAAGGCTGATACTTTTTTCAAATGATAGTTAAATTTCCCAGTTTCTTCTATTCCCACCCTGCTCATTAGTTCACCGTACGTCAAAGGACCACTCTCACCTAAGACGAGTAGTATCTTTTCACGTGCAGGGTGAGATAGGGCTTCGTAAATGCTCATTGCGCCACTGCACCGTAATGTCGCTTTACTGCTGTGATGCTGTAATACATTTGTACTGTAAAAGCATAGCGTACATATACTCTTCTTTCCATTGATTGTATATACCTAAGATTGATAAGAAAATTTGTCTAAAAAATCTTCTGATTGAATTTCTATTCAAGAATCTTTTTATAACTGAAAATAGATAAATTCAGTCAGGTGCAGAATATGATGATCATAAGAGAAGGCAGAAGTTCTGTAACCTTCTCAGATGAGGCACTTGACAAAATAGAGCAGTTATTGAAAACTATCTTTACGGCTGTCGAGTTACAAGGCCTCAAAGAAAATATAAAACAGATGAGGCTTCTTCCCTAATTTTAGGTAGCATACATATAGGTCCGCAGAAACCCATAAACCCTATTTTTGATTTGATCTAGGCATTCATGACAAGGCAGTTCGTCAAGAATAAGTCAAAATATTTTGATGTGCCTTAATATCATATGACGAATTTTTTTATCAAAAAATTGATTTAGAAAGTTTTCATCATCTTTAAATCTCTTTAAACTCATGATATTATCCGAAGGTGAGATGAGATGAAAACTAGATTGAAGCTGGAATTAGAAAAAATAGAGCTGGAAAAACCAGAGATCGCTGTTCTCTTGAAGGATAAAACAGCGGTGATAACTCTCGCAGAAGACGTCAAAGTTGCAATGGAAGAGGTGACAAAAATAATGCTCGGACGGATTAAGATTATTGACGCTGATGTGATGACGCTCAGAAACGACCCTGAGATTAGATTCTACTGGAAACGACTCTGTAACCTACATAAACTGGGTTTAGAGCTTTGTAAGAAATATAGTGAAGACCCGAAGAAACTGCCTAGCGTGTTTCTGTGGGTCCATATGACTCCCCAGATATGTACTAGACTCTATTTAAGTGAAGAACGCCTCGGATGTGAGCCTGCAAATCCGTTGGGCATCACATCAGTTCTATGAGGAGGGTGGTGTTTCGTGTCAGTAGGGACAAAACAGGTAAGACAAATCGAAACTGTATGGTCCGTGTTGGCCGACTTAACCACAGACTTCGTGAGAAAGGGATTGGAGGTTAGACAAGCAGTAACCAATTTAGGATTGTGCAAGGTTCAAATTAACCATTTCCGGATGCATCTCTATAATGAGTGTG
>Ga0315280_10003693_pt1 | contig 23233 bp, 19 predicted proteins | sample YL17G06_40_MG_FD_203697 | JGI IMG/M metagenome (GOLD analysis project Ga0315280, IMG submission 203697) | Sediment microbial communities from Yellowstone Lake, YNP, Wyoming, USA - YL17G06_40 | ecosystem: Environmental > Aquatic > Freshwater > Lake > Sediment | place: USA: Wyoming | collected... | reverse complement strand
GGATTGTCGCTTTCATACCAGCTCAGGATTTCACGGACTCGATCAGTGTTCCTCACTGCCATTTAATTGCCTCCGGCTCAGTAATCAAGAGTTGTGATAGCCCTTCAAGATTACAGTTCGTGTAAGGGTCGTGCAAGGAGAAATTTGCCGCTGGCCAAGATGTCAGAGCGCACGCTGTAGCGCCGGCCTTTAGGCCGGCACTTTCTTTCTCGGCCATGCGACGTGGGCGTGTGCCGTAGCACGGGCAGCCTGCCCCGACCTGTCGCGGTCCCGCCCGTGAAGTATGTACCGGCGATTTTATATCGCCACGCCGTTCACCCCAGCCCTCTCCCTCCGGGAGAGGGTGTCCGTCAACTGACGGGTGAGGGGCCCGGCGGCGATTTCATATCGCCACAGGGCGTCGCCAAAGCCCACGGGCGCAACGGCCGCGCGAGGACAGCCCGAATATTCGCAGACATCAAAGCTCGATGTCTGCGCCACCCGCGGCACAAACCAAATCCGGGCATTATCTAAGGGTTAATGGTATATTCTAGGCAGCCTGTTCCTGGAGATGACGAATGACTGCAGAGTTGGGCGAGTTAAGTAGCGTCGAAAGTAAACGGTTCGCCATCTGCCCAGTAAAGTGCCCGATCTTGAAGTACAAGGTTAAAAGCTTGGCGGGCTATTTCACGGTGATAAGCGCGTCGATAACAGCGAAGGACAAATTCTGGTTTCGTGGCCATGCTCATGTGAAATGGTCCCTTACCCCTTCGGCGCTTCGCTACAAACATCAAAGCGATCGCGAGCGGGCACTGCAACTGGTTTCAGAGTTTAAGCGGGTCGCGGAAATCAAGTTATCAAGGCCCCCTGCCGTTGGAGAACACCTGAAGTGGGTTCAATTGGCGCAGCACTATGGCTTACCGACACGACTCTTAGACTGGACCGAGAGCGCAACAATTGGCCTTTATTTTGCATGCCTGAACGAATCATCCGATGGGATCGTTTTTATGCTAAATCCGGTTGACCTCAATAAGATGAGCTACCCGCAGACGCCGCGGGTTCTGGATGCAGGACTGGATGCACCTATCATTGAAAAGTATCTGAAGCTCCACGGAAGACGAAAGAAGCGTGGCGCCAAAACGGTTGCCGTAAACCCCGTTTGGAATTCCGAGCGGCTGATTTCGCAGAAGGGAGTGTTCACTCTGCATGGTTCGCGTTTTGACTTGGACAAGGACCAAGCGCCATCGTTGGTTGCTCTACCCATCATGCGGGAGTCAAAGGCACAACTGTTGATGGAATTGGAGAGAGTCGGCGTCGATGAGATGAGTATTTTCCCAGAATTAGAACACTCCTGTCACTTCTTGGTTCGCAAGGAGGGGCTTGAGCCGGAGAGGCGATGATGGCAGATCACATTCCATTTGTTTTCGGCGCAGAGGATTGCGAGATCCTCAAGAGGTTCTATTCGGACTTCACAGTCGTTCGTATCTCGCTTCAGACAGAAGACAAGACCCTCAAAAACCTGCCTGCAAAACCACAACTGTGGGTCGACGCCGGAGTTGACGGCCTCCACGGATGGAAGGCGCAGCGTATCACCAAGCGCGGAGAGGAGACCAAGCGGTATGAGGCGTACGATCAATACATAAAAGGCTTTCCCGGGCACGACAGGATCGCCAACCCTGACTTTCAAAAAACCCCACAGAACAATGTCGTTAAGCAATTTGTCGATTCGATTCTTGACGCCTGCTGCGCGCTGTCGCCGAAACCCGCTTGGTTATCCATTCCGCAGCTTCCAATGGTCAGCAACCCCAGCCGGAATACAATAAACCGCCTTTTGGCGCAGAATACTGCGGAGTGGAAACGCAGTAGAAAATACAACGGGAAACTCATCCTGCCCGTGATTTTCACCGACAGAAAACAAGTGAATCTCAAGACTTTGGGGAAAGGCAAGCTTGCTGAACAATGCTACGAACGCGCTGGCGCTCAGGGCGTGTGGGTGGTGGAGTCCACATTAAATGACCAAGACGGGTCTGGATCGCTTGACAAGAGATTTCAAGGGCTCGTCGAGTTTCACCAAGAGTTGGCTGAGTCCCTTCCTTCCGAGGCGATAAGAGTCGCCGGGCCATATTGGGGGATGAACTTGGTCCTTTGGGCACGGGGGCTGATTCACCATCCCGCGTTCGGATTGGGGAGCGCCTACCAGTACCACATTCCGGGCTTCACACCAACCACTGCCAGCACACGGCTCGCGATTTCCCCACTTCGCAGGTTGGCTTTGGCGGGCCCCGAGCTTAGGAATTGGCTCGACAAGTCGCTAGCGACAATGCCGAAAGGGGATAATGCCTACTCCGACTTGGGAGCGCTATCCCGGATTCTGGCCCAAGGTCTAGCGTCAGCGAAAACTCAAGCGAAGATTCAGGTTGCCAAATTTTACCGGGACTGGTTTGACAGCCTCGCCTCAGTGCCTCTCAACGGAAGAGCCCTCGCTCTCTTCCAGCAACTCTCCTCCGCGTACGTCCTGGGAAAAAGCCTACCCGACCTTCCCAGGGATGAAGGGACAGCGCGGCGCCCAGAGCGTGTCGCCCAGCAATTGATGCTTAATTGTCTTTGAGCCGAGTCCGCCAGAAACGTTCGACGCAATGCATTTGAAGAAGGGTATCTAGCAGGTGTTTGCGAGCCTGCGGATGTAGAACCACCTTGCATCCGTTCCTTCCGACCGAAACAATTCCGACGCCTTTACTCTTGAAGCTTTCTGCACGCTGCGAGCCAGCAATTCTTTCTGCCAGACCCGCCGGCAACCCCACAAAAGACTCCTCAGCAAATGCATGGTGGGATATCGCCTGGCCGAGCGCGTCTTCCACGCGGTTCAATTTGAGCTCAAGCGCTACGATGCGTTTGTGGAGGGGCACCCACCCATTCACTTTTTGGAGCCTGTCGCCTGGACCTACCCTCACGAACTTACGCGTGATGAGTTTCTGTATTTCCGCGCTCACATCGCTGGCAGTGACAAGGTCTTGATACCTGTGTACCAAGTCTTCGATCGTTGTGGACTTACCCGTTTCAACATCGGGGATTGCGCTGAGGATTTCTATCCTGACCAAGGGGCCGATCGGGTCTTTCTGCTGTAAGCGGAGCCGCTCGCTGACGCGTTTCCTATTCAGCGAAACGCCGACAAAATCGCATATGCCCCAAGGGGTGTAGAACTCCTCCTTTACCATGAGCCCCTGGTGCGTCAGCCAGTTTCGAGCAGAGTTGGCCATTTCATGCTCGAAACGGAAGAGTGATTTCCGTCTTTTCAATTCGCTCACCAGCGCCTACTGGGCGCATTATCGCGCAAAACGAATTCGCAAGCTAGTGCTAATAGACAATTGTCGCGCGTGGCCCGTCGCCGCGATGTGGGACGGGACCACGTTGCCAGATTCCTTGCGGAGCGGGTAGCGGGCAACAGTCCTGCAATTCTGCGGTCCTTTGTCATCGACCTAGCGGAAAGGCGTGGATTCGAAAAGGGTCCGCGATACCCACCTAAGCCCAAAGCGCTCTGAGGGCGCGCCCCACGCGCCCAGAATCGGTGTCTCTGGTGACTAGAGCGGCTTTCCGGGCCTGGGCGAGGGCGGCGGCGAAGCAGTTCTCCGTCGTTCCAAATCAAAAAGCCGCAGACTTACATTACGAGTCTGCGCTACCGGCTTCGAGCTTGGCGACCAGCCTTTGCAGGCTCGCGTTGAACCCTTCCGGGACAGCAGCCAAGCTAGTCTCCCTTCACGAGGAGGTCAAGTAACGGGAGTGTACCGCGAGGGGCAGTCCGATTCAAGGCATACTGCCGCGCTCGGCCGGAAACGCGGGAGGGTCGAGTGTCTGGAGAGCGACAGTGTCATCTGCCCCACAAGAGAAGGCACGCGCGACGCCGGACATTTTGTCAGGATCGTTTGGCGACCGCCGCCCCCGAGCCATTTTCCACCGGAACGACCTATCACGGAATTCCCCTGGCCGCGTTGCCTTCGCCCGTTCCGGTTGACTGGCCCGGCTCCCACACCGGCGACGCTCACTCTCCCCATGCCCATGCTCGTTGGAGAATCCCCGCGGACTTCTGGGGAGCCCGAGCGTATAATCCCCTCACACCGAGTGAAAGGAGGATCCATGGCTAAGGAATCAGAAATCAGTCGCCGAGACTTCTTGAAATCCAGCGCGGGCGGCGCCAGCCTCGCGGCGCTCGGCAGCGTCAGCTTTATCGTTCACCCCGAGAGAGTGTTCGGGGCCAACGACCGCGTGCGCGTTGCCGTCGTGGGCCTACACGGGCAGGGTTGGGCACACGTCGAGGAATACGCGAAGCTGAAGGATGTCGAAGTCGTCGCGCTTTGTGACGTGGACGAAACCGTGTTGAGCCAGCGGCTCGCTGAAATGGCCAAGCTGGGTCTGCGGGAGCCCCAGACGTACGTGGACCTGCGAAGGGTGTTGCATGACTCGTCCATTGACGCAATCTCCATCGCCACGCCCAATCACTGGCACTCCTTGCAGGCCATTTGGGGATGCCAGGCGGGCAAGGACGTTTACGTGGAGAAGCCGATGTCCCACAACTGGTGGGAAGGGCGGCAACTGGTGCGCGCCGCGCGGCAGTACAGCCGCATCGTTCAGCACGGCACCAACAGCCGTTCCGGAATGGCTATGCGGGAGGGGATGCAGAAACTCCGCGAGGGCCTGATCGGCGAGGTCTACATGGCGCGGGGTTTGTGTTTCAAGTGGCGGAAGAGCATCGGTAAGGCTCCCCAGGAGCCGGTCCCGGCAGGCGTGGACTACGACCTGTGGACGGGTCCGGCCCCGATGAAGCCCTTCACGAGAAACCGGTTTCACTACAACTGGCATTGGATTTGGGATACCGGGAACGGCGATTTCGGCAACCAGGGCATTCACGAACTCGACGTGGCGCGCTGGGGGCTCGACGTGAAATATCCGAACAAGATCTCGGCCCTCGGCGGGCACTTCATGTTCGACGATGACCAGGAAACGCCCAATACCCTCAACGTCGCCTACGAGTTCGTTCTGCCCGGTGGCAAACGCAAGATGATGGTGTTCGAAGTCCGCCACTGGATCTCCAACCACGAAGCCTTGATTGGTGATCCGAACTTCGGCGGGGGCGAGGTCCCAGTGGCTCTTGGCAATGTAACGGCTCCGGCGCCCGGCAAGCAGAAGGGGCCGCAGAACACCATCGGCAACATTTTCTATGGCTCCAAGGGCTACTTGGCGATGGGCGGCTACGGTTCCTATCGCACCTGGCTCGGCGAGGAGCAGGAACCCGGGCCGCGGGCGGCTGCCGAGGGCAATAACTGGGCCAACTTCATCGACTGCGTCCGCAGCCGGAAGCAGGAAGACTTGAACGCCCCCATCGAGGAGGGCCACATTTCCTGCACGCTGCTGCACCTGGGGAATGTGTCCTATCGCCTGGGTCGCACGCTGCGTTTTGACCCCGAAAAGGAAACGGTGATCGGCGACGAAGAGGCCAACCGCATGCTGCGCGGCACCTATCGCGCTCCCTACGTCGTGCCCGAAAAACTGTAGGGTTCAGGCCGGGGAGGGGGTCGCTGAGGCAAGCGCCCCTCCCGGACCTGCTCAGATTTCCCTGCAAGTGGGGAAGGTCGAAAAGATCGGCAAGACGGATAAGCTGACCTAGGTGTGCAAGGTGCGCATCGAGCACATTCACGTCATCGAGGTCAAGGATGTCATGTGGTCGAGGAGAAGCGATGCGGAGCGGGCCGAACCATTTTGAATTCACTGGCGCCGTCTTCAAAGAAAGGAAGGCCTTTGTCTCCCTGTGCCTCGACTTGGACGTGGCCTCGCAGGGGCGGACGCGTCGAGAGGCCCGGAAGATGCTGGCCGAAGCGGTCACGCTCTATCTGGAAACATGCTTCGAAAGCAACTCTCCCTACCTCCGGTCGGTGCCCGCCGAAGAGGATCCTCGGAGGAACCCTCCGGAAAACCTCGTGGAGATTTTTCCTGTTGAGGTGACCTGCCGAATCTACCCACTCAATTGAACTGAGCCGACCCACCTTGACTCCGCCCGCTCTCGGCTGCAAACTTGACACTTGCGGAGCCCGCATCTATGAAGTCGTTCTCACTCAGGAACCTTGTGCTCACGCTTGCGGTGGCCGGAGCGCTTGTCTGCCCGGCCGCTGCACAGACCACCGAGCGCGACGAAGTGCGCCGTGCCGTGAGCGAGCGTCCCAGCGACCCCTGGCCGCGCGGCGTGGGCCATGTCGTCCTCGCTCCGCCCGGCAGTCGCGAGGATTGGAAGGGCTACCACGAGCCCGGCGGGAACTTCAGTCCCACCGTCGGCAGCTTCGGCGTGTCAATTTGGGCGTTTGACACTCAGGGCAGGCTTGCAACGACCAGCGACACAATTCCACTGGAGCAGATCGACCAACGCCTCGACTGGGGCACGGCGCAGCTCATCCCCTCAATTCGGACGCAGACACCTTTCTATGAGTGCCGCTGGTCGTTTGTCGGGCCGGTGGCGGCCCACCGCACTTGGCGACTTGAGCTAAGTCGCGGAAGGGAACGCGCGCGGCTTGCGCTCGTGCTACGAAGCGTGGGTCCGGCCGGGGGACCGGTACGCGCGCTTGATTGGGATGGCACACGGCTTCGGATTAACGACCGCTGGTCGGTCGTCCTCACCCCTCCCCCCGTCGCAGTCAGTTTGGGGGAGGAAGGCGCAGCGGGTTGGCTGGAGCTGCCCTCGAGCGACGCGAGTATCCGGCATTGGACGGGAGATGCCGGGTGGGGCTATGCGACCCTGGCCCTCGCCGATTCTCCGCAGACGCGCATCGAGATCAAAGACGCTCATCCCATGCCGTTGCCGGGTTTGCGTTATGAAACCACGCGCTCTGGCCTTCAAGTCACTCTTCCCGACCCGCGTTTCACGGCGTCGCTCGATGCGCAAGTGGCGCACCTGATGATGGGGCTCGTGGGTCGCGAGACGCGCCCCGGCGAGCCCACCAACTATCCGCTTGCCTGGCTGCGCGACGGGGCCTACACCGTCGTCGCGCTGGCCCGCGCCGGACAGCTCGATGCTGCTCGCCAACTCGCGACTTACTTCGCCGAGAACGATTTCTTCGGTGGGTTCGGGCCCGAAGCGGACGCGCCGGGGTTGGCGCTGTGGGCAATCGAGGAAGTCTCGGCGCGAATCAGGGATCACGAGTTCGACGAATGGCTGTGGCCCCATGTCTTTCGCAAAGCGGAGTTCATCCTGGAAATGCTCGAGGCCCGGCAGCCGATCCGCAAGCTCGTGCGCGGGCCCATCGTGCCGGAGCACTGGGACGACCCGGAACTTTCGCTGGTCTGCGAGCCCTCGCGCGGCGGTCTGATTATCGGCCGGATGGACTGGCACCGGCCGGTGCTCTTCGTGAACGCCGTCAGCTATCGGGGCCTGCTCAGCGCTGCGGCATTGGCCCAGCGGCAGGAACACCGGCAGCATGCCGCACGCTGGCGCGAGCGGGCAGCAGACTTGCAGCGCGCCTGGTTGCAGGCTTTCCAGCCGCCCGAGTCCGAGAACGAGCGGACGTTCATCAGCGGTCTCTGGCCAACTTGGATTGCCGCCTCAGATGCCGAGGCCTTTCGCCGCGGTCTTGCAGCCCGCTGGGAAAAGCTGCGCGACGCCCAGGGTGGCTTCCGGGAGCCGCGACTTTGGACCTACTTTGACCTCGCCGAGGCGCATCAATGGCTCTTCCTGGGTCAGCCGCAGCGCACCTGGAAGACTCTTGAGTGGTACTGGGACCATCAAGCTTCCCCGGGCCTCTACACGTGGTGGGAAGGGCAGGGCGAAGAAAACACTTTCCATCAATGGGAACGCGTGCGCGGCTGGGTGAATCCGCCCCATGTGACGCCGCACTACTGGACGGCCGCCGAGATGCTGCTCCTGCAGATGGATATGCTGGCTTATCTCGACGAGTCGGCGGGCGAGCCGACACTGGTGGTGGGCGCGGGCGTGCCGGCAGATTGGCTGGACCGACCGCTCAGTGTCCGCGGTGTGTCCACGCGAATCGGCCAAGTGGATTGGTGGTGGAAGGACCGCGCGATGGATGTCGTGGTGCGGGGCGGGCGATGCAAGGTGCGACTCGGCCCCGCCTTTGCCCCGGGAACGCCGGTTCGACTCAGAACCTTGAATCCTTAGTGCCAGCGCCGCCTGCGTCAGCTTAGCAGCGCGGGTTGGGCAGCTTCTTCACAAGGGGTTGCACGAGCGACGATTGAGGGGTTCTCTCTTCAGAGACCGAACAGCAGGTTAAACAGCCCAACCCTTGGCGCGCTCCACGGCGCGCTCGAAGCCAGCGTAGAGGTCTTCGCGCCGCCCGGCTTCCATCGCGGGCACAAAGCGGCGAGCGATTTTGAGCTGGCGACTTAAATCCTGCTCATCGTTCCAGAAGCCAGTGGCCAGGCCCGCCAGATAGGCGGCGCCCAAAGCCGTGGACTCGGTGGTGGCAGCCCGGTCGACGGGGATGCCGAGGATATCCGCCTGGAACTGGCAGAGGAAGTCATTGCGCGCCGCCCCACCGTCCACGCGGAGCACTTCCGGGCGCAGTCCGGAGTCTTCGGCCATGGCATCGACTACGGCGCGGGTCTGGTAGGCAATGGCTTCCAGTGCCGCGCGCACCACGTGATGGCGGTTGGTGCCGCGGGTGATGCCAACCATGGTGCCTCGCGCGTAGGCGTCCCAGTGTGGCGCCCCCAGCCCTACAAACGCCGGGACAAAGTAGACCCCGCCGGTGTCGGGCACCGCCCGGGCCATAGCTTCGCTCTCCGCCGCGTCCTGGATGAGCTTCATCTCATCGCGCAGCCACTGAATTGCGGCCCCGGCAATAAACACGCTCCCCTCCAGCGCATACACCGTCTTTCCCTGGCGGCCCCAAGCGATGGTGGCGAGCAAGCCCGATTGCGAGTGCGGAATTTCCGCGCCCGTATTCATCAGGAGAAAGCAGCCTGTCCCGTAGGTGTTCTTGACCGCCCCCCGCCGGAAGCATTGGTGGCCGAAAAGCGAAGCCTGCTGGTCGCCTGCCACCCCGGCGATGGGGACACTCGCGCCGAACAGGTCCGTATCGCCCAGGACTTCGCTCGAGGATTTCACTTCGGGGAGCAGGGAAGCGGGAATGCGGAAGTAGCGGAGAATCTCTTCGTCCCAGTTCAAGGAACGCAGATTGAAGAGCAGGGTGCGCGAGGCGTTGCTGACATCCGTCGCGTGGGTGCGCCCGCGCGTCAGGTTCCAGATGAGCCAGGCGTCGATGGTCCCGCAGGCCAGTTCGCCGCGCGCGGCCCGCTCCCGCGCCCCGGGAACGTTCTCGAGCAGCCAGGCGATCTTGGTGCCGGAAAAATACGCGTCCGCGACCAGACCCGTCTTCTCGCGCAGCGTCTGGTGAAAGCCCTCCTGCCGAATGCGGTCGCACATGGGGGCGGTGCGGCGACATTGCCAGACGATGGCATGGTTGAGCGGTTTGCCGGTGGCGCGGTCCCAGAGCACCACGGTTTCGCGCTGGTTGGTGATGGCGATGGCGGCGAGGTCTGCGGGCCCGACCCTTCCTTCCGGCCCTTCTGCCATAACTTTCTCTGCTACCGCCCGCTGCGATTGCCAAATCTCTTCCGCGTCGTGTTCCACCCAGCCCGGCTGCGGGTAATATTGCTTGAATTCCTGGCTGGCCGAGGCGCAGACATTCCCCTCGCGGTCAAAGAGAATCGCACGCGAGCTGGTGGTTCCCTGGTCAAGAGCTAGGACGTATTTGGGCATGCTGGTCGGCCGCCTAGCTTAGCGATTCGGGGGACGAACATCAAACGCTAAATGTTGGATTGCAGGGAGGGGCCGCCCGGTGCAGACCTTTGCGGCGCATCACCGCGCCCGAGGGAGCATCGGGGCTCATAGGGCACGAGCAGACGTGTTCCCAGGAAGTTTCGTAAACCCGCTCCCGCATCTCGTAGCACCCGACTTGCTTCAAATGGGCCGTTTCTTAGTCGTTTGGCAGGAGGGTCCCTCCCCGGGTAGATGGTGTCAAACCATACCGCAAGGAAATAGGCGCCGAGAAATGCGGGTCGGGGTGTTGGATTCTGCGCGGAGCTCGTTGCCGCGATCTAGGCGCGGTGTTTCTTGCTGGGGCGGTACTTCTCCCGGTACTCGTCGAGTTCCTGGTCGGAAATGGTGTAGTGGCGCTGGAGGGGGCTCTCGGGGTTCTCCGTGGCGAGCTCTCGCTGCAATTTCTGATAGCAGAGGCCGGCGGCATCCTGGTAGGGCACATGTCGCTCGACGAACGCTTGGTTCGAAATGGTCAAGGTGAACTCACGCGGCTCGTTCTTGGCATCCACGACGCGGTAGGAGTAATCCCTGCCACGGGCTTTCGATTGAAATCCGATGTATTGGATCACCATGTGCGCACTCGCTTCCGGACCATTCAATGAGGGGGCTCCCGCGGGAGCGGAAGCCCCCCTCTAATTTCTTAGACTTTTACGACGTTCTCAGCCTGCCACCCTTTGGGGCCTTTGGTGACGGTAAACTCCACCGTCTCACCTTCGCTGAGCGACTTGAACCCGGTTGCCTGGATGGCCGAGTGGTGCACGAAAACGTCATCGCCGGAAGCGCGCTGGATGAATCCATAGCCCTTCGCGTCGTTAAACCACTTCACCTTGCCTTGTTCCTTTTCCATCTTCTGCTTTGAACCTCTCGTATTTAGATTTTCTTGTTCCGCTCTCGCAACCACTCGCCAAAAACAAAAAAAGCCACAAAATCGATCATTCTGTGGCCTCCTCGCACTTGGTACCGGGTCACAAAAACTGATCAAGCATTAATAGTATACACGAGCAGCGTCCTCCGCGCCAGCCTTATTTCAGCGCGCCGGGGGCCCTGACCTGAAATCCCAAAGGCACACTAGACCTTGAACTTGCCGGGCATTGATGGGATACTAGCCGCGAGTTACGGCGTTAGGGAATCAACTCTCATCGAACTGTCACGCTGAAATTGGCATCTTATGTTAGGCAGGCCCGCCCGATGGAACGGCGGGAAACCTGAACCAGATGGCAATTTCAGAAAGAGGAGTGTGCATGGTAGATAAGACCAACGACCGCGATGCCGCGCATGCGATGTTTGGGCTGAACGACCGCGAGGCCCGGCGGGCCGGCTCCCCCGAGCCGAGCCAGCCCAACGCGCCCGGCCCATCCCAACCTGTTTACACGCCAGCCCCGCCCACGGCGCCCTGGAGCTTTTCCGGTGGCCAGATCCTTTTCTTGCTCGTGCTTGCCCTACTGATCCTGTCAGTCGTCAATCTTTTCTTGGTCATCTCGGCGCGCCGGCAATTCAGTGAACATGCCGCGAGACAGACGGATCAACTAGACCTGCTGACCCGGCGCTTGGATTCAAGCGACGCTCGCTACGCCCAGTTGCGAGGCCGGTTCCAGGTGACTTCGGAGAAGCTGGGTTTGACGGAGCAAGAGCTGGCTCGTGCCCGCACGCTGGCGGCCACTGTCCAGAAGCAGCAGCAGGAGTCCGCGCAGCGCTTGGGGGAAGCCATCGCCAAGAAAGCCGGGGCGGACGAAATGAACAGGCTTCAGGCCGAATCCAGCGAGAAGTTTGGCGCCCTTTCGGGAGATATCACCGGAACCCGCAAAGACCTGGAAGCTACCAAGGAAGCCCTGCTGGGTGCCAAGGGCGAGCTAGGTGGAGCCATTGCGCGAACCCACGACGAGCTGGTCGCCCTGGCTCACCGGACCGATCGTGATTACTTTGAGTTCAGCCTGCCGCGGAAGAAGTCCCGGCAGAAGGTCGGGACCGTGATGGTCGAGCTGAGCGCCACCAATCCCAAGAAGAACCAGTTCACCGTCGTTCTCTTCTTCGATGACAAGCGCACCGAGCGCAAGGACAAGTCCATCAATGAACCCGTGTACTTCTACGTCCAGGGGGCCTCGAGTGCATTGGAGTTGGTGGTGAACAAGTTAGCGAAGGACAGCGTAGCGGGTTACGTCAGCACGCCCAAGGCGTTCTTCAGTGGTACGCCCAACGTGCTCACCGCGCGGCCGGGGGCGTAGTATCAGCCCGGGCCGGCGGCAACGGCCGCGCATCTTCTGGCGCTTGACAATTTTCTGAGGCGCTTCCTCATCACAGGGGCGGCCCGCCAAAGCGAGAGGCGGGCCCCCTCTCGCCACCCCTTTCCTCTGCCCAAAGAGTTCCCGGCGCCTCGGCCGGCGCAGGAATGTCACCATCCCGAAACCGGGCAAAGGCAACCGCCAATACACCACCAAATCGAGGAGGGAGTTACTTCCTGACAGGAACGGCAAGGTACTGCTCGAGGAGGCGGGCCAGTTCCTGGTAAGGGCGCGCACCGATCAGTTGCTCCACCACATTGCCATCTCGAAGTAAAACGAGGGTTGGGATCGAGCGCACGCCATACTGATTGGCCAGCTCTGGCAGCTCATCGACATTCACTTTGGCAAAGTCAACCTGGTTTCCGTAAACCTCGGCAAGCTTTTCAACCGTCGGAGCCAGCATCCGGCAAGGCGCGCACCATTCCGCCCAGAAATCCACCAGCACCAGCTTCTGGCTGGTTTCGATGGCCCGCCAATCGCTCGCCTGAACTTGCAAGACGTTCGCCATAGGTCTTCGAATCTCCTTGATTATCGGCGTTCTGCCGCATTAGATGAGGCAGGCACGGAAAAGATACAGACTTCGGCTCTCGGGGTCGTCGGCGATGCAGGCATGCGAGTGCGCCAGTGGTGTTGGCTGGCGGGAATACGGAAGAGGTGGGCTGTCCCCTGAAGCCGACAGGAGCAGGCCTCCGCGAACGGTTGCCAGTGGAGGCCGTAACAGCTTAGGACGATAAGTCGCGCAGCCTTCTCCGGCCCGGGTTATTCATTTGATAATAGTCCTGCACAGGCGTGCGTATCTTTCGTGACAGCGGCAAGGAACAATGGTAGGCTGGCGCCGCAGGGGGTGAGGTGATTTCGCCCCTACCGGGGAGGCGAAATCTCCCTGGTCCGGGAAGCGAGAGGGCAGACGCGGCTCCGCTCCGTTCTTCCCGTAGTTGCTCCCGTACCCGACGTGGCAGGCAGAAGAGCAAAACGGTTCAGGCCGCGGTTCACGATACCAGTCGCATTCCTGGGGGGCGGTGTCCGCTTTACCGGCAGCTTGGTGGACATCAGCACGACAGGCCTCCTGCTCCGTTGCGAAAAGCACATCGAGCTGGGCACGGTGGGCCGCATGGCGATTCCGGTGGGCTACGAGACAAGCCGGGTCGTGGCGGTAGCCACGCGGCGTGTCCCCGGGGTGGGTATCGCTTTCGAGTTCAGCCATATGTCTCCGCACGACCGGGAATTGCTGCGTCGCTTGCTTCAGCGCCTTGCCAGCCAGAGCGGACCGTAGTCCCGTCACATTGTGTTTGCATATCTCATGCCGGGATTCGCTGATCCCCGCCGGGAACTCGAGATTCTCCAACAGCAAGTTGTAGCGTGTACGCGGTGCACGCGTCTGCTTGCCTCCTCTCCCAATTTGCCACAGGCAAAACGGGAAAGCGAATCGTAGCGCAGAGCTTGGTTTCCGGAAATACCCCGGACGCCTTACTCAAAACCTCTTGGCAACCCCCAGGGCTTTCTGGTATTCGTAATTAGTTCTTGTCGGGCACTGATGCCTTCCAGAGCGGTGGTCGCTAGGACGCTGGGGGCAAAGGCGAACTTCGGTATTGAGGACGGATCAGCATGATTGAAGTGGAACACTTGACGAAGCGTTACGGACCAACCGTCGCAGTCTCCGACGTCAGCTTCGAAGTGCAGAAAGGGGAGGTCCTCGGTTTTCTCGGCCCCAACGGCGCGGGGAAGACGACGACGATGCGCGTCATCACGGGGTATCTCCCACCCAGCGAGGGGAGAGTGCGTGTGGCGGGTTTCGACGTCGTCGAAGAGCCTTTGGAAGCCAAGCGGCGCACCGGCTATCTGCCCGAAAATCCCCCAGTTTATTTCGACATGACGGTGGCGGAGTACCTGGCATTCGTTGCCCGGATCAAGGGTGTTCCCCGGCGCGAGATCAAGAAGCGCATCGCGGAAGTCAGCGAGAAGGTTGCCATCACCGACGTGCAGCAACGGGAGATCGGCAAACTCTCCCGCGGCTATCGCCAGCGGGTGGGCTTGGCCCAGGCGCTCATCCACAATCCGGACGTCCTGGTACTCGACGAGCCCACGGCGGGCCTCGACCCGAAACAGATCATCGAGACCCGTGAGCTCATCAGGGGACTGGCGGGCCAGCACACGGTAGTGCTGAGCACGCACATCCTGCCGGAGGTCTCCAAGACTTGCCAGCGCGTGGTGGTGATCAACCAGGGGAAGGTGGTGGCCGTCGGCGCACCCGACGAGCTTACGCGCTGGCTGCAGGGATACGAGACGGTCCTGGTCACGGTGGAGGGGCCGGCGGCGGAGGTCATGGACAAGCTCCAACGTGTCCGCGGCCTGCATTGGGTCGAGCCGCGCGAGACCTCCGATGGCGCCGTCACCTTCGAGATCCATTCCGAGAAGGGCCTGGACGTCCGGCCGGAAGTGGCCCGCGCGGTGGTGGAATCGCAGTGGAAGTTGCTGGAGCTCAAGACCAGCGGCCTGAGCCTGGAGGATATTTTCTTGAAGCTCACCACCAAAGACGTGGTCGAGGAACCCAGCGTCAGCGACGAGCAGTTGAATATCAGCTAAGCCCGGGGGGGCAGCGGGCGACTGCGAACTTAGATCCCGATCGAGAGGAAGCTTGCGATGCATAACGTTGTGGCAGTGGCGGGCAGAGAACTTCGGTCTTACTTCCATTCCTATATCGGCTATCAGTTGATGAGAGGGTACGCGGTGGTCTGCGGGTTCTTCTTCTTCAGCTTCACGGCCACTTACGTGATCCAGGAGTTCCGCATGGCGGCCATGGGTGGTATGGGGGCGCCGCCCATGAATCTGAACGAGCACATCATTCAGCCCCTGCTGGAGGGGGTGCTGACCGTAGCCCTCTTGCTCTTCATTCCTCCCATCACCATGCGGCTGTTTCCGGAGGAAAAGAAATCCGGGACCATCGAGCTGCTCCTCACCTCGCCCTTGACCGGGCTGCAAATCATTCTGGGGAAATTTCTGGGCGCGGTGGGCTTCTATTCGGTCCTGGTTGTTTTGACCTTCCTCTACATCGGCGTGCTTTTTCTCTATGGGAATCCCCACGCCAAGCCCTTGTTGGCGGAAGCCCTGGGACTTTTCCTCTATGGCGGAGCGCTGCTGGCTCTGGGCATGTGGATTTCCACGCTCACCAAGGATCAGATCATCGCCGCCAGCGTAACGGCGGAGGTCTTCCTTCTGCTCTACGTGCTGGACTGGGTCACTGCCTATTCCAGCAGCACGGCCGGGCGGGTCTTGTCTTACATGGCCCTGACCACTCACTTCCACAATTTCGCCAGAGGGGTCATCGATTTGAGCGACCTGACCTACTACCTTTCCGTTATTGTGCTGGGAATTTTCCTGACCGCGCGTTCCATTGAAGCCCTGAAAGGGAGGCCGTAACCATGGCATGGAAAGATCGCATTCTCGGGCGCAGGGGCGAGCGGTTCCTGGAAGCGGTGAACCTCGCCGTTTACACGGCCGTGGCAGTGGCTATCGTCGTCCTGGCCAACTGGTTTGTGGACCGCCACAACCACCGGTGGGACTTGACTCCCAACCAGTCGTACAGCCTGTCGCCCCAGACGACGAAGGTGCTGAAGGAGCTGAAGAATGACCTCACGATCTACGTCTTTGATCGCGAGAGCGGCTTCCGTGGGCGGCGCGATCTTCTGGACAACTACTCCGCGCTGACGCATCGGGTCACCGTGCGCTACGTCGACCCCGACCGCCAGCCTTCCCTCGCCGGGCAATTCGGCATACGCAACTACGGAACCGTCGTCGTGGCGGGTGGGGACAGACACTTCGAAGCCCAGAGTTCCACGGAAGAGGGACTGACCAATGCCATCGTCCGCCTGCTGAAGGGGCAGAAGACTGTGTATTTCATTCAGGGACACGGCGAGAGAGACGTGGACAGTTCCGACCGCGCCGGGTACGGCAGAGTCAAGAAGCAGCTTGAAAACGAAAACCGTCAGGTGAAGACCCTGGTGCTGCTCCAGAAGATGGAGGTTCCGGCCGACTGCTCCCTGCTTGTCATCGCCGGCCCGCGCAATGATTTCCTCGCTCAGGAAGTCGAGACGATCAAGAAGTATCTGACGGGCGGCGGGCGGGCCCTGTTTCTGCTTGACCCCGGCGTGGAACTCACGAACCTCGCCAAGCTTCTGGCGGACTGGAACGTGACCCTGCGGAACGACCTGGTGATTGACGAGAATCCGGTGGCGCAACTGGTGGGGGCCAGTCCCAGCATGCCGCTCATCCTGAAGTATGGTTCCAGCCCCATTGTCCAACCGCTGGCGCGGACCGCCACGCTGTTTCCCCTCACGCGTTCGTTTGAGGTCGGCAAGGAATACAAGGCGGGCGTGAGCGCTGAGTCCCTCTGCGAGACTTCTCCCGACAGCTTCGGGGTGGCGGATTTCGATCCGAAGGTGCGCGAAGTCAGGTATCGCGCCGGCAAAGACACCAAGGGGCCGCTCAGCGTGGCGGTGGCGGGCACTATCGCCGGCGAAGGGGAGAAGAAAACCGAGGGCCGCTTCGTAGCCGTGGGAACGTCCATGCTAGCTGTCAACAACTACCTGCCCTTCGAGGGCAATCGCGACTTGTTCATGAACATGGTGAGCTGGCTCTCGGCGGAGGAGGATTTGATCTCGATCCGGCCCAAACCTCCCGAATCGCAACGGTTGAATATGACGGCCCAGCAGATGCGGCGAGTCCTCTACCTGGGCGTGTTTGGACTGCCGATCCTGATCATCGCGCTGGGCACCTCGGTGTGGTGGCGGCGGCGATGAAGACCAGATACCTGAAAACCCTCGGGGCCCTGGCGCTGCTGGCAGCGATGTGGGCAGTGTTCACCTATTGGGAGAGACGCAAGGCCCGGGAGAGCCCCAAAACCGAAAGCGCGCCCCAGGAAAAAATCTTTCCGGTGGAGAGCAGCCACATTCAGTCGTTCACGCTCAAGCCCCGTGACGGAGAAACGGTAACGTGCCGGCGCGAAGGCGGGAGCTGGGTGATCGTGGAGCCCAAGACGCTGGCGGCAGATTCGTCCGCCGCTTCAGCGCTCCTGAACAGCCTGACGGGCACCAGCGTCGAGCAGGTCGTGGACGCGAAGCCCGCGAACCTGAAAGACTACGGCCTCGAGCGCCCTTCCTTGACCGTGGAAGTGGCCACCGACAGGAAGCCGCAGAAATTCACGCTGCTGCTGGGTGATGAGACTCCCACCGGCGGGAGCGTATATGCGCAGATCGCCGGTAACCCGCGGGTCGTAACGCTCTACAGCTACTTGAAGTCATCGCTTGACAAGAAGCTATTTGACCTGCGGGATAAGCGCGCCGTGACGCTCGCTGCCAATCAGTTGCAGCGCATCGAGGCAGAAGCCAAGGGCAAACGCTGGACGCTGGCCAAGAACCCCGAAGGCGTATGGGACTTGGTCCTGCCGCCCGCCGTGCGCGCCGACCGCTTCACCGTGGAGGGCTTGGCGGACCGCCTGCAGAATCTCTCCATGCAGAGCATTGTGGCTGAGGACAAGAAAGACGCCGCGAAGTACGGGTTTGGCGTGCCCGAGTTGAGCGTGCGCCTGAGTGGGCCGGGCGTGAGCCAGACACTCCTGGTGGGCAAGAAGGAGGGCGAGCGCTGCTACGCGATGAATTCGGCGCTGGAGCCTGTCTTCACCCTGGACGCCAGCCTCTTGACCCAGTTCCAGAAAGGGCTGGACGAGCTGCGGGATAAGGACCTTTTCTCCTTCTCCGCCTATGAGGTGAAGCGGCTGGAAGTGGAAACACCGGCGGGCAGCCGCGTCTTTGAACGGCAGCCGCAGAACAAATGGAAGCAGACCGCGCCGGCCGCCAAGGACGTTCCTGCCGACAAAGTTGAGGCTTTGCTCAACAACCTCCGCGACCTGCGGGCTTCTTCGTTTCCCCAGGGGCAGAACCTGGCCGGGTTTGGCCTGATCAAGCCTGCTTACCGGTTCAAGGTTCAGTTCGGCGAGAAGAACGAGACGGGAATCGTCGAAGCCTCCCAGGTCGGTGAGCACGCCTACGCGCGACGCTCCACCGACACGATGGCTTGCGAAGTCTCGAAGGCCGCCCTCGAAGCGGTTGAGAAGGCTATCAAAGAGCTTCAATAAGAACTCTTGGGTGGGGACTGCGGCTATTGCTGATTTGCGATTGAGGATTGACGACTGAGGGGCGACCTCCGCGTCCTTGGCACGATCCCCCGAGTTCCGAACACCCGATCCCGAACCCCGAGTTATTTGTTTTTCCACACCGGCTTGCGTTTCTCGACCAGGGCGCGCAGGCCTTCCTGGGAATCCTCCAGGGCGAACAACTGATTCAAGTAGATATCCTGCGAGTGCCGGAGGGCCTCGTCGAAGGGCTGCCAGGTGCCTTCAAAGATGACGCGCTTCAGCAATTGCAGCACGGGGCCACTCTGCTCGGAAATGCGCTTCACCAGCGTCTCCACGGTCTCTTTCAGAGCGGCACGCGGCACCACGCGATTGACCAGGCCCATGACGAGGGCCTGTTGCGCGTTGATGGGCTCGCCGGTCAGGAGCAACTCCATGGCGCGCTTGGGGCCGATGACGCGCGGGTACACCACCGCCCCCAGGGGTGGGAACACGCCGAGTTTGATTTCGGGCTGAAGGAAGCGGGCGTTTTCGCTAGCGATGACCAGGTCGCAGAAGGCTGCCAGCTCGCACCCGGCCCCATTGGCCATGCCGTCCACCACCGCCAGGACGGGCTTCGACACTTCGATCATGGCGCGGAAGACGTGGTGGAAAGCATCCATCATCTGAAACACCATATCGGCCTTGTAGCCGGCGGCTTCCACACCCACCGAGAAACACCCCTCACATTCCGGCGCCGAATCGAGCCAGATCAGCCGGACCTCATCGCGCGCGGTCAGACTTTCGATGGCGCGCCATATCTCGTTTAGCATCTCAATATTGAAGATGTTCTGCTTGGGGCGCGCCAGCGTAAGGTGCGCGACGGTGCCGGAGGCATCCCAGCGGATGAACTGGAAGGGCTTTGCCTCTTCCTCTTTCTCGGTCCCGGTCAGGAACTCGGTGGACTCGTCTGGCATGGCTTCCTCCTCAACGTGGACTTCGCCTTCGGAGCGCGGGCACTGGGTGAGCGCCGCAGGGATTACGGACCATTGTCACCCCAGGCTGCTTCCACGCCTGCTATTTCAGCTTACTCCCGCATTTCCCGCAATAGTCAAATCCTTCCGGGATTCCCTCCGCGCCACAATCCGCGCAGGTGCGCGTCGGAGCACCCCAGAGAAATTCGCTCGACTGGCCCGCTGCGGCCCGTTCCCGCAGGCGCCGGTAGTCAGCGGGCCGCTTCTCGATGAACGCCTGCACGCCCTCATACGGCTCCCAGGACGTGGAATGGATGGTCAGCCAATCGCGCGCGTGTCCCGCGGTGAGAGACCAGGCCAGGTCTTTCCAGAAATTCAACTGCTGCTTGGTGTAGCGCGTGCATTCGGGAAACTTCTGGATCAGTTTCCTGGCCAGGGTACTCACGGCGTGGTCCAGTTGCCGGTAGGGAACGACCTGATTCACCAGGCCCCAGCTCAGCGCCTGCTCGGCCGAAATCTCGTCGCAGGTGAGGAGCATTTCCCTCGCCCGCCGGTCACCCACGATGAGCGGTAGCCACTGGCTCGAGCCCAGGGCATCGACCAAGCCCACACGGGTACCCACCTGCATGAAGCGTGCATGATCGGCGGCGATGGCGAGGTCGGCGGCCAGGTTCCAGTCATTTCCTCCGCCCGCCACCGTGCCGTTGATGCGCGCGATGGTGGGCTTGCCCAGGTGACGGAAAAGCTCCAAGGCTTCTAGCAGCAGGCCCTGCCACTTCCAGTAATTTCGCGGGCGGCGGAGGAATTCGGCGGAGAACTCCTTGGCATCGCCGCCGGCACAGAACGCCTTCTCGCCCGCGCCCGTCAAGACGACCACGGCGACGGAATCATCCCAGGCCGCGTCACGAAACGCCTGGATCATCTCGCGGAGGGTTCGGGCGGAATAGGCGTTGTAAACCTCCGGCCGGTTCCACGTGACGCGCGCCGTGCCGTCCTTCTTCTCGTAGAGAATGTCCTCAAAGCGCAGCCGGGAACCGGGTTGTGCGTTGTATTCCGCGCCCAACTTTCGATCCTCTCGTGGTGGCTGACAGGAGGCGAGCCCGCCTGCCTGCCCTGAATCCTACGCCGCTTCCAGCTCCAGCGCCATCCCCAGGCCGCCCGAGACGCAGAGCGTGGCCAAGCCGCGACGCGCCTGCCGTTTCAGCATCTCGTGAATCAGGGTCACGGTAATGCGCGCGCCGGTGCAGCCGATGGGATGGCCCAGAGCAATTGCCCCGCCATTAACGTTCAAGCGCTCGCGGTCGAAATGCAACTCGCGGTCGCAGGCGAGAACCTGCGCCGCGAAGGCTTCGTTGAGTTCGACCAGCTCAAAATCTTCCAGGCGCCTTCCGGTCTTCTTCAGCAGTTTCTGCACGGCGGGCACCGGTCCGAGGCCCATGACCCGCGGCTCCACACCGGCCGTGGCGTAATCCACAATGCGGGCCAGAGGTTTGCTTTCCGACCGCTGCGCGCGATCCTCGGAGACCAGCACCAGCGCTGCCGCCCCGTCCGTAATGCCGGAGGAATTCCCGGCGGTGATCGTCCCGGCTTTCGCGAAAACCGGCGGGAGTTTCGCCAGGGCTTCCGCGGTCGTATCGAACCGCGGATGCTCGTCCACGGCAAAGAGTCGTTCGCCTTTTTTCTCTTGTACGGTGACGGAGACTATCTCATCAGTGAAACGGCCTGACTCGATGGCCCGCTGTGCGCGCTGCTGGCTGGAGAGCGCGTACGCATCCTGCTCGTCGCGCGGGATGCTGTATTGCCCCGCCAGGACCTCGGCGGTCTCCCCCAGGATCATCTTCGCGAGCGGGCAGAGGAAACCGTCCTGGTACATCCCATCCACCAGGGTCTGATGGCCGAGCCGCGCCCCCCACCGCGCGCCTTCGGCGAAATAGGGCACGCGGCTCATCGCTTCCGTGCCGCCCACGAGGATCACGTCCGCGTGGCCCAGCACGATCTCCTGGAAGCCAAGGACGATGGCCTTCATGCCCGAGGCGCAAGCCTTGTTGACGGTGTAGGCGGGGACGCTCGTGGGGATTCCCGCGCGCACGGCGATTTGGCGCGCCGGGTTCGGGCCGTTGCCCGCCTGCCGCGCGTGACCAAAAATGACTTCCTCGATTTCCTCCGGGGCTACCCGTGCGCGCTCGAGAGCTGCCTTCGCCGCGGCGACGCCTAGATCGGGCGCAGAGAAATCGCGCAGCGAGCCCCCAAACTTCCCGATGGCCGTGCGCACGGCGCTCGCAATGAACACGCTTTTCATGGTCGCCACCTGGCTGGGCAGATGCTACCACAGCCCTTTAACAAGTGGCTAGGGAGTGGGTTCGCGGCCCCAAAATCCTGAACCTCGGGTATGATATTGGGGAGAGGAGGGACGATGCAGCGGATGAGATTTCTGCGGGGGTTTTTCGTGTTGCTGCTCTTCGTTGGTATGACCAGGGCTGCAGAGGAGCCGATCTACGACGAGAAAGCCGACGCCAGCCGGCAGATTGCGACCGCGATTACCGCGGCCTCGCAGCCAGGAAAACCCGTCCGGAACATCGTTCTGGTGTTCGGCGCCAACTGGTGCCCCGACTGCCACGCGCTGGATGACAACACGCACAAGCCCGAGCTGGCCGCGCTCATCGAAAAGCACTTCGTGGTGGTAAAGATTGATGTGGGGCGCATGGACAAGAATCTGGATGTGGCCCTGAAACACGGTGTGCCGGTAAAGCGAGGCATTCCCGCCATGGCGGTGCTTGATTCCCGCGGCAAACTCCTCTACGCCCAGGACCAGGGCCAGTTCGCCGACGCCCGCCTCATGAGCTTCGAAAGTATCAAAGCCTTCTTCGAGCAGTGGAAACCCAAGCCGTAGCCCAGCCCGTCGGCTGACGGGCTGCGGCTTTTCAATGTCACAAAGGATGACGGGGGCGTTGCTGCTGGGGCAGATTTCGGGCCACACAACAGAAACCACATGAAAAAAGCCGCAGGTTTAGAAAACGAAACCTGCGCTACAAAGGTATCTGTTCGGCGGCGCGGCGCTGGAAGATTTCGATGTAGCAGTTGACCAGGGAAACCGCGGCGGGAGTGATGCCGGGGATGCGCAGCGCCTGACCGAGCGTGAGCGGCCGGACCTTGAGGAGTTTTTCGGTGACCTCGCGCGAGAGGCCGGAAACCTTCCGGTAATCGAACCATTCCGGAATGCGCCGGGCTTCGGCGCGCTTCATGCGTTCAATCTGTTTTTCCTGCTGCTGGAGGTAGCCCTCATATTTGAAGTCGGTCTCCACGCGGCGGGCCTCCTCGCGACTGAGTGCGGGCGATCTCACGGCAGGCCGGGGCAGGTCATGAATCGCCCCTGTAGCGGCGGTGTCCCCACCGCCGGGTTGGCGGTCCCCGATGGCATCGGGGCTGGCGCCGACCGCCGGTCCAGAACGCAGTCCCTCGCTCACCCATTCCATCAGGTCTTCGATCTTCAGTTCCGAGCGCTTGAGGAGCTGCGCGCCGGTCAGCGGAGTCGGCCCGGTGAAGTGTCCGCCGCTCATCAACCCCAGCTTCGGGTAAATCTGGCGACCCACGCGGGAATCGGGATCGAGAGAGTTCTCCAGCAGGAATTTCGTGGTGGCAGAGATTCTCCTTTGCTTCTCGAGGAACGCTTCGTAGTCCTTTTGCTTGATCGTGCCCACTTGGTAGCCCAGCGGCATCAAGCGCTCGTCGGCGTTGTCGATGCGCAGGTGCAGGCGGAATTCCGCGCGCGAGGTGAACATGCGATAGGGTTCGTCCACGCCCTTACTCACCAGATCGTCAATCAAGATGCCCGTGTAACCGCGCGTGCGCTCCACGATGACCGGGTCCTTACCTTGCAGTCGCAAGCCAGCGTTGATGCCGGCCATGATGCCTTGGCACGCCGCCTCCTCGTAGCCTGTAGTGCCGTTGATTTGCCCCGCCAGGAAGAGGTTCTGGATTTTCTTCGTCTCCAGCCACGGATAGAGTTCCGTCGGCTGCACCATGTCGTACTCGATGGCGTAGCCGGGGCGAATCATCTCAGCGTTTTCCAGGCCCGGAA
>Ga0315280_10003692_pt1 | contig 23243 bp, 20 predicted proteins | sample YL17G06_40_MG_FD_203697 | JGI IMG/M metagenome (GOLD analysis project Ga0315280, IMG submission 203697) | Sediment microbial communities from Yellowstone Lake, YNP, Wyoming, USA - YL17G06_40 | ecosystem: Environmental > Aquatic > Freshwater > Lake > Sediment | place: USA: Wyoming | collected... | reverse complement strand
ATTCGACAAGGACTACCTTTATTGATGAGAGGACGCACAATGTTAAAGGTACGAGTTTTTTTGGTGCTGTTATTAGTCGGTATGGCCATATCAGCCGGAGGTTGTATGATTGCTGCGGTTGGGGTTGGAGCCGCCGGCACGGTAGCCTACCTCAAGGGTGACCTGGAAGCGGTCGAGGCATCAGACATCAACACCGTTCATAAGGCCGCGCTCAAGGCCCTGGATGAGCTCGAGCTGCGCGTTATCAGCAAATCCAAGGATTTGCTCTCAGCGGAGATCATCGCCCGCGATGCAGCGGACCAGAAGGTTACGATAAACCTCAAGGCAACCACTGAGAACACAACCAAGATTTCCATCCGTATCGGCTTCTTCGGCAGCGAGACGAAATCCAGATTCATATACCAAAAGATACACGACAACCTTCGGCAGTAGCGCAGTGCGTAACAGTTGGCTAAACCTATTCGTGCTAAAATTTGCCGTGGAGGTGCCTTATGAAAACGTCTTCATTGACCCGGCGGTCATTCATAAAAGAGACTTCGGCGAAATTGGCTGGCGCAGCCTTAGCTGCTACCGCGACCGGCTCTCTCTTTGCCAACGTAGGCAAAAAAGCTGACAAGCTCGCTGTTCTTGGCGGCACGCCCGTCCATAGCAAGCCGTTTTCCTCGACCTGGCCCATTTTTGACGAAAACGAGGAGAAAGCCCTGCTAAAAGTGCTTCGCAGTCGAAACTGGTGCTGCCTGAAAGGCAACGTTGTCTACGATTTTGAAAAAGAGTTCGCCAAGGCGATGGGCGTGCCATACGGTGTCCTGTCAAACGGAGGCACTACGGCCCTTAGTATCTCACTTTCTGTGCTCGGCGTGGGGCCAGGCGATGAGGTTATTACCACGCCCAACACGTTCATTGCTACCATCAACGTCATCTGCAATTTGCACGCGCTGCCGGTGTACGTGGATATTGACCCGGATACCGGCTCAATGAACGCTGAGCTGATAGAAGATGCCATTACCGAGTATACCAAGGTAATTCTGCCCGTCCACCTGGCTGGCTTTCCGGCAGATATAGAGAAAATTATGGCCGTCGCCAACGAGCACAACATTCTGGTGGTGGAAGATGCGTGCCAGTCTGTGTTCGCCGAGGTGAACGGCAAAAAGCTCGGGACATTCGGCGTCACCGGCTGCATCAGCTTTCAGGAGTGGAAATCTCTTGTTTGTGGCGAAGGTGGAGCGATTCTGGGAAGGGACGAGGACATCATGCGTAGATGCGCAGCCTTTGTCAACAACGGTAGAGACCCCCGCAAGGCCAAGGGCGGCTACCCTTACGCGGGTTCTAATCACCGGATGACCGAGTTTCAGGCAGCCGTTCTGATGGAGCAGTATCAGCGCTTTAAGAAACAAGACAAAACTCGTCAGGAAAATGGAAAGTACCTGGAAGGGAAACTGACAGAGATTCCCGGCCTAAAATCGAGAAAGCGATACTGCGACAATACCAGAATAACCTACGTCGAGTTTGAGCTGGATTACGATAAAGAATGCTTCAACAATGTCCCTGCATCGAGGTTTGCCCAGGCCGTTCGGGCGGAAGGCGTCCCCATTTCGGGCGGACCGAGACGATACGGAAAAGGCTGTCACAAAGAAGGCATGTTACAGGAGCACCTGAATTCACATGCGTTCCAGGCAGCATTCTCAAAGGCCCGGCTCGAAAAGTACAGAGAGTCCTTAACGCATCTGCCGGTTATGGATAATGTCACGCCCAGCAAAAAAGAAATGCTTTCGATGGATAGTAAGATTGTCCTTCTGAGCCCGCGGAAGGATGTGGATGACATTGTAGAAGCGGTCGTCAAGGTCGCCAAAAATACCGATAAACTGGCATAGCGTTGAAAGTCTCAGGCTGAAAGGCAGCGGGGCGGTTAGATTAGCGCGACATCGACTGGCATATCGGGCGGTGTCTCGATGGCGACCAAGTCTTTGCCCAGGCGGAAAGATTCCTGAAGAGCAGAGGGATGCTTCCTGATTGCACCGCGGACGTCTACCTTGTTGACGAACAAGTTGGCGACGTATTTCATATCCAGGGCATCGAAATAGGATTTCAAAGTCAGCCGGATGCTGTCAAACTGCTTTTTGCTCTTTGAGCCACCTACGGCGATAACCAGCGCCCTGCGGTCGCGCGGCCCGTTTTCAAACAGAGGCTTTTTCAAGACATACTTATTCGCCCAGAGGCACTGGCCGCGGTCGATAAGGATTTTTGCCTGGGCACAGACCGTCGCAAAGAATACCGGCGTGGCGAAAATCAGCCGATCCGCATCAAGCATTTTCTGTAAAACCTGCTGATAATCGTCCTGAACCCGGCATCTGCCGGTGCTGTAGCAGCAATTACATTCAACGCACGGCGAGATGTTCAGGTCGGCTATGCGCAGATATTCAATCTGCGCACCTGCCGACGCTGCTCCTGCCAGGGCCTCGCGCAGAAGCAGATCGCTATTGCCCTTGATCCTCGGGCTCGTCGAAATTCCCAGCACCTTTAAGATCATATACGTCAGTTTGTACGAGGCAATCTTACATTTTGGTCAGCCCTAATTCAATTACTTTTTCGGCGGCACATCGGAGATTACTATTGTTGGCAACGCAAAAAAAATTCAAGATTTCAAACACTATGTGCCGATATATATCAGTGAATTGAAAAGCGTGGCTCTGTAAGAGTGCCCATCTTACCAGGCTTTGCACACAAGTCAGATTGGGATTCGGGCAAAGGAACGTAAGACTTGAAAAGCAAATGGAAGGAGCCACACAATTAAGGGGAGAGCTAATCAGGCTCTCCCATTTTTTTTATTTCCCCCAATTTGTCTGGTAGACGATTTTGCCGCCCACAATGGTTGTGTGGACTGAGCAATCGTGCTCGAGCAGAACAAGATCAGCATCTTTGCCGGGTGCGATCGAGCCTTTTCTTTTTTCAATACCTAAAAGGCTGGCTGGGTTTTCGGTAACGGTTTTGATTGCAGTATCCAGCGGGCAACCGGTGACGGTTACAAGTCGTTGTAACAGTTGACTCAAGCCAAGAGCCGTGCCGATAAGCGTGCCATCTTTGTACCGGGCTGTTCCATCTTTCGCTTCGTATTCGATACCATTGTAGAAATACTTGCCGTCAGGCAGCCCGGTCGCTTGCATGCCGTCGGTAATCGGTATGATGCGCTCGGGGCCAAGCAGATCGAAAACAAATCTCAGAACGGATGGATGTGTGTGGACACCATCGCAGATGAGTTGAGCAGTTACGCTTCTCGTCTGGAAAATGGCAAGCAGAGGCCCCGGCGAGCGGTGGTGTAATGAGGGCATCGCGTTGAATAGATGTGTCACGTGCGAGATGCCGGCGTCGAAGCCATCGAGGGTTTGTTCGTATGTGGCGTTGGAGTGGCCGAAAGAGGCGACGATGCCGGAATCCACGAGATGCCGGATTAGGCGGATGTTGCCCGGCAACTCCGGTCCAATGGTCATCATCTTGAGATGGCCGTTGGTGAGATCCTGAATCTTCTCAAGAAGCTGCAAGGCGGGTGCACATATACATTCAGGCCGGATCATTCCTCTTTTCTGGGGCGAGATAAATGGCCCCTCCAGGTGAATGCCCAGCAGATTAGCTCCGCCCAGGTCCCGACCGGCGGATTGAGCGACAGTCGCCAAATGCTTGTTTTCCTCGCCCGGAGTGAATACCGTCGTAGCGAGAAAACTGGTAGTGCCGAAGCGTGCACAAGTTTGTGATATGGTTTTCAGTGCATCGAGCGTCCCATCCAGTATATCGGCGCCCCCTGCGCCTTGAATGTGGATGTCTATAAATCCGGGAGCAATTGTTCGGCCCTTGGCATCGAGAATATTGTCGCATCTGGCGGCGGAATCAATTTGGCCGACCCGGCTGATGATGCCGTCTTCGATAAGAACGGATGCTGTTTGGCTACTGTCCGCAGCGTCAAACAACCTGCAATTGGTCACAAGAAGTTTTTTATTCTTTGGCGCCATGCTTGCGTAATAGCTCGACGATGTCATTGTGCCCCTGCATTTTGGCCATTGATAAGGCTGTCTGGCCGCTCTGGCTTTTAAGATTCACATCAGCACCTTTGGCCAGCAGTAGTTCTACCGTATCCTTGCGGCCTTGCGAGCTGGCCCAATGCAGGGCTGTCCAGCCGGTGGCCCCGGCGGTAGCGTTCACGTCGGCGCCTTTGCCGATGATGAGTTCGGCAACATCGCGGTAGCCGCCTCTAGCGGCATAGTGTAAGGGCGTCAGCAGCGACCCATCCATCACCTCGGTCAGAGCACCCCCACCCAGAAGCAGTTCAGTCATATCTTTGTCGCCGGAGTCGGCGGCAAGGTGGAGCGGCATCAGGCCGGTGTTCTCCTTCGCATTGACGTCAGCGCCCTTGTCGATGAGAAGTTTCGATATGTCTTTGTTATGTCTATTGGTGGCAAAGTGCAGCGGCGTCCATCCTACTTTATTCTGTGCGGTGACATTAGCCCCCTTGGTGATAAGCAGCTCCGCTACTGCCCAGGAGCCGCGGTCCAGTGCAACGTGAAGGGGTGTCTGCCGGAAGTTGTTGGCCGCGTCTATGTCGACGCCCTGCGAGATAAGAATCTGGGCGACTTCTTTCTGGTCCGTGCTGGCCGCACCGTGCAGAGGCGTATTGTTCTCGGCATCCCGTGCGTTGAGATCGGCGCCGGCGGCGATGAGGAATTCAGCCACGTAGCGTTGTCCGCCATCGAGTGCCGAGTATAGCGGAGTGGCGCCTGCGGGATCCTTCGCATTGACGTCTGCGCCTCCAGCCAGGAGAAACTCGGTCATTTCTTTCTGGCCGCGTTCAGCCGCCACGTGCAGAGGCGTGCGCTCGTACGGGCGTTCTGCTTTGATTTTGCCGCCCTTGCTGATGAGCAGTTTGACCACCTCCAACTGGCCGGCAGCGGCCGCCATGTGCACGGGCGTAAGGTCGTACTCGTGCTTGGCGTTCACATTTGCACCTTTGGCAATCAGGAATTCTACCACATCCTTGTGGCCCTTGAAGGCTGCCCAATGCAGAGGTGTTTGGCCCACTTCATCCTTTATATCAACATCAACACCCTTGCCGATAAGCAGTTCTGCTATAGCTAACTGGCCGCTCTCGGCGGCGTAATGCAGCGAATTTCTTTGCTTGGCGTCCTTTGCATTGACATTGGCGCCTTTGGCGATTAACAATTCTGCCACATCCTTCTGGCCTGCAGAAGCCGCAACGTGCAAGGGCGTCCAGCCTTTCAGGTCGTTTGCGTCAATGCTGGCACCACCGGCGATAAGCAGCTCTGCCATATCTCTGTGTCCGTGTTCAGTGGCGTGGTGCAGTGCCGTTCTTCCGTTGGGGTCTTTGGCGTTGACATCCGCGCCTTGCTTGATGTACGACTGGACCTGCGCAATGTCGCCATCTGCTGCCGCCTCGTGGATCGCCATCGCCGGCTTAGGTGGCTTGGTTAGTTCCGGCTGACATCCCACAGTGATAATCGCCGACACCAGAACCAGACAAAGGAGCCTCATCGACTTCATTTTAGCTACCTCCCGTAAATATACGCTTCTTTCGGCACGCCTTTTGCCCCCTGCATATCCGAGGTTTTCAAACTGCCAACATTTGGCAACCTATCACAACCACGCTGCCCAGTCAAGACTCTGCTTTTTGGAACACCGGCCATCATAGGCTTGACATTCGGATATGCCGGCCTTATTATCTGCCGAAAAGGTCAGATTTCTGGGAGGTTACTCAGTGACAAATGGAGGTGTTGCAATGGCAGAATTGAGCCAGTACATTCAAAGCGCGGATTGGAAAACTGAAAAGCATGTCCCGGTAATTGAGTGCCCGGCAAAAGTCAAACCCGATGAGCTGTTTCAGGTCAAGGTCACTCTGGGCAAAGAAGTGGCGCATCCTAATACTACAGAGCATCATATAAGCTGGATTTCGCTTTACTTTCACGCCCAGGGCGGCAAATTCATCCAGCATGTCGCCCACGTCGAGTTCAAGGCTCACGGTGAGTCAACCGACGGGCCGAATAAAGGGCCGGTCTATACGCACCATGAGGCTATCGCTTCTATGAAGACGTCTAAGTCGGGTACGTTGCACGCTATTGCTTACTGCAACATTCATGGGCTGTGGGAGTCGAGCAAAGAAATTGCCGTTGGCGTTTAACCGTCGCCGGACCATTCCGGCTCCGTCCGGGTTTGGGAGCAGATAAAATGGCTGAAAGAACGAAAAGCTGGGAGAAGCGGCTGAGCGGCGAGCCCGATGAGCTTACGGTCGATTTTGTGGAATCGCTCTCGGTGGACCAGCGGCTTTACAAATATGACATTGTTGGCTCAATTGCCCACGCACAAATGCTGGCTGAGCAAAACCTAATCAGCAAGTCGGAATTCAAGGCGATAAAAGCCGGGCTTATCGAAATCGGAGAGGATATCACGCAAGGGCGGTTCAAATTCGACAAGAGGTACGAAGATATTCACATGGCAATCGAGGCCGCTCTGATAGCGAAGATCGGCCAAGCCGGGGAGAAACTTCATACCGGCAGAAGCCGAAACGACCAGGTTGCCACCGACATTCGCCTGTGGATGCGCGACCAGATAGAGGTTCTGCAGGCCAAGTTAACGCTGCTGCAGAAATCGCTTGTGGAATTGACAGCCGAGCACACCGAGGACGTAATGCCGGGCTATACGCATCTGCAGCGTGCTCAGCCGGTGGTTATTGCCGTGTATCTTTTGAGCTTTGTGGAGCAGTTTGAGCGTGATTTTATTCGGCTGAAAAACTGCCGGAACCTGGTCAACATTTGCCCGTTAGGTAGCGGCGCGATAGCCGGCTCAACGCTGCCGATAGATAGAAAAACCACCGCCAGGCAATTAGGTTTTTCTGACATAAGCTACAATAGTATCGACGCCGTGAGTGACAGGGACTTTTGCGCGGAGTTTATCTTTGACTGTGCGCTTGTCGCCACGCACCTGTCGCGATTGGCGGAAGATTGGATTATTTACTCGTCCAACGAATTCGGGTTTGTGCGAATCGATGACCGGTATTGCACGTCGTCAAGTATGATGCCTCAGAAGCGCAATCCCGACGTTCTGGAGCTTATTCGTGCTAAAACAGGGCTGGTTTACGGCTCGTTGATGGCAATGCTGACTGTCTTGAAGTCTCAGCCGAGCGGCTATAACCGTGATTTGCAGGAAGATAAGACTCATATTTTTGCGGCCAGTGACGTTGTAAGCCAGTCGCTTGATATGGCGGCAGCGATTGTTTCGAACACGAAATTCGATACCGAGAAGATTTCCGCCCGGCTGGACGAGGGTTTTCTGGATGCCACTAGCTTGGCTGAGTATCTGGTCAAGAAAGGCGTCCCTTTCCGCGAGGCTCATGGCATCGTTGGGTCGCTCGTAGCTGACTGTGAAAGGCAAAACAAGAAACTTGCGGAGCTAAGCCTGGATGAACTGAAGAAATATTCTGCCCGTATAGAGCATGATGTTTACGAGCACTTAGGCGCGGAAAATGTGGTTTGCAGATATGTTACTGAGGGGGCAGCCGGACCTGACCAGGCAAAAAGACAATTCACATACTGGAACAAACAGTTGTCCCAACGATAAGTGTTGTTAAATATTTAGCCCCACGTTTTACGTGGGGTTTCAATCGCCCGGCGAAAAAACCGATGAGCATAACCGAAGACGAAATAACCGAGTGGTTCGCGCGCCAGAGAAAGTTGTCCACCACAGATTATCCCATCGGCATTGGCGATGATATGGCCCAAATCCAGTTGGCTGAAAATGTGTCTGTCTTGGTCACTACGGACTTGCTGCTCGATGGCGTTCACTTCGAGTTGCGACAAACCACTTTGAAACAGGTTGGCTATAAGGCTATGGCGGTCAGCCTTAGTGATTGCGCCGCGATGGCGACCGTGCCGATCGCTGCGGTGGTATCTGTTGCGATGCCAAAAGGTTTCGGCGAGAAAGAATTGAAGCAACTGCATAGCGGCATCGTTTTGGCTGGCGATAAATTTGCCTGCCCGCTGGTGGGAGGTGACATAACCTGCTGGAAGGGGAAGGAACCGTTTGCGGTAAATGTGGCAATGCTCAGTAGACCCACAGGCAACGAGCCGGTAAAAAGGTCTGGCGCCAAGGTCGGCGACGCTATATGCGTTACAGGCGCCCTTGGAGGCGCTATTAGCGGCAGGCATCTTAATTTTGAGCCGAGAGTGAAAGAGGCGATAAAAATCGCTCAAATGGTAAAGTTGAACGCGATGATTGATTTAAGCGATGGGCTGAGCAGCGACCTGAATCGCATCTGCCGAGCCAGCGGTGTGGGTGCTATTATAAATGCCGAGCAGATTCCTTTATCGCAGCAGGCCGGAAAGGCTGAAGAGCAGTTAAGTTCGGCGCTGAATGATGGCGAAGATTTTGAGTTGCTTTTTACACTTTCGCCGCAAGAGTGTCAAAAATTGCTGAGCAAGTGGAAAGGGCCGTTGGCTATTACGCAAATCGGCACAATCACCGACACAAAGAAAATGCAAATAGCAATGCCCGATGAGCGAATCCATGATTTGCAGGCCCGGGGATACGACCATTTCAAGAGGTAACAAGGGCAATTAGGGAGGTACAAGTTATGAAATGTCGACTAATGTTTAGCTGGGCGGCATGGTTGCTTCTGCTGCCCGCTCTTACTACTGTGCTGACCGCCGCAGAAAAATTGGACCGAGGTCTGGTTGCCCTTCAGTGTGAGGATGGCTCGATCTTTTTGAGTTGGCGTCTGCTCCAGAGCGATCCCGAAGACGTCACCTTTCTAGTCACTCGACGCAGCCCTGATGGCAAGATCACGGTTTTAAGCGAAGGGAAAGGATGCCGGCTGACGAACATCACTGATAAGACTGTCCAGAAAGGCGCAGGTGAAAATCGGTATCTCTATCAAGTCGCTGCATTCGGGCAAAAAAACGGTGCTGCGATATCGGCGCGACCGTCTGAAGCTGCGATCGTGCTGACTGGCCGAGCCAAACCCTACATTGGCATACCGTTGAAAGGCGATTATGACTTTCAGAAAGTCGGCATCGGCGACCTGGACGGCGATGGGGCTTATGAATTTGTCATCAAGCAGCCTGATTTCAATACCGACCCCTATCAGCAGCCCGGCTACTGGAAGAAGAGCACCACCACCTACAAGCTTGAAGCCTATCGTTTGGACGGCACAATGCTGTGGCGGTACGATATGGGCTGGTCTATTGAGGCGGGCATCTGGTATTCGCCCTGGATTGTTTACGACGTAGACGGCGACGGCAAAGCCGAAGTGTATTGCAAGGCCGGCGTCGGAGATCCGCGAGATGAAAGAGGACTTGTTCAAACCGGGCCGGAATTTCTGGTCAAGCTCGACGGACAAACCGGCCAAGTTGTCGCCAAGACCGACTGGTTAAGCCGGGATGGATTTGACAGCTATAACTATTACTGCCGCAATTTCCTGACTGTGGCGTATCTTGACGGAAAAACGCCCTCTCTGATTATGCAGCGGGGCACGTACAACCTGATTAAGGTAAAAGCGACCGACAAAGACTTCAATCAAATCTGGTATTGGGAATCGCCCCAAGAAAAGGCAAAATACGGTGGACAGAGTTCGCACGGCTTGATTACCGCCGATGTGGATCAGGATGGCCGAGATGAATTGGTCCTGGGTGCAGCCGTGCTGGACGATAACGGCAGGGGGCTTTGGACTCTGGAAATGGGACATCCTGATGTCTGTTACGTCGCCGATATAGACCCGAATAATCCCGGCTTAGAGGTTTTTTACGGCTTAGAAACGCGCCAGAAAACCGATGGTATTTGTCTGGTTGATGCCAGGACCGGCCGCAAGCTCTGGGCACACAAAGAGCCTACGCAGCACCTTCATAATCAGGGGATGGTCGGCGACATCTTGGCAGAGTTCCCCGGCATGGAGGTCTTTGCCGGTGAAAGAGACTTGAAAAAGCGATGGCTTTATAGCGCAAGCGGTAAGTTGATTGAATTTCGAGAAGAAGGTTCGCTCAGTCCGCGCCCGGTCTGGTGGGATGCCGATCCGCAAAAAGAGGTGATCTTTTCCGGCGACATTCGGGACTGGGACGGGCAGGTCTTTCAGCCCATCGAAGGTCGCGTAATCGCCGTTGTTGATTGCCTGGGCGACCATCGGGAAGAAGTAATCACCACCGTTAAAGGCGAGCTTCGGATTTATACCAGCACCATCTCCGTCTCCGACCGGCGAGTTTGTCTGATGCAGGAGCATCAATATCGCCTGGGCGTCGCCGCTCAGACTATGGGCTATTATTACCCGGCTCAACTGGGAAAATAATAGCCGAGCCATCGACTCGTTGGCACCGAGATACTCAGACTGACTATGGAGATGAACATGACATCCGAATCGCCTGAGCAAACTATTGAGCTTGGGCGCAGGATAGGGCAGCAGTTAAAGGGCGGAGAGATCATAGCTGTTTGCGGCCAGTTAGGAAGCGGCAAGACGCATTTGATCAAGGGTATTGCGGCGGGCGCGGGCGCTCAAGACCGCAAGCGCGTTACCAGCCCTACATTCGTCATCGTCAACGAGTATGCAGGCAAGCTCGATATTTACCACATAGATGCGTATCGGCTGAATTCGGTTGACGAGTTTGAAATGATAGGCTTCGACGATTTCTGCTATTCTGGCTCGGTAGTGCTTATAGAATGGGCGGATAAAATCGAAGCGGCTTTGCAGACGATGGATTATACTCGCATCGAAATAACTCACGCCGGGACAACCAAACGCAAAATACATGTCAAGAACGCGCCGGCGTACATCAACTATGAACGGTGAAATCGCGGTGTCTCTTGGCATCGGCTGCTATGCCTAAGGCCGAACAGCGGTGCCGTCCGGTCTGCGAACCGGCCCCCAGTAGCCGGGGGCCTCAGGCAGCGGAAACTTGGCGGCGAGCTCTTCGTTAATATCGACGCCAAGCCCCGGCGCCTCGTTGACGTGCATATAGCCGTTCTCAACGGTGGGACATCCCGGAAAAACTTCCTGTGTCTTTTCGCTGAAGTTGACACATTCCTGGATGCCGAAGTTCCAGATGGCCAAATCCAGATGGGCGTTCGCGGCATGCCCAACCGGCGAGACATCGCTTGGACCGTGCCAGGCACTACGCACATTGAACCACTCACCCAGAGCGGCGATCTTCCGCGCGACGCTCAGCCCACCGACCTGGGAGATATGAACACGGATGAAATCAATCAGCCTCTCGGAAATCAAGCCAACCCATTCGTGCGGACTGTTGAATAGCTCGCCCATCGCGATGGGAACACAGGTCTGCTGGCGAAGCATCTTGAAATAGCCGATGTCTTCGGGGGCAAAGGGGTCCTCGATAAAGAACGGCCGATACTTCTCCAGCCGCTTGACCAGATTGATGGCCTCGATCGGCGGAATTCTCTCGTGAATATCGTGGAGCAACTCGACCTCTTCGCCGCACGTGCTGCGGACGTGCTCGAACATCTCCAGAGTCGCTTTGACGTAGGGCCTGATTTCCATAAGCCCATCTGATGGTAGGGCAAAGCCGGCTTCCTTGAAGGGGGCGTTCTTAGACAGGTGGGGGGAGCCGTACCCGCCACACTGTATCCGGATATGCCGAAATCCTCGTTTCATAGCCTCACGGACGTTCTGCTCTATCTGTTTGAGGTCGCGGCCGCCACAATGTGTGTAGCAGTCCACCGCGAAGCGACACTTGCCGCCGAGCAACTGATAAACAGGCATGTTGGCTCTTTTACCTTTGATGTCCCAAAGAGCCTGGTCCAGGCCGCTCATCGCATTGTTCAGGACCGCTGCGTTGCGCCAGTAGGAGCTGGTGTATGCGGTTTGCCACAAATCCTCGATGTTGTCCACATCCCTGCCTTTGGCGAAGGGATTTAGGTACTTGTCCACCGCCACCGCGACAGGGAGCGGCCGCTGATTGAACGTCGCACATCCCAGGCCATAAAGCCCCGGCTCACTCGTCTCGACCTTTACAACGCACAGGCGTATCCCAGCCGGCGCAGTGAGAATTGACTTAACGTTAGTGATTTTCAGAGCAGGTAATCCCTTTGTCGCCTTGGAATATACTTCTGCCACAGCATCATTTTGTGACCTAAAAAGACCCAGTGGTTCGGAAATTGCCGCAAGTCCTATACCCTTAATGAGATCACGCCTGTCCATTTCGGTCTCCTTATTCTTTACTTGGAGTGTCTAAAGTGCCTAAAGTGAGCTAAAGTGACTAAAGTGAGCAAATTTTATGGACTTTAGGCACTCCGCACTTTAGGCACTGATGACGCCTTCGCGGGCTTTCGGCGCCACCAGGTAGCCAGGATCGAGGCCGAGACATTCATCCATGGGCCAAAAATGGCGGGCGCCAAAGCGGCCTGCGGGCTTTTGAGCACATTCATTGCAAGAGCCGAAGCCATTCCACCATTTTGCATGCCGACCTCAATGGCCACGGTTCGGCTTCTAATCTTGTCCAAACGGACCGCCCGTGCAAGCCAATAGCCCAGCAGATATCCTACAGCGTTATGAATCATTGCGGCCCCGACCACAACAGGCCCAACCGTCATAAGATCGTCCCTCGAGCGGGCCGTTATGACAGCAATAATCAGGCAAATCCCTGCCATAGATACTATGGGCAGGGTCTTATCCATCCAGTTCCCGGTTCTGTTGGCCCACACACCAATCACCAGCTTAGTCAGAGCAACCACGCCTATCAGCAGCAACCCGACAACAAAACCGTCCTTCCGCAGCGCGCCGCCGCCATAGGCCAAGATGCCCGAGGGTGCGAAAAGCCCCACGCCTACAGCCAGCAGGACGCTGGCTGCCGCAATCAGCGCCAACGTCGCACCCTGTTGGAAGGTCCTGTGCCGACTGTACAGGATACGATTTGCCACCAGGCCTGCAACGATTGGGACGATAATCATGTTGATGATCGAGAACATCATCTCAAAGAAGTTGACGGGGACAAACTGGCCGGCTAAGACCTTCATCCAGAAGGGCGTCATTATGGGCGAGGCGAGAGTCGAGCAGGAGGTCATCGTAACTGACAAGGGCACATCGCCGCCTGCCAAATAGGTCATCACGTTAGAGGCCACGCCTCCAGGAGATGAACCTATTAGCACCACGCCCGCTGCGATCTGGGCGTCAAAACCGAACGCTTTGGCGATTGTTATGCCCACCAGGGGCATGACCGAGTACTGTAGGATAAAACCCACCAAGACCGGCCAGGGCATTTTGAACACCCGGACGAAATCGGCCACACTCAAGGTCGTTCCCATGCCGAACATGATGATTTGGATCAGCGGGACGATAGTCCCCCCCAGGTCGAACCCAAACCAGCTCATAAAAGCCGCCGGATAAACCATCGAGGCGGCCACGAATGCAAAGACCCAGACTGTAAAGGCAAAACTCGCCAGGGATGGATGGCTCATAAAATACAGAGCCAACGAGGCGAACATACAGACCAGGGCTGGACCCAGCCAGGCCCGATTGCCGGTAGCCAGCATGACGAACACCGCCGCCAGGCAAATCAACGACACGTACTTACAGTGTCTCAGAAATACCTTTATAGCGCTTTCTCCATTCTCAATTCTGCATTCTAAATTCGATTAACTCCATAGTCTATCGTTGGAGCGATCTGTGTTCCATTCGTCGGTAGGGCCAAAAAGCTCTCGACCTCGCTCGAGGTGCTCTTTCACGACGTCAAGGTTCAACTCTATGCCAAGGCCGGGCCCTTCCGGAACATGGGCGAAACCATTGGCCTGGAGGGGCTTCTCAACGCCCGTCACCAGATTCTCCCACCAGGGAACGTCAACCGAGTGGTGCTCCAGGGCAAGGAAGTTCTGCGTGGCGGCTGCGCAGTGCACGTTGGCCATGAAAGAGACCGGAGTGCCTGCAAAGTGCATAGCCATAGCAACACCGTGCTGCTCGGCGTAGTCACCGATCTTCTTAGTCTCCAGGATGCCGCCCGCAGTCGCCAGGTCAGGATGCACCATATCGACGGCGTGCTGGTCAATCAGGGGCCTGAAGCCGTCGAGCAGGTAAATGTCCTCGCCGGTCAGCAGCGGCACGTCAACTGCGCTTCTGATTTCCTTGAGCAGGTCGGTATATTCCCACGGGACCATATCTTCCAGCCAGGCCGGCTGGTAGGGCTGCAAGGCCTTGCCCAGCCTGATACAGCTATCGACGCCGATATGGCCGAAGTGATCCAGAGCGATAGGGATTTCCCAGCCGACCGCCGCACGAGCCTCAGCCAGACGCTGGGCCATCAGAGCTGCTCCTTTATCAGACAATTGAATCCCTGTGAAAGGATGTTTGCCTCTCCAGTCGGTGTCCCTGGTTGGGTAGCTCAACGCGCCTGGAACGCTGCGTACCAATGTGGTGCCTAAATCCATTTTCAGGAAAGTAAATCCCTGGTCGAGCCTCTTCTTGAGTGCGGAGACGTTGCCGTCCGGCGTGTCGGCATACAGACGGATCCGGTCGCGGTATCTGCCGCCGAGCATCTGGTAGACAGGCACGCCATACGCCTTGCCTGCCAGATCCCACAAGGCCATCTCAACGCCTGATACGCCGCCTCCCTGGCGACCGTGATGCCCAAACTGTTTTATCCGCTTAAATACCTGCTCAACGTTGCACGGGTTCTGGCCCAGGAGTCTGCTCTTGAGCATAAGGGCATAACGTTCGCTCCCGCCGTCCCGGACTTCTCCGTAACCGCAGAGGCCCTGATTCGTATCAATGCGAATCAAGGGCACGCGAAAGGGTGCCCTGGTGATCACCGCCACACGCAGATCAGTAATCTTTAGCTGCGAGGGACTGGAGCTGCGATTTACGTTCTGCGTGGCAAAGGCAATCTGCTCTTCAATGGGTGCAGTGACCATGCCTGCCAAGCCCACACTGACACATTTGAGCAGGCAGCGCCTGGAGCACTGGGGGGCCGGCATTTTCGATTTTCGATTTTCGATTTTCAATCGGCAATCGGCAATCGGCAATCGAAAATCCTTTTGATGGTTTACCAGGTTCGCTTCTCGAGAATTTCCTTGATCGCGTCCTTGGGTACAGGCAGTTGGTCGATGTTCTGCTCCAGCCATTTGAAGAAATCCTCCCTGATTTCGTTGGACCATTTGCCGTCGATCTGGCCGGGTGTGTACTTGCCTTCTTTGAGGCGTTGATGCCCGAAGCGGTCCCGCAGCATAATAGCTTCGGCTTGCTGGACGATGTTCTCCGCCAGATGTGCAGGGATAAAAATCACGCCTTCTCTTTTGGCCAGGACTACGTCGCCGGGCAGGCAGATTGCCCGCCCGATCCGGATCGGCACGTTGATTCCGGTCAGCATCATTTGTTGTATGAAGGATGGATCCCAGCCGCGCACAAAGGCATTAAACCCTTTAATCTCTTCCAGACCTTCCAGATCACGTAGACTGCCGTCGAAGACGACGCCGTTGCCGGACTTGGCGAATATAGAATTGCCCAGGTTGTCGCCGATGAGGGTGCCGTCAATAATCTTGCCAAAGCCATCGGCTACGTACACGTCGCCTTTCTGCAGCATGTCGATAGGCCAGGAATTCGATGCCCCGATCCGGCCCTCGGTGCGTCCCTGGTCGTCGATCATTTTCTTTACGTCCGGCCGGGCGGGCATGTACTGCGCGGTCAACGCCCGTCCGACGACGGGCACATTGGAATAGATCATTTTCCAATTGCCTTCGAACTGGTTTACGTACCCCTGGTTTCTGAGTATTGCCCAGGCCTCTTCAATGGAGACGTTTCTCATCCTTGCCAGAATATCGTCCGAAACCTTTGGCCGCCCGTCGGGAAGGCGCGGTCCTTCCCACTGGGACGTGTAAAACAGAACTCGGCTCTCGCAGGCAATCTTGACCGCTGGCTTGGATGGAGTCTGGGCGGCCCCGCCGCAAGGCGTCCTGTGGACTAATGTCAGTGCCAAGATCAGAGCCACAGCAGAGACGGACCCTTCGACTACGCTCATGTTGCGTTTCATAACAACTCCTATGTTAAAAGTCTTCTCCTTTCCCGACAATTCACAAATCAGGCTATTATCTTGTCTTCAATCAGCTCACGTACCATGCTTGAAATTCCGCCATCGTTGGGCACAATGTTCTTACTTTCCTTGGCGGCCAGGACAACACTTTGTATTCGGTGTACCTTGGTTGGTGAGCCGCTTCGGCCACACCAAGTTAAATCCGCGCCAATAAAGTCTAAATCCCATTGTTTTATCAACAATACTTTTTCTTCTAACTCGCCGCATTTCTTTTCGACAAGTTGCTTTACATCTTCTTCGCTGTCTTCTGTTTTCTGTATTCTGATTTCTCTTTCCACCTCGACCGCTGTGCGGGCATTTTTATATTTCATCATTTTCTTGGCGGCGGCAACTCTAGGCTCATTCGCCTCGCTGGTCACAGTCAAAAGTACAGGCAGGCGGGTTTTTACCTGCTGCCAGCCGTTACCAATACTTCGCCTGACGGTAATAGTTTTGCCCGTAAGCTCGACAAGCTCCTCCACGTAGGTTATCTGCGTAACGCCCAGTTTTTCTGCCAGTTGTGGCCCGACCTGCGCGGTATCGCCGTCGATTGCCTGTCTGCCGCAAAGAACGATGTCGTGGGCAAGCTTTTTGACAGCGCACGCGAGGATGTAACTGGTTGCCAGCGTATCACTGGCCGCGCACCGCTGGTCGGTTATCAGGATAGCGTCGTCCGCTCCGCGGAAAAGTGCGTCCCGAAGAATTTTAGCTGCGCCTGGCGGCCCCATCGAAATAACGGTTATGTGCCCGCCGAATCTATCTTTTATTTGCAGAGCCAATTCCAGGGCGTTTAGGTCTTCCGGATTGAAAATAGCCGGCAGCGCAGCACGGTTGACCGTGCCGTCATCATTCATAACCTTGCCGGTAATGCTTTTGGTGTCAGGAACCTGCTTAACTAAAACAACGCAATTGTAACCCAAATGTCGTCTCCCTGTCGATGGTTGCCGAACTGGCGTCGGCTGCCAAAGAATAGTCAGTTTAGCTGGAATCGACTGCAGGTCAACTTAAAAAAACCCTGGCCGATCGCCCACTACCTTAGCGAAAAACAGCTAAACTCGCCGAGCAAAAAGGTCGATTTTCCCTCAGATAACTGCTGCCTTGGTAAGTTTATACAACAAAATTTTTTTGACAACCATCTGTGCCGAGTTGACAATCATAGTAGTAAAGTTATTATCGGATGTGGAAATCCAAGCCCAGGATTGGGCTGCTCAGCCTACGGTCCCTATCTCTGGGGGACTACAATGAAGAACGATACGAACTCCGATACTTTGTTCGGCAAAATAGCCGTCGAGCAGGGTCTGTGCACCGATGCGGAGGTGCGTCGTTCACTCGAGCAGTTGCAGTCCCAGCGCAAAGACAACCCGGTGGAGCTGCCGGAGCTTATGGTTAATCTGGGCTACCTCACGCCCGCCCAGGTTGAGAGATTGAAGTCCAGGCTGAAGGCGAGCAAGACCGTTGCGCACCAGATTCCGGGCTACAAGATAATCGGCAAGATCGGCGCCGGCGCAATGGCGGTGGTTTACAAGGCCAAGCAGTTGAGCCTTAACCGCATCGTTGCCATTAAGGTTTTGCCCAAACGTTTCAGCGAAAATCAGGACTATGTGCAGCGGTTTTATAAGGAAGGCGAAGCAGCCGGCAAGCTCAACCATCCCAATATCGTCCAGGCCATCGACGTCGGTGAAGCAGGAGGGTACCACTACTTTGTAATGGAGTACGTTGAAGGCCGAACCGTAGCCGAGGATATAGCGGCAGGCAAGGTTTTCAGCGAACAGGAGGCGCTGGACATAATCATTCAGGTCGCCCACGCACTGGAGCACGCCCATGCCCAGGGTCTTATCCACCGCGATGTCAAGCCCAAGAACATAATGATAGGCAACGATGGTATGGTGAAACTTGCGGATATGGGTCTGGCCCGCGAAGTAACAGACATCAAGTTGGCGCAAACCGAGGCGGGCAAGGCTTATGGCACGCCCTATTATATTGCTCCCGAGCAGATTCGAGGCAAAATCGACATCGACGGCCGTGCCGACATCTACGGCCTCGGGGCGACCTGGTACCATATGTTGACCGGCAGGGTGCCGTTTATGGCGGACGACTCCGCGGAGGTGATGCGAAAGCATTTGAGGGAGGAACTGGTTCCGCCGGACCATATAAACACATCGCTGTCCGCAGGAGCTTCCGAGGTCATCGAGATTATGATGGCCAAGCGCAGAGAGGACCGCTACAATAACGTTAAGGAGCTGCTGATGGATCTGGAGGCTCTGCGCAATGGGCAGCCCCCGCTCCAGGCGCACAAAAGATTTGACGTTTCTATGCTCAGGCAACTGGAAAAAGGCGATGCCGTCGAGCCTGAGGAGCACGAATCCGCGGATGAAGTCGTTGCCCGCTACAAGATTGCGATCCTGATTTTAGCTACGGTGGCAGCAATATCTATCTTAATTAATCTGCTCATTTTGCTATTCTGACAGCGGCCAGCTCTGACCATCGTCTCTGCTCGCGTTAAATAGTCAATTGTCAATGGTCAATTATTATGCTCAGAGGCGGCACAAATTTTTCCTCGCAAGAGCTTGCGCGAGTTCTGAGCCATTATGATGTTGGCGTCATTCATAAGGTAAAGGCCCTGGTGGTTGGCAACCGCCGGGTGCCGAAAGTGGTGATCACTTCGCAGCAGGGCAAGTTCTTATTGAAGCGCCGGCCAAGAAGCAAAGATGATACCTTTCGCGTTTCTTTTGCGCACGCCGTCCAAAGTCATCTGGCCGGTGAGTCTTTTCCGATAGCACCTCTTGTGGCGACTCGTGATGGGAATAGCACCGTTCTCCAATTGGACAATCACACATACGAGTTCTTCAGATTCGTCGCGGGCGTTCGCTACGATGGTTCAGCCGAAGCTACTATTGACGCCGGTCGAGAGCTGGCAAAATTTCACAGCTATTTGAAAGATTTCGCCTGGCAGTGGCAGCCGCAAAAAGGCAGCTTTCACGATTCAGCTACTGTGCGAAGGCATCTCCGGACGGTCGCAGCGGATAAAAGAATAAGGCCGGTTAAAGAACTGCACGCCGCTGCTGTGGCACTCTTGGCTCTTTATAATGAATCGAGCATCCGCGTAGACAAACTTGGCTTTGATTCGTGGCAGCCGCAGGTCATCCACGGCGATTGGCATCCGGGCAATATGCTTTTTGTCAGGCGCAAAGTGGCGGCAATTCTAGACTTTGACTCGGTCAAGATTGCGCCGCCGGTTACGGATTTAGCCAACGGAATGCTGCAGTTTTCCATCGTGGGAGGCCGCCCGAACCCAGCCGATTGGCCCGATTATTTCGACCAGGCCAAGCTCTTTCAGTTCCTCGCTGGCTACCGCGAAGCAGCGAAACTGGACAAAAATAGGCTACATTCGCTGGTCGATCTTATGGTAGAGACTATGATCGCCGAGGCCGTCTTGCCTGTCGCTGCGACCGGCTTTTTCGGGAACCTATCAGGCCTGGACTTTCTACAAATGATCCTTCGCAAAGCCGACTGGCTGAACGGTCACCGCAAAAGACTAATTCAAGCATTTCCCTCGTGACCCCGTCGTTAGTGATTTTGGGGCTTCAAATAAAATGGCGAGGATATTGTGCCGTACTTCTGCCAATAGTCGGGATAAAATTCTTTTGCTTTAGCCTCAAGCTCCGGGTCGCTAATAGCGGTTAGCCGACCTTGCTGCTCATACTGGTCCATAACCCAGCGAGCCAATTTGTGCACCTTTATCTTGCTGATGCGCTCGTCGCCCTTCAAGCCAAAGAACTCATTCAGCCAGTGCGCGACGCCATCGGCGCCACTTTTGTCGGTTATGGCAATGCGCGGCGGCCTACCCAGCAGCTTCTCGGTATCAAAAACATTGTATATCCGCTCATCTTGTCGAAGTCCACCGGCGTGGATTCCGGCGCTGGTGGTGTTGAAGGCACGGCCTGCGAATGGATAGTTGTCCGGAATAGGCAGCCCGATGGAGCGCATATAACCAGCCAATTCGGTGACGGCCATCGTATCGATCCCGCATAAACCGCTCCTGAGCGCAATATACTCAAAGATTGCCCCTTCCAGCGGCGGATTGCCGGTACGCTCACCGAAGCCAAAAATCGTGGTGTTCACCACGTCGCACCCATATAGCCAGGCTGTCGCCGCGTTGACGTGGACTTTGTGGAAGTCATTATGGCCGTGCCATTCCAGCCGGTCGCTCGGCACGCCGCATTCCCTGTTGAGCTTATAAATAAGCTTCGGAATGCTCCTGGGCAGCTCCGCACCGGGATAGCTGATTCCAAAGCCCATAGTATCGCACAGCCTGATTTTGACAGACTGCTCCTGGGGCACCTGCCGGCTCATTTCCATCAGGCGGTCAACAAACGGCAAGACAAATCCGTCGATATCAGCGCGCGTAAGGTCCTCCAGATGGCACCGGGGACGAACGCCGGCTTCAAAAGCCGCGTCCACCACCTCGCAGTATTTATCTATGCACTCTTTCCTGCTGCGGAATTTCGATTTGTGAAAGATGTGATAGTCTGAACAGCTTGTCAGCATACCCGTCTCTTTCAGGCCGGCTTCCTGGACCAGGCGAAAATCGCCCTTTACCGCGCGTATCCATCCAGTGCACTCAGGATATTTGTGGCCGAGTGCCCGGCACTTGTCCAGCGTCTCACGGTCGTTTTTCGTATAGAGGAAAAATTCGGTCTGCCTTATCACTCCATTAGGCCCGCCAAGGCGCGAGAGCAGGTCGAAAATCCGCACCATTTGGTCAACCGTGTAGGGCGGACGGGCCTGCTGTCCATCCCGAAAAGTCGTGTCGGTTATCAACAGCTCTCTATCTTTTACAGAGCTGAAATCAAATTCCACCGGCTCACCGTCAATATACTCGACCACCGGACTATCGAAGCGAATCAGCGGCGGCAAACTGTATGGAAAAATCTGCTCAAGCAAATTCGGTACTTCCGAATCCACAAGAGGATGCAACTTCTTTGCCTTGCCCATCAAAAATCCTTTCGTCTGCGGATTGCGACCTACTCTTCCAGTTTAACGCCCTGCTGCCGGCACACCTGGGTAATAAATTCGACCGCATTGCCGACCGTCTCCACCGCCAGCGCAGCATCCTCATCCATTTCGATGCCGAATTCCTCTTCAAACATTGCGACCAGCTCGATCGATTGCACGCTCTCGGCTCCCAAATCCTGCGTGAAGCTGTGCTCCGATTTAATCTCGTCCGGCTCCAGCCCCAGGACTCGGGCGGTTATTGTTTTGACACGTTCTTCCACCGTTGCCATTAACTTGTCTCCTGCCTCTTTACCATTACCTGAACATTGCTTTGCGGCCTCTTTTGATGGCCTCATCTCGGGCGGGCGCCGTCATCTGGGAAACGGCGTCCCACATCGCCTGCTCAGCCGGGGTCCATTCACGCCCTCGCCGGCTCATTGCTACTTTGGCCGTTTCGTATAACGCGGCCCTGCCGAACCCCTTAGTTACCACGCCCTCAACAAACCACGCAAACGAGGGGATGAACTTCGGCAAGGGCTTGCCCGTCGCCATTATTACTGCCATCGCCCCAATATAACAGCCCGTATTGAGCAGCGTTCCAATCGAGGTCTTTGTATGGTCTCCAATAAACGCCCCGACCTTCGTCGACCCGGTGTTGATGGACCCCTGCCCTTCCAGCGTAACAGAGACGTTTGAATAGTCGTTCTTCAGGTCGCTGTTGGTTGTCAGCGCACCGAGATTGACCCACTCGCCAATATAGCTGTGCCCGATGAACCCATCGTGGTATTTGTTCGAGTATCCGTGGATAATAGACTCTTCCACCTCCCCGCCGATTCGGCAGCACGGCCCGAATGTATTGCCGCTGCGGCATTTGGCTCCCAGCAGGATTGATTCTTTGCCGATGTAGCAGGGGCCTTCAATTCGGCTGAAAGGTTGTATTTCTGCTCCCTCATCAATATACACCGGGCCATTTTCAGCATCTATAACGACCATCGGGTGCACTCGCGCCCTCGGCCCCACGAAGATGTCTGTCTTGCTGCCCAGAATTTCGCCAGGCTTCTCTATTTTTCCTTCGATTCCGCATTTTCCCGCCGCCGCAAAGTCGGACGTTATCTGGTCGGCATTAGCCAGCACAAGGTCCCAAAGATACTCCCATGTGCGGAGCTTGCATGTGACATTTGGCAGGCACTGCTTGGCTGAAGCAACAAAGTCCTCGATACTGTCGGCAACAAGTTTCGCCAGATCGTTTTTGACGATGTGGGCATAAAGCACTCGCCCTTGCTCGTCCAAGCCTACTTCACTTTTACCTTCTGCCCGGATAGATATGTCTTCTGCTTTGACCAGCGGGTCTACAAGAATCAGGTCATCGCCAGCCAGCGCAGACAGATCGTTTACTGGGTACTTTGCTCGTGCCCGATAGGGGTCAGCCATGTAGTCAGGCACAAAATACGCGATATCATCCGCCCCATTTTTTGCCACAGAGACCTCAGAGCACTCAGAGAATTTATTTGCACTTTTTTTTAACTCGGTGGCCTCTGTGTCCTCTGTGGCTATTTTTATTCCGAGTTTGGCAGCCAACTTTCCCTCGAGTGTAGTTAAGCCGCATCGCAGCTCCCAGAGCGGCCGGCTCAAAGCCGGAGGAAAAAAATTCCGCCTGATTTCATCTGACCTGTCAACCAGAATCAGTCGCATATCTACTCCAACGTACGACATTGCTCACAGACAGCCAAGGTACAAAGTAGCTATCTGACTGTGCCCTCTGTGCCTGTGTGCCTCTGTGCCTGCGATGCAAAGCGTGCCGGATTCTATCAAAGAGCCAAAACGCCGTCAACTCTATATGGGAAAACGAAAAACTGCGAGAGATCAACACGGATTGCGGCGAATAATATCACAACGCATTTCCGCAACCACAAAAAGGTCGAAGACCTGGAAAAAAGGATAGAAGCCATAGAGCGCAGATTCAATGAGCGTAGATAAACTGGTTAGCTCTCCACATCCACACCATGACGGAGGGCTTTTTCATTTTGGATGTATTATTGGTGCTGGAACAAGCGGAGTTGGGTGAATTTTGAATTTTTCCGAGACTGTAGCAGCAAAACAGAGTTTTTTTAAATAGTTTTGGTTCATATGTCCGATATCTTCAACATGGAAATAGAAACCTATGTTGAAGGATGTCGCAATGTTTGGACCAGGCGA
>Ga0315280_10003691_pt1 | contig 23252 bp, 24 predicted proteins | sample YL17G06_40_MG_FD_203697 | JGI IMG/M metagenome (GOLD analysis project Ga0315280, IMG submission 203697) | Sediment microbial communities from Yellowstone Lake, YNP, Wyoming, USA - YL17G06_40 | ecosystem: Environmental > Aquatic > Freshwater > Lake > Sediment | place: USA: Wyoming | collected... | reverse complement strand
GCGGCCGGTCCCGAGACGCCTCTCGGCCAGCTCGCACAGTCGCGCATGGTCGACGTTACCCGCCGCTGCGATCACGATGGCCGGCTTCACGTAGTGGGCCTCGTGATAAGCCTCCACGGCCTGCTTGTCGTCGCGGCGGAGCGCCTCGGCGTTGCCGATCACGGCACGCGCCAGCGCGTGACCGTCGAACACGGCTTGCGCCAGCACGTCGTGTATGAGATCGGCGGGCGAGTCCTCGTACATCGCCACTTCTTCCAGCACGACCTCGCGTTCGGAGTCGATGTCGGCGAAGAGCGGCCGCTGCACCATGTCGGCCATGACCGAGAAGGCCTGGTCGAGCTGCTCGTCGAGGAAGCGCGCGTGCACGACGGTGTACTCCTTGGAGGTCGCCGCGTTCAGCTCGCCGCCCATCTCATCGAAGATGCGCGCAATGTCCCAGGCGGAGTAGTGCTCGGTACCCTTGAAGATGAGGTGCTCGATGAAGTGCGAAACCCCAGCCTGCGCCGGCTCCTCGTAGCGCGAGCCGGCGCCGATCCAGAATCCCAGCGCTATTGAGCGCACTCCGGCCAGCGATTCGCTGACGACCCGGAGCCCGTCGGCAAGCGTCGAAACCTCGAAACGCTGGATGGCGCCGTCTCCGCGCGTGCTTATTTGTCGTCCTGGGCCAACGGCTCGACCGGCTTGAGGCCGATGCGACCGCGTTGCGTGTCGACTTCGACGACCTCGACGGTGACGACGTCGCCGCGGTTGAGCACGTCTTCGACACGCTCGACGCGGCCCTTGCCCAGCTTGGAGATATGGATGAGCCCGTCGACGCCCTTCTTGAGCTCGACGAAAGCACCGAACGCGGTCGTCTTGACCACCTTACCGGTGATGATGTCGCCCACTTCGACGTTCTTCGTCATGCTCTGGATACGCGTGGTGACCGCCTCGGCCGTCAGCATGTCGGGCGCACAGATGAACACGGTGCCGTCGTCTTCGATGTCGATCGTGACGCCGAACTCCTCGACCATCCCCTTGATCGTCTCGCCGCCCTTGCCGATGACCAGCCCGATCTGATCGGGGTTGATCTGCATCGTGATGATGCGCGGCGCGTACGGCGAGAGTTCAGAGCGCGGCTCGGGCATGACGGCGAGCATCTTGTCGAGGATGAACAGCCGGGCCGCACGCGCTTGGTCGAGCGCCTGCTTGAGGATCGCGAAGGTCACGCCCTGGATCTTGATGTCCATCTGCAGGGCCGTGATGCCCTCGCTCGAGCCGGCGACCTTGAAGTCCATGTCGCCGAGGTGGTCTTCGACGCCGGCGATGTCGGTCAGGATGACGAAATCGTCGCCCTCCTTGACCAGGCCCATCGCGATACCGGCCACCGGGCGCTTGATCTGCACGCCGGCGTCCATGAGCGCCAGACTCGAGCCGCACACGCTGGCCTGCGACGACGAGCCGTTGCTCTCCAGGATCTCGCTCACCAGACGGATGGTGTAGGGGAACTCCTTCTCGTCGGGGATCATCGGCAGCAAAGCGCGCTCGGCAAGGGCGCCGTGGCCGATGTCGCGCCGCTTGGGACCGCGCATGAAGCCCGTCTCGCCCACACAGAACGGCGGGAAGTTGTAGTGGTGCAGGTAGCGCTTCGAGTCTTCGAGACCGAGACCGTCGATGCGCTGATGCTCGCCGCTCGCGCCCAGCGTGAGCAGGGTCATGGCCTGCGTCTGGCCGCGCGTGAAGAGCGCGCTGCCGTGTGTGCGTGGCGCGACCCCCACCTCGACGCTGATCGGCCGGATCTCGTCGATCGCGCGCCCGTCGGGGCGGCGCTTCTCGACGGCGATACGGCGCCGGATGACGTCTTTCTCGAGCCGGGAGAAAGCGCGGCGCACCTGGACCATCTTCTCGGCGTCGGCCTCATCGCCTGCGCCGGACACCGGCGCGAGGACGTCGACCACCTGCTGACGCAGTGCGACGGTCGCCTCTTGGCGCTGCTTCTTGTCTTCGATCCGGGTGAGGCGGTCCATCTCGGCGCCGAAGCGCTGTTTGATCTCGCCGTAGATCGCCGGGTCGACCGTGTACTCGGGGACTTCCCACTTCGGCTTGCCCGCCTGCGCGCGCAGCTCCTCCTGCAGGTCGATCAGCTTCTTGATCTCGTCGTGCGCGAGGCGCATGGCCTCGAGCACCTGCTCCTCGGACGCCTCGCGGGCGCCCGCCTCGACCATCTTGACGGCGTCGCGCGAGGCCGAGACCACGATGTCGAGAGTCGCGTCTTGCAGCTGCTCGAGCGTGGGGTTGACCACATACTCGCCGTCGACGATGCCGATGCGCATCGCGGCGATGGGACCCAGGAAGGGGATCTCGGAGATGTGCAGCGCCGCCGAGGCGCCGAGCATGGCCAGCACGTCGTAGGGCTGCACCTGGTCGACCGACAAGACCGTGCCGATGATCTGCACCTCGTTCATATAGCCCTTGGGGAACGACGGCCGCAGGGGGCGGTCGATCAGGCGCGCCGTGAGGATCGCCTTCTCGCTCGGCCGCGACTCGCGCTTGATGAAGCCGCCGGGGATCTTGCCCGCGGCGTACATGCGCTCCTCGATGTCGACCGTGAGCGGGAAGAAGTCTTGGCCTTCGCGGCCCTCTCCGCGACCCACCGCGGTCACCAGTACCATCGTGTCGCCGCAGCGCACCACGACGGCGCCGTTGGCCTGCTTGGCGAGCTTGCCCGTCTCGAGCGAGATGGTCTTGCCGCCGACTTCTGCTTCGACTTTAGTCATCTATTCCTTCGTTTCCTTCTCGAAACCCGCGACGTCGTCGATGCGCACGGGCTTGCCTTTGTTCTCAGGGGACTGAACCGCAGCGGCCCCGTGCTGCGGGGCCACCCGGTGCGGACCTTCTACTTGCGGAGCTCGAGCTCCTTGAGCAGACTGCGGTAGCGCTCCAAATCGCTCGCCTGCAGGTAGTTCAGCAAGCGGCGGCGGTGCCCGACCATCTTGAGCAGACCACGGCGCGAGTGATGGTCTTTCTTGTGGGTCTTCAGGTGCTCGGTGAGGGTGTTGATGCGCGTCGTCAAAAGCGCGATCTGTACCTCGGGAGAGCCGGTGTCGCCGTCGTGCTTGGCGAACCTGGTGATGATGTCGTTCTTCTGATCCTTCGCGAGTGCCAGTGGATTCACCTCCCTTGCGGGATGATCCGTGATCACAGTAACAGGTCGGCGGCCTGGAACCGAGAAGCGGTCGATTAGATACAGTACCACAGGCCGTCTCGCGGGCCAACTCGCAGGCTCGCAACGCCGTCGTCGGGAGCGCCTGTCGCGCAGAGGCGGACTGCCGGCGGCAGGGGTCGGGGAACGCGTGCTATCGGCGCCGGCCCCTCCTCGAGTACCCCAAGCCGACAGCATCGTACGCGGGGTCGTCGAGCGTGGCGGTGAAGCCGATGTCTTGGCGCATGCGCGCAACCAGGTACTCGACCGACTCGAACGTGAGCTCGTCGCGGATCTTGGCCAGGAAGTCGACGCGGATCTCCTGGCCGTAGATGTCGCCCCTGAAGCCCAGCAGGAACGCCTCGATATGCACGGTCGTGGTGTCGTCGGTGCGTCGCTTGAAGGTCGGGTTATGGCCCACGTTCACGGCGGCGCGGTACCAGGAATCGTCGATGCGCGCACGAGCCGCGTAGACGCCGCGGCCGGGGAAGATCGAGTCGGCCTGCGCCTCGATATTGGCCGTGGGAACACCCAGCGTGCGGCCACGTTCGTCGCCGTGCACCACGACGCCGTGCGTCGACGGCGGTCGTCCGAGGATCTCGCGCACCTCGTCGAGCTTGCCCGCGCGCAACAGTGCGCGTACGCGCGAGGAGCTGATCGTGCGGCCCCGCTCGTTGACGAGCGGTACGACGATGGTGCGGTAGCCGAGCTCTTCGCCCAGATCGCGCAGCAGCTCGGGGGTGCCGGCGCCGCCCGCGCCGAACGAGAAGTTCGCTCCCACCACGACCACGCGGGCGCGCAGGCGCTCGGCCACGATGAGCCGACAGAAGGTCTCGGCCGGCAGGCGCGCGAGCTCGGCGTCGAACCTCAGGATGACGAGCTCGTCGGCACCCAGCGCGGCGATGAGGTCGCGTTTGACGTCGGGCGGCGTGAGCAGACGCGGGCGCGCCTCGGGCGCGAGCAGGGCCCGCGGATGGCGGTCGAACGTGACCACCGCCGTGCGCAGGCCCTGCTCGCGCCCGACCGCGATCGCCGTGCCGATGACGTGCTGGTGACCCACGTGCACGCCGTCGAACGTGCCGATCGCGACCGAGCGCCCCACCGGTTCGGTAGCGGCCAGGTCGGTGATGGCCTTCACTCCGGCATCACCAGCGGTTCGGCGGCCACTAGAGCATCACCAACGGTCGCAGACCAGGCCCCTCGTCGGATGGGCCGTACACGGCCAGCAGTTCGCCGTGGTAGACGACGCGCACCGGCTCGGGCGGCCCAGACGGCAGGCGTGCGCCGTTGCGCACGCCTGCCGTCTGGGCCGCCGTCACGGTGACGGCCGGCATGAACTGAAGCGCCGTGGACGGCACGACCAGCCCTGGAATGCGCATGTCGCCCTCGAGCCGGCCCTGAACGGTCTCCTCGAAAGCCGCCAAGCTCATGCCGTCTTCGAGGCGGAACGGCCCGATCGCCGTGCGTGCCAGCTCGTCGAGATAGCCGCCGGCGCCGACGGCGTTGCCGATGTCGATGGCGAGCTGACGGACGTAGGTGCCCTTCGAACACACGACGCGGAAGAGCATCGTCTGCGCGTGATCGTCGAAATCGATCACGTCGAGCGCGCTGATCTCGACGTCTTTGACCGGTGTCGCGACGGTCTCGCCGCGGTGCGCCTTCTTGTAGAGGCGTTCGCCGCCCACCTTGACGGCGGAGGTCATCGGCACCTGCTGCCGGATGTGGCCGATGAAGCGCGGCAGCACGTCGGAGACCTGCTCCAGGCTCGTGCGCTGCCCGACGGCGGTGATGTCGCCCATCCTATCGCCCGTGTCGGAGGTGAAGCCGAAGCGTACGGTACCCACGTACTCCTTCTCGAGGTCGACGAAGAAGCGCGCCAGCTTCGTGCCCCGGCCGACCAGGATGAGGAGCAAGCCCGTCGCGAAGGGGTCGAGTGTGCCGGCGTGGCCGACCTTCTTGACGGTCGGCCTGAGCGCCCGCCGCACGCGCGCCACCACGTCGTGCGAAGTGCAGCCGCTGGGCTTGTCGATCAGGACGACGCCGTCGTCAGGCGCCCGGCGAGTTCGGAACTGAGCCACCGCGCCACCTCCTTGGGGTCGTCGTCGCTCGAGAACCCGGCTGCGTTGCGATGGCCGCCCCCGCCACGCAGCGCCGCGATGGCGCCGACGTCGAGGTCTTGCGAGCGCAAGCTGACGCGGACGCGTGCGCCCTCGATCTGCTCCTTGACGAGGGCGGCAGTGTCGATGCCCTGAGCGGCGCGCAGCGCATCGACGATGCCTTCCGTGTCGTTCTCACCGGCGCCGGTCGCCTTGTAGTCGGCGACCGTGAGGATGCCGACCACCGCGCGGCCATCGCCCACGACGACGGCGCTCTCGACGGCGCGTGCCCAAAGCCTGAGCGACGCAAGCGTCTTGTTCTCGTAGAGCCGCCGGTACAGCAGATTGGGGTCTGCGCCGCCGCGCACGAGCGCGGCCGCGCACGACAGGGTGTGCGGCGTGGTACTGGCGTGGCGGAAGTGCCCCGAGTCGAAGGAGATGCCCGTATAGAGGGCGGCGACGACGGCGGGAGAGGGCCGCAGACCCAAGCACCCGGCGACGTCGCAGATGATCTCGGAGGTGCTCGACGCGCCAGGACGGACGAGGTTGATCTGGCCGAAGCGCGTGTTGTCGGGGTGGTGGTCGATGTTGACGACGCGCCCGTCCCAGCGTTCGATCGCCAGGGCCATGCGCTCGAAGGAACCGGTATCGACGGCGTAGAGCGACGCTCCGGCGGGAGGCAGCCCACGCACGACGGTCCCTTCGGGCACCAGGTCGTCGGTCTGAGGCAGGCGCACGTCGGCATCGAGGTAGAGCCTGCCCTCCGCGCCGAGCTGCGTGAGCACGTCGATCACGCCCACGGCGGCGCCGATGGCATCGTAGTCGGGGTTCTCGTGAATGGCCACGGCGACCACCCGCTCCTCGCGCAAGGCACGGCACACGGCCCACAGGTCATGCACGGCCACCTTCACTGCGTCGCTTCCTGCCCGGCCCCGTCGTCGGCGCCGCCGGCCGCGGATCCCCCGGCCGCGGACTGGTCGTCCGCGAAGCGCTCACCGTCGGCGGGACCGATCTCGCCCTCGTACCGCTGCAAGATCCTTTCGATGCGCATCGCCTTGTCGGTCGTCTCGTCGTAAATGAAGTCGAGTTGCGGCGTGCGCCTGAGTCGCAGTGAAGCGGAGAGGCGGTCTTGCAGGTAGCCGTGTGAGGACCGCAGACCCGCGAGGGTCGCGTCGCGCTCCTTGCGCCCACCGAGGACGCTGACGAAGACCTTGGCGTGCGCGAGGTCGGGCGATGTCTCGACGCCGGTGATGGTGACGAAGCCGACGCGAGGATCCTTGAGGCCCTTGGCGACGGCGGCCGACAGGACCTCTCGCACGGCTTCGTTGACCCTCAGAAGTCGCCGTCCCATGCTGCCTCCACCGTGTCGACCGTCTTGCGGATGCGCGACACCTCGTAGTCTTGCGCGTGCAGGTAGCGATCGATCTCGTCGACGCGCTCCCTAGCCTGCTGTGCCGACGAGGCCGCCAAGACGACGAGCACGCGCGCGAGCTGCCAGCTGTCTTGGTGGCCTACCTCGCTGAAGGACGCCCGAAACCGCTGCTGCACGACATCGCGCAACGACGTGATCGGCGAACGCTTCCCCTTCAGCGAGTGGTTGCCGGGGAAGTGCAGGTCGGCCAGCAGGAGCCCGACGTACGCATCACCCGCCACGAGCGACTTCTTTGGTCTCGTACGCCTCGAGCACGTCCCCCTCTTTGAGGTCGTTGAAGCCGTCGACCAGGATGCCGCATTCGAACCCTTCCAGCACCTCGCGCGCGTCCTCCTGCACCCGCTTGAGCGACGCGATCTTGCCCTCGTGGACGACCGAGCCGTCGCGCAGCACGCGGATGCCGGCCGTACGCGTGACCTTGCCGTTCGTCACATAGCAGCCGGCGATCGTGCCCAAGCGCGAAGCCTTGAAGAGGCGGCGCACTTCGGCCGTGCCGATCACCTGCTCGACGAACTCGGGCTTGAGCATCCCCACCAGGGCTGCCCGCACATCTTCGGTGACCTTGTAGATCACACGATAGGTGCGGATGTCGACGCCCTGCGTCTCGGCGAGCACCAGCGCGGGCGGGTTGGGCCGGACGTTGAAGCCGATGATGATGGCGCTCGAGGCGCTGGCCAGGTCGACGTCGGACTCGGTGATGGCGCCCACCCCCGAGTGGATGATGTTGATCTTCACCTCTTTGTGCTGGATCTGCCTGAGGGCGTCTTCGAGGGCCTCGAGGCTGCCGCCGACGTCGGCCTTGACCACGAGGTTGAGATCTTGCACCTCGCCCTGGGCGATGCGCGCGAACAGGTCGTCGAGGGTGACGGAACGTTGCTTGGCGAGCTCTTCGGCGCGCACGCGGTTGACACGCTTCTGCGCCACAGCACGCGCCGCTCGCTCGTCTTTGACGACGCGGCAGAACTCGCCTGCACCGGGTAACGAGTCGAACCCGATGATCTCGACCGGGGTGGCCGGCCCGGCCGACTGCAACGGCCCCCCCTTGAAGTCGCGCATCGCGCGCACGCGCCCGCTGGCCTCGCCGGAGACGATGGCATCGCCGACGCGGATCGTACCGCGCGCAATCAGCATAGTCGCCACCACGCCGCGCCCCGGGTCGATCTTGGACTCGATGATGTAGCCGCTCGCGGGCGCGTCGGGGTTGGCTCTCAGGTCGGCGACCTCGGCGACCAAGAGCAGCATCTCGAGGAAGTTGACGAGGCCGATCCTCTTCTTCGCCGAGGCCTCGACGAAGATCGTGTCGCCGCCCCACTCCTCGGGGACGAGGCTGTACTCGGTGAGCTGCTGCTTGATCTTCTCGGGATTGGCGTCGGGCTTGTCGATCTTATTGATCACAATGACGATGGGCACGCCGGCCGCCTTGGCGTGGTTGATCGCCTCGACGGTCTGCGGCATGACGCCGTCGTCGGCGGCTACCACGATGGCGGCGATGTCGGTCACCTTGGCGCCCCGGGCACGCATGGCCGTGAAGGCCTCGTGCCCCGGTGTGTCGAGAAAGGTGATCAGCTTGCCCTCGTGCTTCACCTGATAGGCGCCGATATGCTGCGTGATCCCACCCGCCTCGCCGGCGGCGACCTGCGTCTCGCGGATAGCGTCGAGCAGGCTCGTCTTGCCGTGGTCGACGTGGCCCATCACGGTGATGACCGGCGGCCGGGGCTTCAACTCCTCGGGTTTGTCGTCGAAGACGTCTTCGACCTCTTCGGTCTCGTCGTGGGTGTGTGTGATCTCGAGAGTACGTTTGAAGTCATCGGCAAGGATCTGCAGCGCGTCGTCGGACAACGACTGCGTGATCGTCACCATCTCGCCGTAGCCCATCATCGCCTTGATGATGTCGGCCGTGGAGACACCCAGGAGCTGCGAGATCTCCTTGATCGTCGCGCCCGACGGCACCTTGATCTTCTGACCCAGCCGCGGCGCTATCACACGGCCCTCGACGTGCTCGCTGCGATCGCGACGTCCACGCCGGTTGCGCCTATCACGCGGCACCGGGCCGCCTCGTCGCGAGGCGCCCGCATCGATGACCACCCGCCGGCGACCCCCCTGGCCGGCGGGCGCGGGGCGCGCCCGCCGCGCGCCGGTGAGCGACTGCGGCGCCGCGTACGCCTTCTCGAGCGCCTCGTCGTCGATGTTGACCTGGCCCTCCGTGACTTCGATGCCGGCCCTCTTCAGGTGGGCGAGGACGTCGTCGACGCTCGTCCCGCGCTGGCGGGCGATGTCGGCCACTTTCCTTTTCTTCGTCACTCGCCTCACCGCCTTTCAGTCTCGATTGCCGTACTCGGCGCTGCGCCGCCGCTGCGCGCCTCTGGCTGCCCATTCAGGTCGGCATGCCGTTGCAGGCGTTGCCACAGTCGCTCGTCGACTTTGGCGGGCCCGCGAAAGGCCCGCGCGAACGCCTTGCGTCGCAAGGCCGAGTCGAAGCAGCTGCGCTCTGGACAGAGGTAAGCGCCCCTGCCGCGAAGTGGCCCCTCGACCGGGACCACCTCCCCATCCAGCACCTGTAATCGTATCAGGTTGTCGCGCTCACGCCTGCTGCGGCACCCTATACACGTGCGCTCGGGGATGGCCACGACACGCTCACCCCTGATCGGCCACCGGCTCGTCGGGGGGCTGTTCGGCGGCGATTTCAGCGGAGCTCCCCGCTTTGGCCGCTTCGGCGGCCTCGGCCTGGGCCAGCTTCTGGTGCGCGGGGATGCCGCAGTACCGTGTGCCGGGCAGGGCCATGTTCACGCAGCGCTTGCCGCTCGAGGTCACGGCGACGCAGCGTCCCGCGACCTCGTCGTCGCCCTCGCCGTACTCCATGTTGAGCTCGGCCTGCGCCATCTCGCTCTGGCTCTTGATGTCGATGCGCCAGCCGGTGAGCTTGCTTGCCAGGCGTGCGTTCTGCCCTTCTTTGCCGATGGCCAGCGACAGCTGATCGTCGGGCACGATGATGGTCGCGGCGCGCCCCTCGTCGTCGACGAGCACCTCGCGCACGCGAGCCGGCGAGAGCGCCTTGGCGACGAAGCGCGCCGGGTCGTCGTTGTAAGGGATGATGTCGACTCGCTCGCCCCGCAACTCGCTCACAACCATGCGCACACGAGACCCGCGCGGACCCACGCAAGCGCCCACGGGGTCGACGCCGTCGGCGTGCGATTCGACGGCGATCTTGCAGCGGAAGCCGGGCTCGCGTGCCACGTACTTGATGTCGATGAGCCCGTCGGCGACCTCGGGGACTTCGAGCTCGAAGAGGCGACGGACGAGGTCGTCGCTGCGCCGCGAGAGGATCACCTGCGGCCCCTTGGTCGAGTTCTGCACCTTGATGATGATCGCCTTGATGCGCGCCCCGTGTTCGTAGCGTTCGCTGTCGATCTGCTCGCTCTTGGGCAGCAACGCCTCGACTCGACCCAGGTCGACGAGCGTGTAGCGCTGGTCGCTCTGCTGTACGATGCCGGTCACGATGTCGCCCACGCGATCGACGTACTCGCCGTACATCAGGTCGCGCTCGGCCTCGCGGATACGCTGCAGGATGACCTGCTTCGCCGTCTGCGCGGCGATGCGACCGAAGTTGTCGGGGGTCACCTCGACCTTCTCGATCTCGTCTTCGTTCACCGACGACAGGTCGAGGCCGATCTCTTCGCCCTCCTCGTTGTGCACCTTGAGCGCCTCGACGTCGATGTGCTCGGGGAAGATGAGCTGGAAGACGCGCATGTCGCCCGTCTCGGTGTCGATCTCGACCTTGGCGTGCTCGACGGCGTCGGGCGTCTTCTTATAGGCCGAAAGGAGCGCATCTTCGAGCGCGCCGACCAACGTGGTGAAGCCGATGCCCTTCTCTTTCTCGATGAGCCGCAGAGCCTCGATGATCTCTCTACTCACGTTGGCCTCCGTTGTCGTCAAAGTTGTAGATCACGCGAGCCCTGCCCACTGCCTCGTAGGGGATGACGGCCTGCGGCCCTTCGTCGAGCGTCAGCGTGACCCTCTCGACGCCGGCGGCCGTCAGTCGCCCGCGGAACACGCTGCGCCCGTCGAGAGGCTCCGTGGTCTTGATTGAGACCCGCTCACCCAGCGCGCGCTCGAAGTGGGCTCGTTTGCGCAAAGGACGGTCGAGGCCGGGCGAGGACACCTCGAGCGTGTACCGATCGCGCAGCACGTCGAGCGCCTGCGTGACCGCGGTGCACACGCCGAAGTCGACGCCGCCGGGTCGGTCGATGTACACGGTGACGATGGGGCTTCTCCCCCCCCGTATCTCGACATCGACGACTTCGACGTCGGCGAAGCGCTCGCCGATCGTGCTCTCGATGAGGTACTGCAACGCGTGCCGTTCCATCTCGTTCTATCCCTTACAAGACAAAAGTGGGTGTACCACCCACTTCCGAAAGAGCCGCCTCCTGGAGCGCCTAAGTGTGTTGTATGTTTTGTTAGTCTACCACTCCCGCGAGAGGACAATCAAGCTGTCACCCACTTCTGCGGAGCTGTTCGCGCCGACTTCGGCCTAAGTTAAAGTACCTGCAATTCAGGTGTCACGATACCACGTTCGCGGCAAGGCAGAGCGCCTCTTGCCTGGCCCCGGGCGACCCCCGAGGGCGCTTTCCCGCGCTCGGTTAATCACGACGCTCTACCTGCCGATACAGGGAGAGCAGTCAGGCCAACAGAAACGGGTGGGGCGCTTCATGGGCGAGTACACGACCTTCGAGTGCCGCGAGTGCGGCTACACCGCTGAGCGGATCCGCTGGGGCGTGAGCATGAAGGACGCCCGCATCCGCTTCATGCCGGCGTTCTGTGTCGAATGCAAGACGATCGTGGAGGTCGACCTCACCGGCGCCGACATCATGGTCGATGAGTTCAACTGCGTCAAGTGCGGTAGCCAGCTCTTCTTCCTGGAAAAGGCGGCGTCGTACACCTGCCCCAAGTGCAAGGCGCACGACATGAAGCTGATCCAGGGTGAGTACTGGTAAAGAAGAGTTACTGTTGGATGACGACGGGGCTGCCACTGGGCACCCAGTCGCTCACCTTGAGCACGTCGGCGTTGTGCATGCGGATGCAGCCATGGCTGATGGCTTGGCCGATCAACGCGTCCTGGTTGGTCCCATGGATGGCCACCGAACCCCATGTGGGCAGATTTCGCTGGAAGGCGCTGATCCCCATGGCGAGGACGCCGAACGCGCCTCCCGGGTATGTCGGGCGCAGTTTCTGGTTGATGAAGAAGAAGCCCGTCGGTGTCGGATACTGCGACGAGCCGACCGCCACCGGGAACTCACCCTCGAGCTTGCCGTTCCGATAGACGCTCAGCTTGCGCGCCGAAAGGTCGATCACGATCTTGGCGACCGTTGGGTAGGTGGCCACATCGCCTTCACGCACCCACCCCCGGCTGCCGTTCGGCCGCAAGGCCAGCCACACGTTGTACCACGTGACGCCGCCGACCTCGCGGGTCTTGCGCACGAGCATGAGCGTCGGATAGCCGTTCTCGTTCACCTTGCCCAAGGTCACCTTCACCGGAGCACCGGCGCCAGGCTGTGTGCGCACGACGACTGTCCCGGTGGCCTTGGCCACGATCCAGTGCTGCGTCGGCGGCTTGGTGACACCGGGCGTCGGGATGGGCAACGGTGGCAGCGAGACCAGCGGTTGCGGTGTGCCTCCGCCGGCGGCGCGCACGTGCACTACCATATATCCCGCGAGGGCGAGCGCGACCAGCGCCACGGTCGTGGCAAGGATGGAGACGATATGTCGCCTGCCGTCGCTCACGGGCCCTTCCGTCGAGGCCGGATGTCCGCGCAAGCGAAGGATAGAGGAAGCCGTCGAGCCTGTACACCGCTTCCCGCGGGCACGGCCGCTCGAGAAAGCATACGCAGGCAGCCCTCGACGCTCGCCGGTCGGGCAAGGGTACACGGCCCACGTGGCGTACACTACTACTGAGGAACGCAACGACGCCCACCGGCGGAGGCCGGCCATCGACAAAGGAGTGAGGCGTGGTAGCAGTCATCACGATCATCGTCATCGTCGTCGTGCTGGTCGGCCTCCTGGCCGTCATGTACAACAGCCTGGTCCGCCGACGGAACCAGGTCGACAACGCCTGGAGCCAGATCGACGTACAGCTCAAGCGCCGCCACGACCTCATCCCCAACCTGGTCGAGACGGTCAAGGACTACATGAGCTACGAGCAGGAGACGCTCACCAAGGTGACCGACGCGCGGGCGGCGGCCGTGTCGGCCGGCGCCTCAGGCCCGGCCGCTCAGGCCGCCGCGGAGAACCAGCTCACGCAGGCGCTGCGCTCGCTCTTCGCCGTGGTCGAGAACTACCCCGACCTCAAGGCGAATCAGAACGTCATGTCGCTGCAGGAGGAGCTCACCACGACCGAGAACAAGATCTCGTTCGCGCGGCAGTTCTACAACGACAGCGTGTACGGCTACAACACGAGCATCCAGTCGTTCCCGACCAACCTGATCGCCGGCGTCTTCACCTTCACCGCCAAGCAGTTCTTCGAGGGCGACGAGGCCGACCGCGAGCCGGTCAAGGTCGACCTGCGCTAGGCGCGGCACACCGCGACACACACGATCGGGTAGTCGCTCATGTACGAACAGATCGCGCGTAACAAGCGCGCCTCGGTGATGCTGGTAGCCGTTGTCGTGGCCGTCCTGCTTCTGCTCGGGTACGTCATCGGCTTCGCCTGGACCGGGCGCAGCTACGGCGGTCTGGGTGTGCTGGGCATCTTCGGCGTCATCGCCATCGTCTGGAGCCTGATCGGGTACTTCGCCGGCGCGAACATGGTCTTGGGGGTGACCGGCGCACGCCGGATCACGCACAGCGACGCGCCGCAGCTCTGGAACGTCGTCGAGGAGATGAGCGTCGCCTCAGGGCTGCCCATGCCGAATGTCTACATCATCGACGATGCCGCTCCCAACGCCTTCGCGACGGGGCGCGATCCCCAGCACGCGTACCTCGCGGTCACGCGGGGCCTGCTCGAGATCATGGACCGCGAACAGCTCCAGGGCGTGGTCGCGCACGAGATGTCGCATATCCGCAACTACGACATCCGCTTCGCGACGCTGGTGGGCATCCTCGTGGGCATGATCGCCCTCATCAGCGACTTCTTCTTGCGCTCCACCTGGTTCGGCTTCGGCGGTCGGCGCAGTCGCGACGGCGGAGGCCAGGCCGGAGCGATCATGTTCGTGGTCGCCCTCGTGCTGGCGATCTTCGCGCCGATCTTCGGGTGGCTCGTGCAGCTGGCCGTCTCGCGCCGCCGCGAGTACCTGGCCGACGCCTCGGCAGCCGAGCTGACGCGCAACCCGCTCGGTCTGGCGTCGGCGCTCGAGAAGATCGCTGCCGATGCGCGGCCTCTGCGCCACGCGAACCGGGCCACGGCGCACCTGTACATCGCCAATCCCCTGCGCAAGCTGAAGGAGACCGAGAACCTCTTCGACACGCACCCGCCGATCCAGAAGCGCGTCGCCATCCTGAGGGCCCTGGCGCACGCGGGGCCGGTGCCGGAGAGCGCGTCGTCGGCGCTGCCCCAGGCCTAGCCTTCGGCGCGCTGCGCCGGGTTCGCTCTTGGGCGTCACCGCGAACCGACGCTGCGCTCCTGGCGGCGGCCGCGCTGCCGAGAGCCGGGCCTCTACGCCGTCTCGTCTTCCGCGTTCAGGCAGCGCGCGAGCGCGATCCGGTAGTGTTCGTTGCCCGGCGACATCGCCAGCGCCAGGCGCAGGTGCGCGCGCGCCTCGGTCAAGCGGCCGAGCTTCAGCAGCGAGCGCCCCAGCGCGTAGGTCGCGTAGTCGTTGGACGGCACGCGCTCGACGACCAGCCGGAACTCGGCCGCGGCCTTGTCGTAGTGGCCCACATTGAAGTAGGCGTGCCCCAGGGCCTCGCGGATCGAGTTCTTGTCGGGGGCCAGCCGCTTGGCGCGCTCGAGGAGCAGCGCCGCCTGCCCCGGGTGGTTCTCTGAGAGGAAGCCACGGCCGCGCTGGAAGAGGTCATACACCTCGTGGCCGTGAGAACCGTCGTGGGAGTCGTTGTCGTCCATCGTCAGTCCTCGGCGCCGTGTCGGTCGCCGCGCTGCCTGTCTGGCCTACAGCGCCAGGTCGGCAGCGACACGCTGCATCGCTTCGAGACCGAGAGCGAGGAAGTCGTCGAGGTCGAGGCCGAGCTCGGCGCAGCGCGCGATCGAGTCACGGTCGACGCCCCGGGCAAAGGCGCCCTCGCGGAAGCGCTTGCGCACGGATTTGGCCTGCATCCCGGCGAGCGACTTGTCGGGGCGGACAAGCGCCGCCGCCGTGACGAGCCCCGAGAGCTGATCGCAAGCGATCAGAGCGACGTCGATGGGCGCTTCGGCCCTGACGCCCGTGTTCGCCTCGTTGTGTGCGGCTATCGCGTGCGTCACCTCGGGCGGTGCTCCGCTGGCCGCCAGCAGGTGCGACGCCTCGACGCCGTGCCTGGCGAAATCGCCTTCGGTGCGCTCGGCATCGAGGTCGTGACCCAGTCCGGCCAGTCCCCACGTGTCGGGATCGTGACCCAGCCTGTCGGCGACCGCCCTCATGATCGCCTCGCTCGCCAGCATGTGCCGGCGTAGGTTGTCGTTGGCGACCTGGTCGTGCAGAAGAGCAAGCACGGTCTCGCGCGCGAGCGCCATCTCACGCCCCTTTCGTCGGCAGCACTGCCTCGACCTGGTCGAGGATGACCTGCGCGCACTCGACCTTGCCGGTGCGCTTCACGATGATCTCTTCGCGGTCGGTGATCACGGTGATCTCGTTCTCGTCGGCGCCGATGCCGACGCCGGCAGCGAGGATGTCGTTGAACACCAGGATAGCGACGCCCTTGGCGGCCTTCTTAGCCCGGGCGCGGTCGAGGCGCGGGCCTGCCTCGGCGGCGAAGCCGACGCGCAGCAGGCCCGCGCGCGCCGCCGAGGCCAGGATGTCGGGCGTGGGCACCAGTTCCAGCGTGAGACCCGCGCGCCCGGCACGGTCGAGCTTCTCGCCGGTGTGCGCGGCCTTGGGCTTGAAATCGGCCACCGCCGCTGCCATGACGAGCACGTCGGCGTCGGCGGTCTCGCGCGCGACGGCAGCGGCCATGTCGTCGGCGCTCTCGACGGCCACGGTGCGGTAGGGCGTCTCGGCCGCGCCGCTCGTGTCGACGAGGCATACCTCCGCCCCGCGGAGGTATGCCTCGTCGGCAACGGCGCGGCCCATCTTGCCCGACGAGCGGTTGCCGATGTAGCGCACGGTGTCGATCGCCTCGCGTGTGCCGCCGGCGGTCACGACGACCTTGCGGCCGGCGAGCGGTCCGGCGGCGCGACCGGCGAAGGCGCGCTTGATCGCGGCGAGGATGACCGCGGGCTCGGCCATGCGGCCGCTGCCGGTCTCGCCGCAGGCGAGCGCGCCTTCGCCGGTCGGCAAGACCTCGACGCCCCGCTCTGCGAGTTTGCGCAGGTTCTCTTGCGTCGTGGCATGCTCGTACATCGCCCAGTTGGCCGACGGCGCGACGATGATGCGGCCGCGGAAGGCGAGGTAGATGGCGGTAAGCAGGTTGTCGGCGATGCCGTTGGCCAGTTTGGCGACGGTGTTCGCGGTCGCCGGTGCGATCACGAACACGTCGGCGCGCCGCGCGGCCTCGATGTGCTGGAACCAGCCGCCGCTCGCCTGCCAGGCGCTTTCTTCATCGAGAACGGGCGATCCCGAGACGGCGGCGAAGGTGAGCGGCATGACGAAACGCTTGGCTGATTCGGTGGCCACAACGGTGGGCGCGAAGCCCTGCTTGACGAGCAGGCGCACCAGTTCGACCGCCTTGTAGACGGCGATGCCGCCGGTCACGCCGACCAGCACGTGGCGGCCGCTGGGTTGGCTCGGTGTGCTCACGTCGCCTGCGTCCTCGAGGGCCGGGGTCGGCCGGCCGTCAGTTCTTGCGCTGGTAGGCGATCTTGCCCTCGGCGATCTCTTCGAGGGAGATGGTGAGGATGTTCTTGCTGCGCGTCGTGACGAGCGGCGGCGGGAAGTCTTCGTCGAGCAGCCCCTCGCCGAGGCTGTTGTAGTAGTTGTTGATCTGCCGCGCGCGTTTGGCGGCGACGATCGTGAGCGCGTAGCGCGAGCCGCCGACATGCGCCAGCAACTCGTCGATGCGTGGACGGTCCACTGGTCTCCTTTACCTTGCCGTACGTCGTTGGGCGATGATCTCGGCCACCTCGCGCGCTGTGCGCTCGGCGTCGTCGTTCACCACCACGTGGTCGAACTCTGGGGCTGCCGCGACCTCTTCTTGAGCGATGCGCAGCCGCGTGGCGATGGCTTCGTCGCTCTCTGTCGCGCGCCCTCGCAGGCGCTCGTCGAGCTCGGCCAGCGACGGTGGAGCGATGAAGATCAGCTCGGCCTCAGGCACCGCGCCGCGCACGGCGCGCGCTCCCCTGAGCTCGATCTCCAGAATGACATCATAACCCGCGGCCAGCTTGTGCTCCACCTCCGAGCGCAACGTGCCATAGAGGTTGCCCCCATACTCTACCCACTCCAGAAACATACCCTCGGCGATGGCACGCTCGAAGGCATCGCGAGTCATGAAGTGGTAGTCGACACCATCGACCTCCCCCGGGCGCGACGCCCGGGTGGTCGCCGAGACGGACACCACGATATCGCCCAACGAGGCGAGCACGCGCTTGATGATGGTCCCCTTCCCGGCGCCCGAGGGGCCCGAGATCACGAAGACCCGCGCGATGCTCTTACCCCCCGAAGAAGGCGAGGAGCTCCCGGCGCTGCCTCTCAGAGAGGCCGCCGACCGTCTTGCTCTGACTGACGCGGCACTGCTCCATGATCTTGGCCGACTTCACCCGGCCGCACTTGGGCGCGGCCATGAGGACGTCGACGACCTTGGCGGTGCCGAGGAAGTCGGGCGGGTCGGCGAGCACGCTGCGGATGCTGACCTTGCCCTTCTTGAGTTCGCCCTTCAGTGCCGCCCGCTGGCTGCGCACACGGTTGGCGCGCTGAAGGGCGTCCATCCTCTGGTCGAGCGAACGGGCGGGAGCGCTGTTGATCTGCTTCACTGGCGTTGGCATCCGAGGCATTATATCGGCAGGTGTTTCACCTTATCAAGCGGTCCACACTCCAAGAATGACGATACGAGCGGGCTTTTTGTCTCCTATCAAGTTCGGCGCACGCCCGTGAAGCCCGGTGCGCGCCTGGGCGGTCGATACCCCGACACAAGATCAGTCGGCGAAATCGCTGCGGGCGACGCCGGGAAGTGCCGACCCCCGCACCTCGCTGAGGCCGGCGAAGCCTCGCGATTCCATCTCGGCGCGTAGCTCGCCGACGATGCGAGAGGGCGCCGCAATGCCCGTGAAGTTCGCCGCACCGATGGCGACGGCAGCGGCCCCACAGGCGACGAACTCCAGCACATCGTGGCCCGACACGATGCCCCCCATGCCGATGACGGGCACAGCCACGGCCGACGCCACCTCCGCGACCATGCGCAACGCGATCGGCTTGATGGCCGGTCCGCACAGACCACCGGTACGGCCGCCGAGGAACGGCTTCAGGGTCTGGCCGTCGAGCACCATCGCCTTGAAGGTGTTGACGAGGCTGAGGCCGTCGGCGCCGGCGTCGGCCGCGGCGCGAGCGACCACGACGATGTCGGTGACGTTGGGCGTCAGCTTCACGACGACGAACCGTTCCGTCACCTGCCGGACGGCGCCGACGAGCTCGGCCGTCGCCCGCGCGTCGGCTCCGATGGCCAGTCCGGTCGCCACGTTCGGGCACGATACGTTGAGCTCGTAGGCCGGTATGTCGGGCAGTGGCGTCGCGCCGGCGCCGGCCAGGTGCTCCTCGATCCGTCGCACCACGGTGACGTAGTCCTGCGGCCGCGAGCCACCCACGTTGACGATCACCGGTGCCTGCAAACGCGCCAGCCTGGGCAGCTCGCCCAGGTAGTGGTCGAGGCCCTTGTTCGCCAGGCCGACGGAGTTGATCATGCCGGCAGCCGTCTCGGTCACGCGTGGCGGCGGGTTGCCGGCGCGCGGCTCAAGCGTGACGGTCTTGGGCACATACGCGGCGAAGGGGAAAGAGGCGACCAGGTCGCCCTCGTAGCGCGCCTCGGCCTCGAGCAGGTCGAAGGTGCCCGAGGCGTTCATCACCGGGTGCCTCAGGCGCAGCGGGCCCAGCCGCACCGCGAGGTCGGGTGTGCTGCTCGTGCCGCGCATCCTCACCCCTCCAGCTCGCCGAGCGGGAACACCGGCCCGTCGCTGCAGACGCGCTTGTAGCCGACGCTCGTCGGGATCACGCAACCGTGGCAGGCGCCGCTCCCGCAGGCCATGTGCGCTTCAAGCGAAGCGAAACCGCTCGATCCGCGACGGGTAGCCCACGCCGCCAGGGCCGCGACCATCGGCGTGGGCCCGCAGGCGAAGACGGTCGCCTGCGCCGGGATCTCGAGCGCATCGAGGAGCGCGACGGCAGTACCCCGGCGGCCGATCGAGCCGTCTTCGGTCGCGACCCACAGTGGCTCGATGTCGAAGGCGCCGGCGAGTCGCGCTTGGGCTGCGTCCCTGAAGCCGAAGGCGGCCAGCAGGGGCACGCCGCGGCCGCGCAACTCGTCGGCCAGGAACTGCAGCGGCGCTGTGCCGATGCCCCCGCCGACCAGTAGGCCCGCCGTCACGTCGGCGAGCGGAAACCCCCTCCCCAGCGGGCCCGCGACCGACAGGGTCTCCCCTACCGGCAGCGCCGCCAGCACCGCCGTGCCGGAACCCCGAGGCTCCACGAGGAGCCGCACACGCTCGCTGGTCACCGAGTGGACAGAGATGGGCCGTCGGAGCAGGAAGGAACCCCCGGGAACGGCGACCATGACGAACTGCCCGGGCACGGCACGTCGGGCGAGGTCGGGGGCGGCCATCGACAGCAGCGCGTACGGTCCGAAGCGCCGCACCTCGACGATGCGGCACGCGCGCTCGACGGCGCGTTCGCTCAATGCGGGATCAGCATCCATGCCGGCAGCGCATCCTCGTCGCGAGGGTGCAGGTCTTGCAGACAGTGTACCGTCACGCGCAGTCGTCGGGCAGCCTCGATGGCCGAGAGGGCCGCCGACGCCCCCGCCAGAGTGGTGATGCAGGGGATGCCGGCGCGCAGGGCCGCCCGGCGGATCTCGTGGCCGTCGCTGCGCGCGCCGCGACCGTAGGGCGTGTTGACCACCAGGTCGATGTCGCCGCGCTCGATGCGCCCGACCACGTGGGGCTCGCCCTCGACGACCTTGTTGATCGGCTGGGCCGGGATACCCAGGCTCTGCAGGGCGCGCGCCGTGCCGCGCGTGGCCACGATCGTGAACCCGAGACCGTAGAGGCGTTGGGCAAGGATCGTGGCCGCCGATTTGTCGCGGTCGCAGACCGACAGGAAGGCCGTCCCCTCGACCGGCAGCGGCGCGCCCGAGGCGGCCTGAGCCTTGGCGAAGGCCGCCGGGAACGCGTCGGCGATACCCATCACCTCGCCGGTCGACTTCATCTCGGGACCCAGGCGCGCGTCGGAGTCGGGAAAGCGGGCGAAGGGGAACACCGCCGCCTTCACGCTCACGTGCTCGGGCACGCGTGGAGGCGGCGCAAGGTCGGCGAGCGAGGCGCCGAGCGCGACGCGCGTGGCCAGCTTGGCGAGCTGCACGCCGGTCGCCTTGCTGGCGAACGGTACGGTGCGCGAGGCGCGCGGGTTCACCTCGAGCACGTACAGGCGGTAGTTCTGCACGGCGAACTGCACGTTCATGAGACCCTTCACGCCCAGAGCGCGGGCCAGCGTCGTCGTCTGGCGGCGCACCTGGTCGAGCGTGCCCTCGCCGAGCGAGAGCGACGGCAGCACGCAGGACGAGTCGCCGGAGTGCACGCCGGCCTCCTCGACGTGCTGCATGATGGCCGCCACGTAGACCCGCTCCCCGTCGGAGACGGCGTCGACGTCGACCTCGATGGCGTCTTCGAGGAACTCGTCGATCAGTACGGGACGTTCGGCGCTCACGCTGACGGCCGTCGTCATGTAGGCGGCCAGTTCATCGTCGTTGTAAACGATCTGCATGGCCCGGCCGCCGAGTACGTACGACGGCCGCACGAGCAGCGGATAGCCGACCCGTGCGGCGATCGCCGGCGCCTCGTCGGCAGTGCGCGCGACACCGTAGGCGGGACAGCGCACGCCGACCTGCTCCAGCAACGCACCGAAGCGCCCGCGGTCTTCGGCCAGGTCGATCGCCTCGAAGGGCGTCCCCAGGATGGGCACGCCGAGCGCGGCCAGCTCACGAGCGATCTTGAGCGGCGTCTGGCCGCCGAACTGCACGATGACGCCCAGCGGGTGCTCGTTGGCAACGATGGCCGACACGTCTTCGAGCGTGAGAGGCTCAAAGTAGAGCCGATCCGAGACGTCGTAGTCGGTCGACACGGTCTCGGGGTTGCAGTTGACCATGACCGCCTCATAGCCGGCGTCGCGCACGGTCATCGCGGCGTGCACGCAGCAGTAGTCGAACTCGATGCCCTGCCCGATGCGGTTGGGGCCGCTGCCGAGGATGACCACGCGCTCGCGCTCGCCGGGTACGGCCTCGTTCTCATCCTCGTAGGTCGAGTAGAAGTAGGGAGTCTCGGCCGAGAACTCGGCCGCACAGGTATCGACCGCCTTGTAGACGGGGGTGACGCCCGCCTCGAGGCGCAGCGCCCGCACCTCGCGCTCGCTGCGCCCCGTGAGCTCGCCGATGCGCCGGTCCGAGAACCCGTAGCGCTTCATGCGCCGCAGCAGCGGCGCGCCGAGCGCGCCGCTGCTGCGGCGCAGCTCGTTCTCGAGCTCGACGATGTCGCGCAGCTCGGCGAGATAGAACTCGGGCACGCCGGTGCGCCGGTGCACGTCGTCGACGGTGGCCTCGCAGCGGAACGCCTCGAGGATGAGGTCGTAGCGCTCGCAGGTCGGCACGTTGAGCGCCTCGAGGACGGCGCTGCGCTCGCGAGGCAGCTCGACGCCACCGGCGTCGAGCTCGCGCGAGCGCAGCGCCTTCTGGAAGGCCTCCTTGAAGGTGCGCCCGATGGCCATCGCCTCGCCCACGCTCTTCATGTGCGTGGTCAGCTCGCGGTCGGCCGTGGGGAACTTCTCGAACGCCCAGCGTGGCATCTTCACGACCACGTAGTCGAGCGTCGGCTCGAAGCTCGCCGGCGTCTTCTTGGTGATGTCGTTGGGGATCTCGTCGAGCGTGTAGCCGACGGCCAGCTTGGCGGCCATCTTGGCGATCGGGAAGCCGGTCGCCTTGCTCGCCAGGGCCGACGAGCGCGAGACGCGCGGATTCATCTCGATGACGACGACCTCGCCGGTGTCGGGATTCACGGCGAACTGGATGTTGGAGCCGCCGGTCTGCACACCGACCTTGCGGATGACCGCTTTGGCCGCGTCGCGCAACTCCTGATACTGGGGGTCGGTCAGTGTGAGCGCCGGGGCGACCGTCACCGAGTCGCCGGTGTGGATGCCCATGGGATCGACGTTCTCGATCGAGCAGACGACGACCACGTTGTCGGCGCGGTCGCGCATGACCTCGAGCTCGTACTCGTGCCAGCCCATCACCGACTCTTCGAGGAGCACCTGCGCGATGGGCGACCGCGCGAGCCCCTCGGCGCAGATGCGCCGCAGGCTCGCGCGGTCGCGCGCCACGCCACCGCCGCTGCCGCCCAGCGTGAAGGCCGGGCGCACGATGAGGGGCAGGCCGACCTGGTCGGCGGCCCGCTCGGCCTCGTCGAGCGTGTGCGCCAGGGCGCTGCGCGGCACGCGCAGGCCCAACTCGGCCATCGCTTGCCTGAACTGGGCGCGATCCTCCGCGCGGCGGATGGCCTCGATCCCGGCGCCGATCAGTTCGACCCCCCACAGGTCGAGCGCCCCGGCCTCGTCGAGCTCGACGGCGAGGTTCAGCGCCGTCTGTCCGCCGAGCGTGGGCAGCAGCGCGTCGGGCCGCTCGATCTCGATGATGCGCGTCAGCGTGGCGAGGTCGAGCGGCTCGATGTAGGTGCGCGCCGCAAGCTCGGGATCGGTCATGATCGTCGCCGGGTTGGAGTTGACCAGGACGACCTCGTAGCCGTCTTCGCCCAGCACCTTGCACGCCTGGGTGCCGGAGTAGTCGAACTCGCAGGCCTGGCCGATGACGATCGGCCCCGAGCCGATGATGAGGATCTTGTGGAGGTCGTCGCGGCGCGGCATCAGGACACAGCCCCCGTTTGCATCACGACCCCGCCCTTGTTTGCCCGTCCCGCGTAGGCCGGCGCGCGAAGCGCTCCATCTCGGCGACGAAGCGGCCGAACACATGGCGCGCGTCGTGCGGCCCGGGGGACGCCTCGGGGTGGTACTGCACCGAGAAGGCGTGACGGCCGGGGCAAGCGAGCCCTTCGACGGTGCCGTCGTTCAGGTCGACGTGCGTGATCTCGACGCCGTCCCCAGCCGCCGCGCGCGCACCTTGACCGGGTGCCCAGCCATCGGGCGCGCGCACGGCGAAGCCGTGGTTCTGCGTGGTGATCTCGATCATGCCGCTGTGCAGGTCTTTGACCGGGTGGTTGGCA
>Ga0315280_10003690_pt1 | contig 23253 bp, 18 predicted proteins | sample YL17G06_40_MG_FD_203697 | JGI IMG/M metagenome (GOLD analysis project Ga0315280, IMG submission 203697) | Sediment microbial communities from Yellowstone Lake, YNP, Wyoming, USA - YL17G06_40 | ecosystem: Environmental > Aquatic > Freshwater > Lake > Sediment | place: USA: Wyoming | collected... | reverse complement strand
GAGCTGCATCGATGGAACATGCGGCCAACCCTGCTCCGATGGTCAGAAAAAATGCGGCAATAAGTGCGTGGACTTATTGAATGATCCACAAAACTGCGGCCAATGTGGACATAATTGCGGACTGAAGGATTGCTGTTTTGGTCGATGCGTAGATACCCAAAATGATGCTAACAACTGCGGAAAATGCAATTATAGCTGCTTTTGGAATGATCAATTTAAAATGGTGTGCAAAAATGGCGAATGCAAATATCATTTAATATTACAAATAATATTTTTAATATTACTAATAATAATTCTTCTTACAAGTGATTTTATTTTAGTTCTAATCATCAGATATCTAATCGAACAATTGGATAAGAGAACAAAGCCTCCTGCTTCTCTTACTGATAGGTTTGCTAGGATAATAATTGCAATTATCAATAGAATTGGTTTGCTCTTCTACGTGATAATATATATATTTTTTATAATAATAGAAATTTTGGAACTTTGGAAAATAATATCCCTGTCATGATAGTCAAGCTATTTTTGCATTTCACATAATCCTTTATTGGAATCATGATTGTCTGAAGAACAAAATATCGGCTCTGCGCATAATTTTTAGGAGAATTATTCTTAAAAAATTATACAGTTTGGCAATCGCATCCTAATGGGTCTCTTATCATTACTTGAGATTGTAGCAAATTTATTCTAAATTCTAATAATTGAAATCTACCGAAATGAATTTATATTGGCATTCAATTTCTACAATCAAGAGGATATCCTGAAAATAGTAGCCTTTTTAATTAATGGCCATGTTGTCGGATAAAAACAGAATTGAACAGAAGACATTAAGTGATGTTTGGTGATGAAATGAAGATAAATGGTAATAAACACAGATGGTTGAAAAAGCTCTTTCCATTCCTACTTATTTGCATTTTTATCTTTGTTTTAGGCGGGGTTGTTGCTCAAACAATAGATCATTTAGGCATAGATAAGAGCGCCGGAGGGGTTTATCAAAAAGGTCAGCCAGTCATAATCAACTGGAAGACTCAGGACTCTGTCGAGTCCCTTAGACTTAGAGCGAAAGATCCACAGGGCATGGAGTTTATAAGCCAAGAATTTCCTGGAGGCACTCCAGAGACAATAGTTAAAAATTACGAATTAAACCCAATTGAACAGCATCCCAATAAGAGCCGCGCTCCAGTGGGAACCTATAAGATAGATCTGGAAGAAAATTATAAAAGGGCTGATACTGGAGAAACGTATCAGAAAAGATATGGTCTAGACTTCTTTTATGCGCAAGCTATAGGATATCTAAGCATAGAGAAATTCAATGATGAAAACGGTGACGGAATAAGGCAGAGCGATGAGGTAGGATTGCCAGGCTGGAAATTCGCGGTATCGGGTCCCAATGGATTCGAGAGAACATTCTTCACTGATGAAAATGGACTAGTTACCAAGATTGATGGGCCTGCAGGAGATTATGTCGTTCGAGAGACTCTCCAGCCGGAATGGGAGAGCTCAACGCCTGCAGTGCAACATGCTAAGGTCTCTGAGAAAAATTTGACTTCGATTTCCTTCGGCAACATGCAAATTCGAGGGAATCTGACTATCATCAAGTATCTGGATGCAAACAGAAATGGTGCAAAAGAGCCAGATGAACAAGGATTATCCGGCTGGGAATTCAGCATTGTTGGTGAAGGCATCAATAAAAAAGTATCAACAGGCAGCGACGGAACCGCAAGATTAGAAAAAATGAGGCCTGGAAGCTACACAGTAACAGAGACCAGAAAGGCAGGATGGCTGAGCAAGACTCCCGCACAACAAAGCGTCACCATTGCAGGAAGGGATAACAAAGTAGTTACTTTTGGAAACTATGTAAATTTTGGCAGCTTCACTATAATTGCCTTCGAAGACCGGAATATCAACGGAGTTCTGGACAAAGATCAAAACGGCCTTCCCAAAGAACCAGGATTAGCTGGTTGGGATATAGTTATCGGCTTCCCTGACGGAACAAATAAGACCTTCCAGACGTATGCAAACGGCTTGATACCTAATATCCAACTTCCATCGGGTAGCTACAGAGTTGAGGAGATCTTAAAACCCGGTTGGATTAGCACAACTAAAACTGAGCAACGGCTGGAATTAGCGCCTGGCGGAAACAGAAGTGTCGAGTTCGGGAACTACCGGCCTGGAATTGTGACCAAGTTTTGGGATAGGAACAGTAATGGCAAACGAGACTCAGGAGAACCGGGCCTCTCAGGTTGGACCTTCAAGATAAGCGGACCGAGTGGATCGACTTCCAAGACCACAGACGCCGATGGTAATATAGTCCTTACTGGTCTTTCTGCAGGGAAGTATACAGTTGAGGAGGTTATTTCTAGTGATAAGGATTGGTATAATACAACACCAATTGTTGCATCACTTGACCTACCCGGAGGGAGTCTCAGTTTCGGCAATGACAAGTACCGCACTCTTAAAGTCTTCAAGTTCAACGACCTGAACATAAACGGAAAATACGATGGAACCGAGTCCGGTCTAGAGGATTGGGAGTTCCAGGTCAGTGGCATCCCGGGCCAGGCATTAACCAACTCGCAGGGCGTGGCGACTTTCAAAGCGAAGGCGAATAAACGGTATCTTGTCAGCGAATCCTTGCCAGTGAATTGGCTTAACTCAACGCCGCTGGAGGTTGATGTCCAGATCGATCCCGCTAAGAATGTGACGGAAGTAATGTTTGGAGACTACTACTACATTCCGCAACCTATTGCCAAGAAGGCTGTGATTGCGATACATGCCTTCAACGACACCAACCGCAATGGCAAATTCGACCCTGGGGAGCCAGGACTGTCCAACATGGAGATTCGGATTTCCAACCTCAATAATCCTTCCAGCACTTACGACTCAATTACCACAAACAGTAATGGCGACATCGAGTACAATTGCACTGCAGGCACCTACTGGGTAGAGCAGATTCTTTTCTCCAATTGGTGCACCAATGGCGATATCGCCAGCAGGGTCGCGGTGCAAGCGAATGGAAGAGAGACGGTGAACTTCGGAAGTTATCCATGTGTTTTCGGCAACTGCGAATACAGGTATACGCCTCCGCAGGGTAACTTCAGCTCAGGGGTGGAGGATGAGAACCTTTTAATCAAGAAGTCCGTTGATCCATATGTGCTCTCCATGCCCGATCACGATATGGTGAAAGGAGCGCTTATCAACTACACCATCACCATATGCGCAAAGCCAAAGATCGGGCCCACGGACCTGATCCTAGCCGTGGATACCTCGGGAAGCGTGATCGAGAGCAACAAGGCGGCCCTCAATGAGATCAACAGAGGAGTCTCTGGCTTCGTGGAGGCCATGAAGAAGTCCCAGAACTCCAATCTCAGAATTGGTTTGGTGAGCTGGGACAGCAACATCGACGAGACCATTAAACCTACGTTGGACTACAACGAAATCATCAACGCCTCGGGCAAGCTCAGGGCCAATCCTCAGGAGCTGACAATGTACCAGGTGGGTATGAACGGCAGCCTGGACGCCTTTGATGCCGCTCCGAGGGAGGGTGCTCGCAAGGTGATAGTATTCATAACCGACGCCAAAAATGAGTACGAGCCCTTCCTGAAGTACCCCGACCCGGCGAAATATACAATTTACGTGCTCCTTTTAAACAAGCCTCAGGTCAATGAAACCTATGATATGCTGAACAAAACAGCGAATAGATTCAATGGCAAGCTAGTAGAGGTGGACGACTCCTCCCAGATAACCTCCACTTTGACATCCCTATCTCAGACTAGCTTGGTTGCCACCGGCGCAGTCAACGATATCAAGATCGTAGACACCCTTCCGACCTACCTTCGCCCGATAAACAACGGCACCAAGCCTGGCGTTAGCCATGAGAATAAGGATGGAGTCAACTGGAAGACCAATTCACTGGCCTGGTCGATACCATCGCTGCAATATGGAAAGTGCTGGAGCACTACCTTCACGGCGGTCTTCTGCTGGAAGCTGCAGGCCAATGTAGCACAGCCTGCCAATAGCCGCCCTAGTGCCACCTCTCAGGTAGATTACGCGGACCCAGCCAAGACAGGTCGAAAGATCATTTCCCTGCCGGAGGGCACAATCTGGATAGAGTCCGATGCAGAGGCACCTAAAGCTTCAAAGGAGAATGCTAAAGGCGCGGAAGGATCAACTGAACAGAAGATGTCGCCTGGAATTGAGCCGCTATTATGCTTGATAGGTTTCCTAAGCGTAGCCTATCTGCTCAGAAAGAAATGAGAAGGGTGTCGACCCTTCTATTTTTTATTTAGCATTCACTGCCCGTTTATTGAAAAAAAAAGAAATGCGTCCACCACTGGAACATCTCTACCTGGATCAGCCGCTACTTAATCAACCCCATCTCCGCCAGCCTCTGGTCAACCCTATTGTTGACGATCTCCATGATCCTCTGCTCATCCAGGCCCAAGGTCTCCTGTCTCACTTCCTTCCCCTCATCCTTCCCATTTACCTTCTCGAATATCCGCATGGGGTAGTGGAAGAATGGCTTCTCTCCAGCCCGCAGCCGCCTCCTGGCCTCCCGTAGCTCGAAGGCAAAGCCCTCGTTCTTTCCGAAGTTATCCTTGATGAATCCCTCTGGGCCGAAGAAGAACCGGCTCAAGGCCCCCTTGGCCAACGAAGTCAGCTTGATCGACTCCTCTTTTCCCGTTGAGGCCGGCTTCTCGCTCTCCTTGCCCTCGTAAAACAGGTCCTCTACATTTTGGTTCATGTACTGCAGGGCAAGAGTGATCACTTTGCAGAACCTGTTCTCCAGGGTGCCCTCCTTCCTGTGGGCCTCAGGATCAGACCCGTAGGGATTGCGCAGCATGATCAGGATCTCATCATCCTTTTCGCCCATCTTCCTCAGGACCCAGATGTTCTGGGGCATAAGCCCTGTCTGGGCCGAGAGGGCCTGCCTTATCTTCTCCGAGTCAATGAATCCCCTACAGAAGACTGCCGCCCAGTCCGCCTTATCCGGCGCGCAGCCAAAGAGCTTTCCTTTGGAGAGAGCGTTCCTGACCAGCTCCTCCTCAGGATCTGCCCCGCGCGCTTGCGACCAGTACAGCGGCACAAAGAGGGGTGGCCTGGAGAGGCCTCCAGAGAAGTGCTGGGCTATGGCCTGGCTGGGCGGGACCTCTCCCGGATAATCGCGGGCAGCAACCATGGGCTGCATGATCTCAAAGATGAACTTATTTGCAGTGGCGTAGTCATGGCCGAACCGCTCCATCATGGTCTGGTTGTCCACCAGGATCACCCCATTGGCACCGTTGCTCTTGGTGAGCAGGTCATAGATGGCGCTTATGGCGGCCAGGTTCCTCCTGCCTTCTTTTGAGAACTGTGACCTGTCGGCGAAGTCGCCCATCTCCGTGAGAATGCCCAGGACGAAGACCGGATAATCACCCTTTCCCTCATTTCTGATGTGGTTGATGATGGGATTGATGAAGCCGGTTCCAGTTCCTCCTCCAAAGGAGACGATGAAGAGAATGCCGTCACACTCGCCTCCACCCAAGGTGGTATAAGGCCTGATCACGTCCCATGCGCCATCGAAGATGGGATTGGGGTTCTGTTTGAAGGGTGTATGGTTGTTATTGACCTTTTGCCCCTGAGATGACTCCTTTGGTTCATCCAGGACGCCTGAGAGCGCTTGGGTCGCCGCCCCGCTCGTCATTTCGGCTGCTATGCGCTGGATCTCCTCATCGGTATCGAAGATCTCGAAGATCGCCTTCAAGTACTGCGCATCCCTGACGAATCCTTGCTTTTTAACATCATAGCCGTACTTTTCCCTCACCAGGACGTGAAGCCTGGATCCATCTTGGACCGCATCGTGGGGGATGAAGAAGCCGGGATAGGCTCCTTCGTTGAGATCTCCGAAGAAGCTCTGAATGTTCTTGGCATCATTCTTGTCAGCCTCCAGCCAGATTCCCTTTATCCTGCCTGGGGATATGTACTCCGCTTTGGTCATTCGTGAAAGCCACTTCCAGTCCAGATCGTCATTTCCCAAGAACTCCTGGGTAACCTTGCCGCCCGCGCCACCGATGCCGACAATGCATAGCTTCATCTTTGCCCCTCCCAGGCTTCTTTGTAGATGGGCGCCACCAGCACGCCCAGCGAGACGACCAGGAATGCCAGTGCCAGGGTTTCTGCAAGCGGATCACGCCCAGGATAGGTGGTGCCGATGAAGGCGGAGAAGAGCACTGAGAAGGAGAGGGCAGGAACCGTCAGACCGATGAATTTTTTCATATTCTTGGAAAGAGTGTAAAAACTGTAAAGCTCGGTCAGCTTAAGCCCTCGGTAGTGTTCGGGCAGCAGCTTGTCCAGGGCGAGGATCGCTATGGCTGCCAAAGCCGCGACAATGATGCCGAAGATGAAAAAGCCTATTAAGCTTGATGCCACGACCGGTATCTGCATGTAGCTATAAGGGAGCGAGGTTGGCACCAGGAGATACAGATAGGCGATGGCCACGAAGAGCATCATCCAGGCAGCCAAGGCCAGGGCGGTGAAGTTCGAGCCCTGGGCGATGGTCATCTCCCTGTAGAAGTCCTCCTTAGAGACACGTTTGTGCTCTAAAGCCTCTATCCTCCGGTGAACCTTATTTAAAGTCTTGATATGAAGCACCGCTGTTCCTGCCAGAATAGCTGCGAGGATGAAAGCAATTAAAGTCAAAAGCTCCATAGCTAACCTCCTCTCCTGAACATAGCAGAGATCTTGCTGCCAATGCCGCTGCCTGACTTGGCCGTCCCTCGCCCCTTCGCATTTCCATGCTTGCCAGATGCGCTCTCCTGGGATTCGATTCCTCGCTTGATATTCCTTTCTATGAAGAGACCCGCTCCCAGTATGACCAATAGCATCAAGGCCAGATTCATGATCATGACCGGATGGTATAAGGCATAGGGCACGATCTTGGAATTGATCCTCGGACCCGCCGCTTCTATTGTATCCTTACCGCTCTGATCGCGCTCCGAGAACTTGATCCTGTAGGAGAACGACTCGTTAGCGTCAGTGACGACGAAGGGCTTGGTCCGGTTGAAGTAGATCACCTGAGACTGTGGGCCGACTCGCACGGTCTTGCTCTCCACCACCGTCCATGGATTGTTCTTGGTATTGGTGTAAAGGGCGAAGACCACATCGAACTCCTCTGGGTTCAGGTTTTTAACTCTCACGCCAAAGGTGTACCACTGCCACCAGTAGTAGTTCTCGCTCTCGGCGGTAAAATCCAGCTTGTCCACGAAGAGCTTCGGTCCCCGCCGGATAGCAGGGCCCTCCTGGATCTCCGTTCTGCTGGAGTTTATTCCGTCGTCGAAGCTGTAATAGTAAGTGAAGTTCTTGCCGGCGTCAGCCTCGCCAAAGAGGCCGTACTCGTTAGCCTTAAAGCCGACTGCTCCACTGCCCTTAACCTGCAAAGTTATGTTCTTATGCTCCATTGCACCCTGCTGGTCAAGAATGTGCAAAGTGACATTGAGCATGTCGTCGTCTAAGTCTTCAATGTCAGCCTTGTACTCGATAGGGTCGTTGTACCTTACCGCGCCCGAAGGGGTAATGGTGAGGTTGCTCATCTTGGGCTGGCTGTTGGTCACATTGAAGACCAGCTCCCTGTAGTAAGGCGGGTAAACCCCAGTGTAATTGGAGGTGTACCATTTATTTACCCCGTCGCTGATCTTTACCCTGACCTCCTCCTGACCGATGGTCTTGAGATAGCCGAAGGAGGGTAAAATTCCCCAGGTCCGAGTAGTGGTATTGGTCTTCTCGTTGTATTCGTTGGTCTGTACGATCTCCGGCATAGAGTTGAGGTTTCGGAACTCTTTCTCGCCAGGGTCTTGGACCTCCAGGTAAAGATATAAAACCCTGCGAATCTCGCTCGGATTTTGATTGGTTATGACGGTGGTGATCTCCAGAGGCTCATTCCTGGTCAAGGTGGTGTTGTTTCCCTTGTAGTACATCAGCACAGTGGGAAGTACGTACTCATCCGAGGTGATGGGCTCCTTCCAAAGCAGCTTCTTCATCTCCTCGAACTTTTGCGGCTTCTGCACCTTCCCTTCCTGCAGCGCCTGGAAGATCCGGTCAAAGTCGATCTGTCTGTGGCCGCCTCCACTGCTGCTGCCTCCACCCACATCGACAGGGATATCGATATCTCCATGGACTGGCAAGGTGTTGATAAAGAGGATTAAGATCAAAATAAGGACTACTTGCCTCATCTACTTCTTCCTCTCGTCGACCCGAATGGTCTTGTGCCAGGGCTGGTTCTTCCACACCAGGGTGATCCACTCCTGCTTATCGGAGGCGTAGGTTTTAGTAAGACCCGACCTCAGCCAGATTATGCCGTCGTCAGTATATATAAGCTCCATCTCCACCCTCGGACGGATCGCTCTCACCTCGGCTGAATAGTCGAACATACCCACGCCAGCCTTTTTGTAGCTCTCGTTCCTTACGGCTATATCTATCTCCGGGCCCTGGAACTCTGCCAAGACCACGTTGTCCATCACGAAGCGATATCTTCCCATGCCGATCACATCAGGGGATGCCTTAAAGGAGAGGTTAGGCCACATTAAGTTGCCCTCATCTCTTTCGAACTCCTGTCTCCCCTGTCCGGCCCAGATCTTCGATCCTGGAGGCAGTATCTCCAGCTCGATGTTGCAGGTGGGCTTGCTGGTGGCAACGTTCGCCGTGTAAGTGAAGGGCGTGTAGATTGTTCCATTGGGTGGAGTCACCTGGCTTTCGATATTTACGATGCTCAGATTTGGCCCCACGTAATACATTCCCGTTCTCTTCTGACTGGTATCGAAGTATGCCTCAGATCCAGGATAATGGAAGCTGAAGTAATAGCTAGAAGGCCCGAAAGCTTCCTCCTGGGAAGTGACCGTGATATCTTTCCACTTCAGCCTGTCCCAATGCGAGGCATTTCCATAGCCCTCTCTTCCGGCAGAAAAGTACTTTCCAGTCCCTACATCGAGTACGTTGAGTACCACATCGACGGGACGTGAGGCGTTCAGCTCCAGAGTATAGTTAAATCTCTTATCAGGAGTGCCACCGGGCGGGGCTACGCTGGCGTTCTTGAACTCCAGCGTCACAGGCCAAAATGGCCCCTCGAAGACCGTAGAATTCTTTCTGCCCACGAATTTGTAATAGGCTATATTGAAGTCGAAGTTCAATGTGTTGTTGTTCCATTTCAGGATCTGCAGCTGGTTTGGTGTGGCATATTCTCTAGTTCCCAGATCTGCCCACGGGCCTTCGGGAGAAGGTCCCACCCTAAGGCCGATGTTGTCTCTGTAGCTTCCAAGAACGGTCACTATGTAGCTGTAGATGTCTTTGTTGCTGCCCTGCCTGGGATTGACCTCTGCATTCTTGAACTCGAAGAAGGTCTTGAATAGCCTGGGATGTCCTTCATAGTTTTCCAGAACGATGGGCTGTCCGATGAACTGGGTGATCTTCGCGCGATACCATGCCCTGTCCCAGACTCCTGTTTGGTTCGTGAACCACCGACCAAAGTCCCCCTGTCTCAATTCAGGGGAGAGAAAGTTCACTTCAAAACGGAAGTCTTTGGCCTCTCCTTGCCCCAAGTAGAGGCTCAAGTCGCTAATGCTGAATTTCTTGGATATCGTCATGTCGTTGAAGTCCGGGCCGACCTCCAGCTCTATCTTTTTTATGGCTATGGCATTTACCGTTTGAATGTGAAGGTCGTAGGTGATGGGCCGGTTGGCCTCAAAGGGTTCCACCATTCCCTGCGGATCGAAGGATATCCAAGCTGAATCTTCACATTGTGCCGAAAAGATGCCGAATAAAAGAATTATCATGAGATAAAACATGGCCCTTGATGAGATCATTCCAGTCACGCCCAGATCATTTGACATCTAACTGGATGAGCAGTCGATGCAGATATATAACCTTAACGTCTTTTGACGTGCTGTCTTGCTGCCCATTAATGAGAAAAGCCATACAAATCATCCATATTATTTTATTTTTTATAATTCAATCTGCTGCCTGAGATAAATGCCGTGCTATTTTGATTTTAGGGAATGAGCAGCTAATATGCAGCGACTGAACGTGTCGCTGCTATTCGAATAGATCCGGTTCATACAATGCCGATTTTATTCTACTTTTAATTAAATTACTAACCATTTAATTTCGTGCTGCAGAACCAAAAAAAAGCGATTAATAATATCTTTATAAATTCGCGATTTTGATAAAGTATCGGCTATCGCAGAAGAAAAAATATTTACTCATAGGATTGCGAAGGACGAAGCGGAAGTCCCCGGCCTTCAGGCCTCGAGAGGAGTTCACACTCCCAGCACCTTGCCTGCGGCCTCGACTCCTGCACCGCGTTCCGTCAGGCGGCCTTCCTTGGCCAGCACAAGCTCCAGGGTCTGGATGGTTCTCAGGATATCAGGAGTGGAGCAGACGCCCATGGTACCGATGCGGAAGATCTTGCCCTTGAGCTGCTCCTGGCCGCCGGAGACGACCACACCTTGCTTCTTCATGCCGCCCCTCAATTTGTCATCGGTGACGCCTTCGGGCATCTTCATGGCGGTAACGGTATTGGAGTAGTGAGACTGCTCATTCACCTGGGGAAAGAGCTCGATATCAAGGGCTTTGGCTGCAGAGCGAACGGCCTCTGCCTGGTTGGCAGTCCTGGCCCTCCGGGCGGCGAAGCCCTCCTCCACGGCCATGTGCAATGCCTCCTGCAGGGCGTAGAACAGCGGGACCGCCGGGGTGTAAGGAGTCTGAGCAGGGCTCTTCCTCGCGCTCTTCAGGTGGGCCTTCAGGTCCGCGTAGTAGCTGGCGCTCTTTGCCTGGAACCGGTCTTCGGCTCGCGGCGAGACGGAGACCATGGCCAGGCCCGGAGGTACGGCTAGCGCTTTTTGCGAGCCGGTGATGGCAATGTCGATCTCCCAGGTATCGGTGAGGAACTCGTTCCCGCCTATGGAGGATATTCCATCGACGATGAATATTGCGTCGTGTTTCCTGGCCAGCCTGCCCACTTCTTTCGCCGGGTTGGTCAGGCCGACAGACGTCTCATTGTGGACCATGGCCACGGCCTTGGCGCCCTCATCCAGGGCGGCTTTCACCTTATCCAGGTCGAAGGGGGTGCCCCATTCGAACTTCACAGGAATCGCCCGGCCGTATCTTTCTCCTATCTCCGTGAACCTCTCACCGAACTTTCCATTGGAGATGGTTACGATCTTATCCTCACGGCCGATGATGCTGCCGACGGCAGCGTCCATGCCCACGGTGCCGCTGCCTGTCATTACCACTACCTCGTTCTTGGTCTCGAAGAACTCCTTGAGAAGTCCCCGGCAGTCGTTGTAGATGGCCCCGAACTCACCGCTTCTATGGCTGATCATGGGCCTGGACATGGCGCGCAAAACGCGCGGCGCGACCTTGACCGGGCCTGGAATCATAAGTAACGTGTCCTCAATATCCATGAGATCACTTCTCGTGGATCTTCTTAGTTTCAGGCAGTCTATATAAAACTAGCTTTTATACGCTGCGCTGTGGCCCAGCTGTGCCTAGCGCAGGGCGGCAATTCTCGGTTTTCCCTGACCCAGTTGCGCAAAAAGTCGATGGTATCCTGATCATGGGGATAGCCGCTGCCGATCCTGCATCCCAAGCGCGACTCCAGCTCCCGCATGGATGCATCCCTCCTCACCTTGGCCAGGATGGAGGCGGCGGAGACGACGTGGTGGCGCTCGTCCGCCTTATGCTCGGCCATCAGTTCCATGGAGGTTTTGCTCGCAATTCTCACTCGGCTGGCGAATCGTGCCGCGTCCACATCGGCAGCATCGAGGATGGCCCGGTCGGCGTAGAGCCTCTGCACCACCTGAGCAAAGCTCCTCACCATGAGGTCGTTCATGGTCATGACCAGGCGCAGCTCGTCGATGACATGCGGCGGAACCTCCAGGATGTATTGATCTGTAGCTATTCTCGTGATCTTCTTGGCCAGGATCTCCCTCTTCTCCGGCGTGAGCTGCTTGGAGTCTCTTACGCCAAACGCCGCCAGATCGAAGAGCCTCTCCTCCTCGATCACCAGCCCGGCGATGAACATGGAGCCGATCACAGGCCCTTTGCCAGCTTCGTCCGCGCCCAGGAGGAGCATATTGATAGGGTTGCTTTTGGAGATATTTTAAGTGATCGAAAAAGAAAAGCTGCCTGGAGCTGCCTAAAACGCGGGAATGGTGAGGCGAACATTGTTTTCATCTATATCGCGTGGCAGGAGCCTTGAGCCAAAGTCAGTTCCTCCTGGGATGCCGCAGAGCAGGCTAGGGCAGTCCATTTTGAAGCATCTGTACGCAAGCCTTATAAGCTAGTATAAAGTGAGGTTGTAATATCCAAATGAAGCGGGGTAGGGTAGTCAGGATATCCCGACGGGCTCATAACCCGTAGATCAGTAGTTCAAATCTACTCCCCGCTATTTTACCAGCAATTTTCAATAGCTAGAGATTGAGAAATGTATCAATTATTTCTCCTTGTAATTTGCTCGTTAGCATGAGCGATTCGTCCATCAATATGGCAAAGTTATCGGTAGCGTAATCTCACCCTCTAATTCAGCATATGATATCCAAAAGATAACTCGAACAAGAAATCCGGCCTCCTTCCAAGCCTTAGCAGCAGCTTCCAATAATACGCAATATTGACTCAGAGCCTACTCTGGCTCTACCTCTCACCTGGCTCCCATCTCTCACTTCATAGCCTATCTCCCATGCCCGGAGCCAGGGCAATGCCCTGCTTCTCGTGGAACTGCACCAGAAAGGCCTCGCGCAACCTGCGGTCGATTCCTGGGCACATAAACAGGGCCAGGAAACGGCTCGCAAAGCTCACTATCGGATGCAGTCTGCCCCGAGGTTTCCCCAGATCAATACCGCAAGGAGAACTCGGCCCGGATCTTTGGGATTTTGATGTTTGGAGGTAGAGGAGAAAGTCCGGCCCGCCTGGTAGCAATACTTCAAAAAGATATTTATACGTAAATGTTCATAAGAACTGGTTAGGGAAACAGTTGAACTACAAGGGGCCAGAATATTGATAAGAGTCTTCCTATTCACTAGCTTGATCTTGATGCTGAATCTGGCAATTAGCTCAGGATATGATTTTGGAACTAAGGTCATGTCGGACGATACGGATATGGGGGGGCCCCTTTTTGATATACCCGGTGGAACAACCGTGGGCTTTTGGGATATAGGAACACCCGGATACGATGAAGCTGATCCAGTATACCTGCATATAGCCCGCTCTTGCCGCGATATGATAACCGCAAACGATGTGCGGCTTACTTCTATCGGTAATCATTCCCCAGGATCAAAGGTGATATTTGACGACATCGATATGAGCAAGCCGCTGACTTTGCTACCTGCAACGATTAACTACCTAAATTTATATGGCAGCCAGGCCTATGATCTCGATGATCCAGTTTATCTGCACCAATATTATTGCGGCCTGGATTATATAAGAGCTGGACATGAGCGAACTGGGGATGAGTCGGATTATGAATTCCAGGACGAAAGAGTTGCTCCAGCTAAAATAGAAGATTTTGAGATGCGGCTTCCGTATCGCGGTGGAATCTCTGTCCCAGGAGTAAGCTGCATTGAGTTTACCGATGGCTATAGATTGTTGATCTCAGATCTGGTAGTTGATTTCATTCCCAAAGTGGCTGGCAGGTATCGGGGAATTAAGGTTGAAGTGATTCACGGTGCAAAAGCAAAATACTATCACATTCTCGATACCTGGCTCATGAAAATAGCTCCTTTCTCCGAAGAAAACGCCCGCGATCTAGATACCGGATTTTCTCCTATGACCGCGCTTATTTGCACCAACGATATAAGACTCTGCCGCATTGGAAACTTCAGTCCGGGAACAAAAGTGGTGGATTTCGATCCTGATCAAAATAAGATGCTTGCTTCACCGGCCCTGGCGAAGTTTTTGGGGCGGGCCAAAGATAGCGCAAGGATCAGATATCTGGATAGAAACGGCAATGCTCAATACGACTATCCGGACTACGTGTACTTAAATTATCCCTCGGGAAGGACAGGAGATAGTGTGGTAGTGAACAATGTTCGCCTCACACCAGTCAATGCATCTCCTGATACTTAATTCATACCGCCCTCTGTGCACCAGGTTCGGGCAGCCGACTTCAAAGAATGGGACCATTGCAGGCTGAGCCAGACCAGGTTGTATCCGGAAAAGGGCTATTCTGAAGAAAAGCGAAAAAAAAGAAAAACCTGGCCTTGAATCGAAATACGTTTCTTTAATGAGATCCAAATCCGATAACGGGCTCAGATGTACTGCTGGATCAGTTCTTCGGGCTCGCTTAATCTCTCTTTATGCAGGATCTTGGCGGCCGCGCTCTCGAAGTCGCTCTGGTAAACCGTCGTCCTCTCTTCCCGGATTGCGAACATGCCGGCCTCAGTGGACAATGCCTTTAGATCCGCACCACTCGATCCCTCGGCGAGGTCGGAGATGTGCTTGAGGTTCACGTCCTGGTCAAGGCTCATTCCGCCGGTATGGATCTTCAGAATGGCCTCTCGGGCTTCCTTGCTCGGCAGGGGAATCTCGATTACCCGGTCGAAACGGCCAGGTCGCAGCAGTGCCGGATCGAGCATGTCCAGGCGGTTGGTGGCTGCGATGAGCTTCACCTCGCCGCGCGGGTCAAAGCCATCCATCTCCGCCAGAAGCTGCATCAATGTCCTCTGCACCTCGCGATCGCCGCTGGTGGCGCCGTCCATGCGGCGTGCTCCGATGGCATCCAGCTCATCGATGAAGATTATCGCTGGAGATTTATTCTTGGCCAGCTCGAACAGCTCCCTCACCAGGCGTGCCCCCTCTCCGATGTACTTCTGCACGAACTCCGAACCTACGACCCGAAGGAAGGTGGCCTCGGTGCTCTGGGCTACGGCCTTGGCCAGGATGGTCTTGCCCGTGCCCGGCGGCCCATGCAGCAGAACCCCTTTTGGCGGATCTATGCCTACAGTGATGAAGAGGTCCGGGCGCTTTAAGGGCAGCTCCACGATCTCCCTGATCTCGGTGATCTGGGTCTCCAGGCCTCCAATCTGAGAGAAGTGCACATCAGGAGGCTCCTCGATCTCCATGCCGAAGACCGCCGGGTCGCGGGGAGACGGCAGAACGCACATTACAGCAAAGGACTGCTGGTTCAAGCCCACCTGAATCCCGGGTTTGATCTCTTCCTCTATGAACTGAGATAGATTCACCACGAACCTGGGGCCTGTACTGCTCTTGACGATAACCCTGTTCTCGTCCAGAACATCAACGATAGTGCCTACGATCATGGGACCGACGCGCAGGCGCTCGAGTTCGGATCGAAGCTTGCGCGCTTCCCTCTCGAACTTGAGCTTCTGGTTCTCTATCAGCCTCTTTTCGCCTTCCACGCGGTCCTTCTGCTCTCGCAGCGCCAGGTTGCGCTCTTCAAGCTGGCGCATGCGGTCCAGGATGTAGCGCGAAAAGTCCGCGCCGGCCTGTGACTCATTCATGCCTTCTCCACTATCCATAATTACAAAGATTATTAAACTCCGACCCCTATAAAGGTTTCCGAAATGACCGAGAAGCAATGCGAGATTTGTGGTGCTGAGATCGCAGGTTTGCCCCAGAGGATAGTGATCGACGGCTCAGCGTTGGAGGTGTGTAAGGGCTGTGCGCGCTTCGGCAAGCCTGAGGATAAATGGTCGCCGGTGCCGAAGAAGATGGTTCCTGTGGAGAGGGCTTTCACGGTCAGACGACCCAGGCCTCGCGACTATTTCAAGGATTTGGTCGAGTTGGTTCCGGAGTTCGGGCGCAAGATCAGAGAAGCCCGGGAGAGCCTGAATCTTACGCCAGAAGATCTGGGCGCCAGGATAAAGGAGAAGGCGACGCTCTTAAAGAAGATCGAGCGAGAGGAGATATCTCCCGAGGATGAGGTCAGAAAGAAGCTGGAGAAGGAACTGAAGATCAAGCTCACCGACCAGGTCAACGAGGCCAAGGTCAAGTCTGGCAGCAGAAGCAGGGGCCTTACGCTGGGAGATATTGCCAGCATCAAACGGAAATGATATCCAGTGCGGCTCGCTTGATCATCGGCGGGGGAGTTGTGGTCTATCCCACCGAGACCGTCTACGGCCTGGGCGCCAATGCTCTGGATGAGCAGGCCGTAATGAGGGTTTTTCAGGTCAAAAAAAGGCCGCTGTCCATGCCTATTTTTTTGGCCGTCTCCAGCCTGGAGATGCTGGAGAAGGTTGCATTCGTCAGCAGAGATGACCTGGATCTGCTAGAGCAGCTCTTTCCGGGGCCAGTTTCCGTTCTCGTCCCGCGAAAGAGCATAGTTCCAGATATCCTCACCGCCAGCTCCCCTCTGGTGGGCATAAGGTTCCCCGATCATGAGACAGCTCTGAGGATCATCGATCAGGCCGGGCCCATCACCTCGACCAGCGCGAATCGCACCGGCTCCCCACCTCCGGCCAGTGCCGCAGCGGTCTCTTGCGAGATCTCCGAGATGGTGGACATGGTGGTGGATGGAGGAAAAAGCAGATACGCAGAGCCGTCCACGCTCCTGGATCTGACGAAGAGAAAGATCATCCGCTCGGGTGCGGGCCGGGATAAGGTTCTGAAGGCGATATCGTGAAGGCCAGGATCAGAGATTTCCTTGAGACCAGAGACGGCTGGATCTTTGCAGTCGCAGACTACAGTCACCCTCAGGGCATCCGATCTCTGCTTCGCTACGTTCCGGATGCGGCGGGAGAGCGAGTGGCCCACGGGAAGCGCTACCGCAAGATGGACTTCGATCTGGCTTTTGAGTTTCTGAGGAGGGAGCGGCCCGGCTATGTTCACGATCTTCACGTGGTACCGGAGTCGGATGTGCAGAGACTCTTCCGGCCTTCCGAAGGCCTTAAAGCCGTGGCGGAGCAGGATTTGCGGGTGAAGAAGATCGCCGAAATCCTGGCCAAGGATGGGGTGTCGCGGCAGGAGATGGGCATAACGGGCTCCATGCTCGTCGGCCTGCACAGTCCCAGCTCGGACATCGATTTCGTGGTTTACGGCTCCTGGTGGTGGAAGGCCAGGGACATAGTGGCAGCGGCCAAGGCGAAGGGCGAGATTTTGGATCTGGACGAAGCCACCTGGAGAAAGATCTATCTTAAGCGAAAGCCGGAGATCGGCTTTGATGAGTTCATGCTGCACGAGACGAGAAAGGGAAACCGGGGCATGATAGACGGCACCTACTTCGACCTGCTCTTCACCCGCGATTGGAGCCAGATCCAGCCGCAGGCGCCCGGAAGGCCTGTGGGCTGGCGCCGCATTGAGGCCAAAGTGATCGACGCTGAGTTTGCCTTCGACAGCCCCGCCATCCTCCGGCTGGATCATGATGAGGTGAAGGAGATCTTCTGCTACTCCCATACCTATGCCGGCCAGGCGCTGCCCGGCGAGACTGTGGAGGCATGCGGCATGCTGGAGGAGACCGACAATGGCCTGCGGCTGGTGGTGGGAACCACGCGCGAGGCCAGAGGCGAGTGGATCAAGTCCCTCACCTTGCTGGAAGGCGGAAATTAAAAAAGGTCCGGGATTACTACTACTAGAGAGGTCCTTTGCATGTTGCAAGTTCGTCCTTTTGATATCGAGATAGGGCAGCATAAAGTCATGCTCAATGTCGTGGACGCCAGAGAGCGCGGTCTCTACGCCGGCGATCGGGTCAGGGTCAGAACCAAAGGCGCTGCGACCACGGCCATACTGGACACCACCACGGAGATGGTAAAGACCGGCGAGATTGGCATCTTCACCGAGGCTCTGAAAGAGCTGAAGAGTCCACAATTCGTGGATGTCCTGCCCGCCCCCAAGCCTGCCTCCCTTTGTTATATCAAGAGCCTGATGGACAATCAGAAGCTCACCGAGGATCAGATCCGCTCCATTGTGCAGGATATCGTGGACAACAATCTCAGCGAGATTGAGCTCTCAGCTTACGTCACCGCCTCTTACATCCACAACCTGGACTCCCAGGAGACGGAGTGGCTGACCAAGGCCATGATCGAGACCGGCGAGCGAATCCACTTCGATACCCATCCCGTCATGGACAAGCACAGCATAGGAGGCGTTCCCGGAAACAAGGTCTCTCTCCTTGTAGTTCCCATCGTGGCCGCAGCAGGTCTTCTCATTCCCAAGACCAGCTCCCGCGCCATCACCGGGGCAGGCGGGACGGCAGATCTGATGGAAGTGGTGGCCAATGTGGAGTTTTCCGCAGACGAGATCAAGGAACTGACGGAGAAGGTGGGTGGAGTGATCGTCTGGGGCGGGGCCACGAACATCGCTCCCGCTGATGACAAATTGATCAAGGTCGAGTATGCTCTGTCCATAGATCCCTACAGCCAGATGCTCGCCTCCATCATGGCCAAGAAGGGGGCTGTGGGCGCAGACGCCGTGGTGGTGGACATGCCCGTGGGCCTGGGAACCAAGCTGGCCACGCCGGAAGCAGGCCGCTCCCTGGCCAAGGATCTCATCGATCTGGGAGAGCGCCTGAACATTCGCGTGGAGTGCGCCATGACCTTCGGAGGATCGCCAGTAGGCCGAACCATCGGCCCGGCCCTGGAGGTCCGCGAGGCGCTCACCGTTCTGGAGAACAAGGGCGGACCGAACAGCCTGAAGGAGAAGAGCCTTTCCCTGGCCGGCATCCTGCTGGAGATGGGCGGCGTTGCCAGCAGAGGCGACGGCTACAAGGCGGCTGAAGAGATTCTTACTACCGGGAAAGCCCACAAGAAGCTCATGGAGATAATTGAGGCTCAGGGAGGCGATCCCAAGGTCAAGAGCGAGGAGATCGCCATCGGTGACAACTGTGGGGACATCCTGGCTCCGGCAGGCGGCTACGTGGTGGCCTTCTTCAACAAGCGGCTGGTGGAGCTGGCCCGCATGGCCGGTGCACCCTCGGACAAGAAGGCGGGCGTTATCATCCACAGGAAGATGGGCGAGAGAGTCAAGAAAGGCGAGCCGCTGATCACCATCTGCTCCAGCTCGGACTGGGAGCTGGAGAGCGCTGTGAAAGACGCGAAGAGGCAGATGCCCATAGTAGTAGAGGGCATGCTCCTGGAGAGGTATCCCAGGATCACCGAGCTTTAGGAAAAGGCAAAGAGGGCAAGAAATTGAGTTCTTTCGTGAAGGAGCAGGCATGAAGGTCGCAATTACTTATCATGAGGATTTCGGCAAAAACGGATTCAGTGTGCTCAAGGAGAGGATCCGGCCCTCCTTCGAGACTCTGATGGAGTCAGGGCTGGTGGACGGCATAGATGTCCAGGTCTTCAAAGCTAGGGCTGCGCCTCTGAGGCTGGTGGAGCAGGCTCACACCCCAACGCATATGCAAAATATGCAGACCGACCCCTATCGAGAGGTGGCACTGCTCTCTGCAGGCAGCGTCATGATGGCCGCGGAGCTTGTCGCTAAAGGCGAAGCAGAGTCGGCCTTCGCCTATACCGGAACCGCCGGCCACCATGCCTCGCGGGGAAGCTGCTGGGGATTTTGCTACTTCAACGATGTGGCCATCACCATCCTGCGCCTGAGGGAGCTGGGGCTGAAGCGCTTTCTCATCGTGGATGTGGATCCTCATTTTGGAGACGGCACGCGCGACTTCTTCGGAAACGATGCAGACGTCTTTCACATCAACTTCCACAGCGGCACCGGAGAAGAACACGATCCAGAGAAGAACAATTATGACATCGGTCTCACTTTTGGAGCCAGCAACGATCGATTCTTGAGCGCTCTCAAAAGCGCTCTGGAGCTGGCCAAGGACTTCGATTTCCAAATGGCCTTTGTCATCTTCGGCCACGACTCCCACCAGGACGATTATGGAGGCTTCAACCTTACCTTCGCGGCCTATCCCAAAATGGCGCAGATGATACGCGAAGCTGTGGGTGATAAAGGACTGGTCTATGTCCTGAGCGGAGGCTCCTGTGTGCACGTGGCCGAGCGAGTTATTCCTGACGTGGTCAGAGTTTTGGCAGGAAGGTGGCCGGCGTGAGGATGGCCTCCAACTGCTACCCCTGCATCCTGGAAAGGGCCAAGTTCGAGAGCGATCTGGTCTTCTCCTCGGAAGGGGAGAAGAAAGCGGCGGTGGAGGAGCTGCTGGACTTCATGGCCTGCCACAAAGGCGGGGTCCCGGCTCTGGTGGGAACGGAGCGGGAGCTGATCATCAAGAGGCGCAGCGGAAAATCGGATCCTTATCAGCGCCTCAAGGAAGAGAGCAACCGCGTGGCGAAAGATCTCCTGCCCGCGGCCAGGAAGTTTTATGAGGAGATGGATAATAAGATCGAGGCCCTGGTGCGCATCGCTGCCGCAGCCAACTCCATGGAGTTCGGCGTTAAGGGGCATGACTTTAGCAACTCCACTTTTGAGAGAGTCTTTGCAGCCACGCTGCACGAAAAGCTGGCAGGCGATCTGGCCGAGGTTGAGAAACGCCTTCGCAGCTTCAGGAATATCTTCTATCTCACCGACAACTCCGGCGAGGTGGTCTTCGACCTCTTCGTGATAGAGAAGCTCAAAGAGATGGGAAAAGCAGTAGTGATAGGATCTAAGGCCAAGCCCATCTTAAATGACGTAACTGCAAAGGAGCTGCGGGCCATGACGGACGTCGAGGTTGTGCCCACGGGAGAGGTGGTGGGCACGGCCCTGGAGCATCTTGACCTCGAAGCGTCATTGCTTTTGCATGATCCAGACTATCTGGTCCTGTCCAAGGGCATGGGAAACTTCGAGACTATATCTGAGTTCCAGGAAAGGTTAAAAGGCCGTCTTATCTACATTCTGAGGGCCAAGTGCGAGCCAGTGGCCATGGAGATGGGCGTTCCCAGGGGGACGCTGGTGGTAAAATCAATTTAGCGGTAGTTCATGTCCACTTCTTCCCCGACGTTGGCTTCTTGCTCTTCCATCACCGGCCCCATCAGGGAGATATCCAAGGAGAGGCCGAGAAGATTATTTATCGCCCCTAATAAATTTGTCGCGGCCTGAATGTCCACCGGGTCCGCTCCGGAGCTGGTTCCAAGCAGGCAGAAGCCGCGCATCTCATGGTGGGGTGCGAGCCCGGCCAAAAGGCCATTCAGTCCTCCAATGGCTCCATTGCGGAGCAGCGGGATGCCACTGTCCATGAGCATCGCTGCCGAATCGACATCGCTGGCTGCGCCAAGGACCTTCTCCTTCACCTCTCCGACGTAAGCGGCCAGGGTTATCACGTCAGAGACTCCTTTTGCCCTGACGGTTTCCAGGATCTCTCCTGCCAGTCGATACATCTCCACGATGTCCAGGGGCTGGGCGTCGCCGGAGAGAATGAACATATCTCTTCTCTCCTTGGGGGCCTTCAGCTCGGCATGCAAGAGCTCTGCCAGCCCTTGAGAGACCACGACCTGCGCCGGAAAGCTGCGGGAAAAAAAGGGTTTAATGGTACTGCATTCCAGGGCGATGGCCAGGTAATCGGCAGCCACCTTGCCGACGCTTCCAATTCCGGGAAGGCCGCAAATGCAGACGACTCGAGATTCAAACATCGGCTGCAGAGTTGGCGTTCAGCCTATAACATACTTTCGCCAGCCGCAGCCTATGGATTTCCTTATTTGCCAACGGCCCTGATCAGCCAGTTGACCTTTATGGTCTGGTTCGTCTTCGGCGCTTTGAACTCAGCGGGCACCATCTGGCCGTTGATGGGGTAGAAGAAGGAGTTGCCTGTTCCTGCGTCACCCTCCATGGCAACGCCCATAGCTCCGCGATCGTAGAAGACCACATAGAAGTCTCCGCTTACCGGTATTGCCGGAATCTCCATTCCACTTAATACCGGTCCAATCGAGGAGAGGAAGTACATATTCTGGGCGTCGGCAAACTTGTAGAGAAGGTTGAAGTCTTTATCCCTGACCTCGATGAGGAAGTTCCTGTCTGCTGGGAATGTCTTCGTAGAATTGTTGAATCCGCTCCAGCCCAGTACCTGCACGCCTAAGAGCTTCCAGCCTGCTTTGGGTGCTGTGAACTTTACCGCTTCTCCCACGACCAGGCCAGCTGCGCCGAAGTCATCGATGGCGGAGTGCAGAGTGAGGTTCATCTCTGATAAATTTTTCCCACTATCCTGCTTGAGAACAGTTAGCTGTGGCGCGGCTGCATTATCCGCTGCCATGGCGCTGAATAAAAATGCACTGCAACATAGTGCAATCATCAATAGGATCGTCTTCTTCAAATGATCACCCAAGACAGCCACGAAGTTCAATCCATATATAGATGCTGATGGATGTCTGAAATGGATTTTCTATCATTAAAAATGGAATTAGATGAAAGATTTAGCTCCCACTCAAAGACATGATCCAGTTTACCTGTGCAGTCTGGTTCTTGGCGAGAGGCAACGTTGCAGGAATCTGCTCGTCAACGGCCATATTGTAGAAGAACGAGTTTTCATTGGTTTTGTTGAGATTCTCACAGGCAACAGCGACTGCCCCTCTGTCGTAGAAACAGACATAGAATTCACCGCTCACCGGTATCGATGGCAGCCCGATCGTCAGCCAAAATGGCTCTGTAATATTGAATGCATAGTTGCTGTAAGGAAGCTGAGAATCGCTCATCCTGTACAGAAGATTGCGGTCTTTATCCCTTACTTCCAGAGCAATTATTCTCTCCGACGGGAGAGACTCGACTGTTCCATTGTATCCGTCATAGGCCAGTATGCTGATCGTCTTAAGCTTCCAACCTTGCTTGGGCGCAGTGAACTTGGTCATCTCTGAAACGGCGAATCCGAGCTTGCCGAATAGCCCCGTCATGCTCACGAAATCAAAGCTCTTTTCCGAAAGGTTCCCTTGATATGAATTTATGGTTTGACCCTGGGTAGCCTGTGAATCTGCAGCTGCAGACATGCCGGCCAAAGACAGAGCAGCCAGACATAGTGCAGCCATAAATAAGACCATCTTCAAATGATCACCTGAGAAGGGAATTAAATCCGGTCTTTATATAGATGATGCTAGAAGGAAGGCATTGAGATTATTTATTGCATATAATTATTAAATTTATGACAAAATTTATTGTCAGCTGTAATGTAAATGACTGATTAATTTAATAGATTTAAGATCGAAACCCGTGGTAATCGGCTGTCCGGGAGATCCCATGAATTCTCATTACATTTTGTTGCTTAATTGGGCATCGGATATTTTTAAACCCTAACTCCGGTTTTTAGGGAATAAATCAAATCCTAATTTGGCGTCAAGCATCTCTAATTTTCTAGGTATTTCTGAAATTATATTGCAGTCATTTAATTCTACTAAATACACCTTGCTCAGA
>Ga0315280_10003689_pt1 | contig 23257 bp, 14 predicted proteins | sample YL17G06_40_MG_FD_203697 | JGI IMG/M metagenome (GOLD analysis project Ga0315280, IMG submission 203697) | Sediment microbial communities from Yellowstone Lake, YNP, Wyoming, USA - YL17G06_40 | ecosystem: Environmental > Aquatic > Freshwater > Lake > Sediment | place: USA: Wyoming | collected... | reverse complement strand
GGGATGGGTCCACTATACCGGTTCGCCAGCGGTGGAGCAATCGAGGCCTGGGAGCGCAGGTGGCTGTGGTAGATTATTGGGTTTAGAGCCCCGTCGCTTGGCGTGGCACGAATCGGGTGACTGGGCCGCCGGGATCCCGGCGAGCCACGGCGATCCGGCGGAAACGAAGAAGCGGCCGGCGCGGGAACCTGTTTCTCGAAAAACGTTTAGCAACCTTGTTCCAGGCGGAACGACCATTGCCGAGACCCAGCCCGAACACGGTCAGCCCGAGGTCGCTCCGTCAGCCCCAGGCGAGCGGCCGCAAGAGGTGCCGGAGGCGCGAGCCATGACCCGCGCTCGCTCAGAGGATCGTTCGCCTCTCGAGTCGCCCGACCCGCCGCGGTCAGACGCTGGCGGCGAGGCGCGCCCGATCGAAGCGGAGATCCGCCGCCGGGTAGAGGCGGCGCGCGCGCGCCTCGAGCGGCGCGCGGGGCTGCCGCGCGAACCCCTCGTGCACTACCACCGGCAGGTCGAGCGGCCGTTCAGGGCAGCCGAGCGTGACGACGTCACGATTCTGATCGGCGGCCTCACCTTCAAGCACGAGCGCCTGATCCAGGCGGGCCTGCAGGCCTGCGGCTATCACTGCGAGCCGCTGCCGCAGCCCGATCTCGCCGCCTGTCTGATCGGCAAGCAGTTCGGCAACAACGGCCTCTGCAACCCGGCCTACTTCACCGTCGGCAACCTGATCGCCTACCTGCAGGGGCTCGAGGCCCAAGGCCTCTCGCGCCAGGAGATCATCGACCGCCACGTGTTCTTCACGGCCGGGGCCTGCGGCCCGTGCCGGTTCGGCATGTACGAGGCGGAGTACCGGCTGGCGCTGCGCAACGCCGGCTTCGACAGCTTCCGCGTGCTCACCTTCCAGCAGGACCACGGCATCAAGGCGAACACCGGCGAGCCGGGCTTCCAGTTTTCGCTCCTGCTCGGCATGGGCGCGCTCAACGCGTTCCAGATCGCCGACATCCTGAACGACTTCGGGTACAGCATCCGGCCGTACGAGGTGGTGCCCGGCGCGACCGACCGCCTGGTCGGCGAGGCAACCGAGCTCGTCGCCACATTCCTGCGCACGCGGACGCACCTCGTGCCGAGGGACCTGCTGCCCGAGCGGGTCGCGACCGCGCTCGCGCGCAGGCGGCCGATCGAGCGGCTCTACGAGAACCTGTCGAACATCGTCGTGCACCTCTACGGCGCGCCGCTGAAGGAGGCGCTCGCCGCCTGCCGGAGGCGGCTCTCGGACATCGAGGTCGATCGCTTGCGCGTCAAGCCGATCGTCAAGGTCACCGGCGAGTTCTGGGCGCAGACGACCGAGGGCGACGGCAACTACCGGATGTTCGAGTTCCTCGAGCGCGAGGGGGCGCACGCGGTGATCGATCCGCTCGGCGCCTGGGTGATGTATCTGCTCAACCAGGAGCGGGCGCACCTGCTGTACCGGCGCGGGCTCGACGTCCCCCGGACCGGCAGCGTGTGGCGGCGTCTGCGGGCCCGGTGGGCCGACGACCTGCGCGTGCTGAAGAAGCGGGCGCTGTTCGGGCTCGGCGACGGGATCTACCGCCACCGGTACGACTGGCTTCGGCGCGCGCTCGGCGACGTCCCGCACCCTCTGGCGGACCAGCGGGAGCTGGCGCGGCTGGCGCATCCGTACTTCCACAGCCTCGCGCGCGGCGGCGAGGGTCACCTCGAGGTCGGCAAGAACATCTACTACTCCACGCGCGCCGGCGCCCACATGGTCCTCAGCCTCAAGCCGTTCGGCTGCATGCCGTCCACGCAGTCCGACGCGGTGCAGTCGTCGGTCGTGGCGCGCTTCAAGGACATGATCTTCCTGCCGATCGAGACCGCCGCCGAGGGCGAGCTGAACGCGCACAGCCGGGTTCAGATGACGCTCGTCGAGGCGCGGGTGCGCGCGCAGGCCGAGTTCGAGCACGCGCTGGCCTCCACCGGCAAGCGGCTCGACGACATCCGGCGCTACGTCGACGAGCACCGCGAGCTGCGCGACCCGTTCCACCCGGTGCCCCACCGGCCCGGCATCGTCGGGGTCGCCGCGAACTTCGTCCTTCACGTGAGCGATCTCATCGACCGGGACAAATCCTGGCGCAGGACGCGCGTCGCTGTCACTCCGGGCCTCCGCCCCTCCGCCCACGAATCGACCCCATGAGCGCACCCGGATCCCGCTATCTCCTCGGCCTCGACGTCGGCTCCACCACGGTGAAGGGGCTACTGGTCGACGCCCGCACCGACCAGGTCCTCTGGCGCGACTATCAGCGGCACGAGAGCCGGCCGGGGGAGAAGCTGCTCGAACTGCTCACGCGGCTCGAAAGCGAGGTCGAGATCGACTCACGCAACTGCCGCGCGTTCATCACCGGGTCGGGCGGGACGATGTTCGGCGACCTGGTGGGGGCGCGGTACGTGCAGGAAGTGGCGGCGGTCGCCCTCGCCGTCGAGAAGCGCCATCCCGACGCCCGCGCGGTCGTCGAGCTGGGCGGCCAGGACGCCAAGATCATCATCTTCGAGGAGGACGAGCCGGGCCGCACGCGCAAGCTGGTGTCGATGAACGACAAGTGCGCCGGAGGAACCGGCGCGGTCATCGACAAGATCGCCGAGAAGCTGAAGATCACCGCGTCGCTCGGGGAAATGGCCTACGCAGGGTTGAAGGTCTACGCGATCGCGGGCAAGTGCGGCGTCTTCGCGGAGACCGACATCAACAGTCTGCAGAAGCGCGGCGTCGGGCCGAGCGAGCTGATGGCGTCGCTCTTCGACGCCATCGTCCTGCAGAACCTGACCGTCCTGTCGCGCGGCCACACGCTGCGGCCGCAGGTGCTGCTCCTCGGCGGGCCGCACACGTTCATCCGCGGGCTGCGGGAAGCCTGGCAGGCGCACATCCCGCGGCTGTGGAGGGAGCGCGAGGTGGCGGTGCCCGACGGCGTCACCCCCGAGAGCCTGATCGTTGCGCCGCCGCTCGCCGAGTACTTCGGGGCGCTGGGCGCCGTCGAGTTCGGCCGTCACGAGCTGGACGCGGCCGCCGAGTATCTCGGCTGCGGGCGGCTCACGGCCGAGGTATCACGGTCCCGCGAGGGGATGGCGCGCCGGGGGGTCCCGGCCGTCGGCCTCTCCGGCGAGGATCTCGCGACGTTCCGCGAGCGGTATCAGCTCCCACCCTGGACGCCGCCACCGTTCCACGCCGGCGAGACGGTCCGTGGCTTCGTCGGCCTCGACGCCGGATCCACCTCAACCAAGGCGGTCCTGCTGTCCGAGGACGGCAAGGTGCTCGCCAAGGCGTACCAGCTCTCGCGCGGCAACCCGATCGAGGACGCCATCGAGATGTTCCGCGCGATCCGCCAGCAGGTGGAGGCGTCGGGCGCGAAGGCGGAGGTGCAGGGCGTCGTGACGACCGGGTACGCGAAGGACATCCTGAAGGACGTCTTCGCCGCCGACGCGGCGCTGGTCGAGACGGTGGCCCACGCGCAGTCGGCGCTGCAGCTCTACGCCGACCCGCACGTCATCGTGGACGTGGGCGGGCAGGACATCAAGATCGTCGTGCTCAGGGACGGGCGGGTGAAGGACTTCCGGCTGAACACCCAGTGCTCGGCCGGCAACGGCTACTTCCTGCAGGCGATCGCGCAGAGCTTCGGGTACCCGGTCGAGGAGTTCGCCGAGGCGGCCTTCTCGGCGCGCGAGATGCCGTCGTTCGGCTACGGCTGCGTGCTCTTCCTGCAGTCCGAGATCGCCAACATCCAGCGGCACGGCTGGCGGCCGGAGGAGATTCTCGCCGGGCTGGCGGCGGTGCTGCCGAAGAACGTCTTCCTCTACGTCGCCAAGGCGCCGAATCTCGCGCGCCTCGGGACCCGGTTCGTGCTGCAGGGCGGCACGCAGCGCAACCTCGCCGCGGTCAAGGCGCAGGTGGACTTCATCCGCGAGAACTTCCGCGGCCAGGGCCGCGAGCCGCAGATCGTCCTCCACGAGCACTGCGGCGAGGCGGGCGCGATCGGCGCCGGGCTCGAGGCGATCCGGCTGTGGCGTCACGGGCGCAAGACCAGCTTCATCGGCCTCGACGCCGCCGAGCGGATCACCTACCAGACGCGGTGCGACGACGAGACCCGGTGCCACTTCTGCACGAACGAGTGCGTGCGCACGTTCATCGACGTGCGGATCGCCGGGACGGGCGACGGGGCCGGCGCCCCCGTCGACGCGCGCATCGCCGAACGCCGCTTCGTCGTGGCCGGCTGCGAGAAGGGCACGGCCGAGGACATCGAGCGGATGCGCGAGATCAAGGCGGCCGAGGACGCGGTCAAGAAGAGCACCCCCAACCTGGTCGCGCTGGCGTCGCGCGAGGTGTGGAAGCCCCGGCACCCGGCGCGCGTCGCCGACCGGGTGCCCACCCGGGCCTTCACGGCGGCGGCGCGGACACGGCGGGCGCTCATGCAGCGACGCGACCGCGTGCGCATCGGCATCCCGCGCGTCTTCAACATGTACGCGTACGCGCCGCTCTTCAGCGGGTACCTCGAAAGCCTCGGCGTCCCCGCGCGGCACATCGTCTACTCGGACTTCACGACCACCGACATGTACCGGACGGGCACCAGCCGGGGCGCCATCGACCCGTGCTTCCCCTCGAAGGTGGCACTCGCCCACGTGCACAACCTCGTGTTCCTGAAGCACCGCCGCACCCCGCTCGCGTGCGTCTTCTTCCCGATGATCGACGTGCTGCCATCGCAGCTCGCCGGCACGCTGGCCAGCAATGCCTGCCCGACCGTCGCGCTGACGCCGCAGACCGTCCGCGCCGCGTTCACCAAGGAAGGCGACCAGTTTGCGGAGCAGGGCGTCCGTTACCTCGACCCGATCCTCGACCTCGACGACCGGAAGCTGTTCCGGCGCCAGATGTTCGACGCCTGGAGCCCGATCCTGGGCCTCTCGTGGGAGGAGAACGAGCGGGCCGTCGAGGCCGGCTTTGCGGCCCTTGCCGAGTACGAGCGGACGATCCGCGCCGCCGCGCGCACAGCGCTCGACGCCCTCGAGCGCGACAACCGCCTCGGCATCGTCCTGCTCGGGCGCCCCTACCACCACGACCCGGGCCTGAACCACGGCATCGCCGAGGAGCTGCAGAAGCTCGGCTACACCGTCTTCTCGCAGAGCACCTTGCCCCTCGACGACGACCTGCTCGAGCGGCTGTTCGGCGACGAGGTGAAGGCGGGCGTCATCGGCGATCCGATGGACATCTCCGACGTCTGGAAGAACTCGCTCGCGGCGAGCAGCAACCTGAAGCTGTGGGCGGCGAAGTTCACCGCGCGCCATCCGAACTTGGTGGCCGTGGAGCTGTCGAACTTCAAGTGCGGCCACGACGCGCCGATCTACTCGACCGTCGAGGAGATCATCGAGATGTCGGGCACGCCGTACTTCGCCTTCAAGGACATCGACGAGAACCGGCCGGTCGGTGCCATCAAGCTGCGGCTCGAGACGATCGCCTATTCACTGAAGCGGGCGCGCGAGACGCTGCTCGAGCGGAGCGACCGCGTCGAACGGATCGAGAGCTGGCTCGCCGAGTACGAGCGCCGGCTGCGCGAGCGCCTGGGGGCCGGAATCGAGACGCCGGCTGCGCTGGGAAGTCCGGAAACGGCCGAGGCGGACCGACACCGCGACCAGGCAGCAGGCTGAGCGCCTCTCCGCGGCCGCCGCACGACGGCAGCCCGCTGAAAGCGTCAGCTTGACCTACAACGAGCGCGGCCAGCCCGAAGGCCGCCGGATCGTCTTCTGGTTCTCCGATGATGCGCGCCGATTGCCGGTGCGCCTGCGCGTGGACGGGGTGGGCGTGCTGAACCTGGCGCTCCGGGAGGCGTCGCCGCCTCGGACGGGCGGCGGCGCCTCCTCGCCGGCCCGGTCGTCGAATCCGCGGCACTAGCCGCCGACGCCCGAAGACGAGCGCGTGAGCAAAGGGCCCGGGCGTATAATGCCTCTCCTCATATGTCCCTCGCGCCCGGCGCCTGCCTTGGCGCCTACAACGTGCTGTCGCTCCTCGGGGTCGGCGGCATGGGAGAAGTCTACCTCGCCGAGGACCCGCGCCTCGGCCGCCAGGTGGCCCTCAAGCGGTTATCGGCCACCCGCCTCGGTGCGCCGGACGCTTCCGAGCGCCTGCTCCACGAGGCCCGGGCGGCGGCCACGCTGAACCATCCCAACATCGCAGGCATCTACGACATCCTCGACGCCGACGGCTGCAAGTGGATCGTGATGGAGTACGTGCCGGGTGAAACGCTCTGGTCGGCGCTCCGGCGCGGTCCGTTCCCGATCGATCGCGTCGTCGATATCGGCCTGCAGCTCGCCGACGCCCTCATCGCCGCGCACGGGCGGGGCGTGGTCCACCGGGACCTGAAGCCGGCCAACGTCCACCTGACGCCGGAGGGCCGGATCAAGGTGCTCGACTTCGGCATCGCTCGAACGCTGCCGGGCGCGGCGGACTCCGGCGACGCCCACCCAACGCCGGCCGGCACCTCTCGCGTCGTCGGAACGCCGGGATACACCCCGCCGGAGCAACTGCTCGGCCAGCCGGCGGACCAACGCGGTGACATCTACTCGGCCGGCGTGCTGCTGTTCGAGCTGCTGACCGGGCGCCTGCCGCGCGAGCCGCGCGCTCCGCTTGACGCGGCGCTGCCAGCGTTGACGGATCCGGCGCCGGAGGCCGCGGATCTCGACCCGCGCGTACCGCGACCGTTGAGCAACGTGATCGCTCGCGCGATCGCCACGCGGCCCCGCGACCGCTATCAATCGGCCTCCGAGCTCCGGGCCGCCCTGAAGCAGGCGGCTGCCACGATTGGCGAGCAGCCGACCCGCACCCTCGCCGGCGGCACGCCGGACGGGTCGCGCCCGACCCTGGCCAGCCGACGGTCGCTCCGCTGGGTGGCGCTTGGTGTGGTCCTCGCCGCGTGCCTGGTGGCCTTCCCGTTCGTCCGCGGCCGGCAGGCGGCTCCGGCGCGGGAACCCGCGAAAGCGGGCGGCGTCCGCTCGGCGACCACCCTTGCGGTGCTGCCGCTGGAGAACCTGAGCGGCAACCGCAACCTTGCCGACTGGCCGGCGCTGACCCAGGCCCTGCTCGCCGGCGAGCTGACCGGGGTGCCCGACCTCGCCGTGATGGACCCGCTGGGCCTGAACGAGCTGGTCGAGAACCAGGCGCCGGGCTCGGTTGGCAGAGCTGACGGCCGGACGCTTCGGGTCCTCGAGCGCGCCAAGGTCGGTCTGGCGATCGGCGGCGGCGTCCTTCCTCGCGACAACGGCTATCAGCTTCAGGCGAGCGTCGTCGACACCGCGAGCGGTGAGAGCAAGTACACGGCGCGCGCCAGCGTGGCAAACGAACAGGCGCTGCCCGGGGCGGTGGGGCTGCTGGCAAGGCAGATCCTGGATTTCCTCCAGGTGAGCGTGCTGCAGGTCGGCAACGACCGCGACCTCAGACCCTGGATCTCGTTTCGGGATCAGAAGATCGAAGCCGTGAAGGCGTTCGTGCAGGCGAGCCAGTACCTATATCGCCGGCAGCGCGGGGAGGGCGAAAAGTACCTGCGCCGCGCGATTGAGCTGGATGCGAACTTCGTCGCCCCGCGTGTGTGGCTGCTCCGCGGGCTCATCAACGAGGGCCAGACGCAGGAGGCCAAGGCGATGTACCAGGCCCTGCTGGCGCTCGAGTCGAAGGCGAGCCCGTTCGAGCAGGCGCTGATCGCGTACGCGGGCGCCTTGCTCGGCGGCGACCAAGGGGCACAGGCGCGTGAACTGGAAGTGGCGCTGAAGTATTCGCCGGGCAACAACATCCTGCTCGTGAACCTCGCCTACCTGCGGTTCTCCACCGGCGACTGCGCGGCGGCCGTCGACGCCATCCGCCCCACCGTGGAGATGCGGTGGGCCTATGCGCCCCTGTACCCGCTGTGGGCCTTCTGCTCGGTCGAGACGGGTCACCGGCAGGACGCGGTCGAAGGCATTGACCGCGCGCTGGCGCTCGACACGGGCGTGAATCCCGACACGTACGGGCTGCTCGAGGCAGTAGCGATCGCGGCCGGCGATCGAACGCGCGCGGCTCGGTGCCAAGAGCTGTACACGGCACGGATGCGGGAACTGCGGCTGCCGGGCGCCTCGCGCGAGCTCGTCGCCTTCTTCGAACGGCTGGCCGCGCATTGCGAGCGAACCGGATCGTACGGCGAAGCGGAAGCGCTGTATCGGAGGGCCATTGCCATCGCCCGGGAACACGACGCAGACACTGCCCGTGAGCGGCTGCGGAGTCTCGAGTCAGCCGGACGCGTGGAAAGGAGATGAGTGATGCCACGAGTGAGCTTGAAGAAGGTGGGTCAGAAAGCGCTCGAGGACAGACAGTTCTTCGACGCGCTGGTGACCGCTCCGGAGACCGCGCTGGAGCAGGCGGACATGTCGCTGTCGGCGCCCGATCTCCAGACGCTGAAGCGCGCGTTCCGAAGGGGCGCGGCGGGGCGCTTCAGTCTGGTGGAGTTCCTGGACCGGTTTCACACCGATCCGGCAAGCATGTTCGGCCATTGGGATGTCCCCTGGCTGGCGCAGTGGGTGCGGCCCACCGGTCCGCCGCCCAGGCGGCCGCCGCAGCCGGGGCCCGAGCCCGGAAGCCGCAGGCCCCGGCGGCGCAGGCGTCCTCGGTGACGAAGCGAGGCTGGAGGCACATGAGCGCCGCTGATCCGCTCGCCGGTGTGGAGCGGCGGCTCTCCCGTCACGTGCGGTCATGGCCGGAGGTGACCCGGCGGGCGCTCGCCCCGTATGCAGGCGGGCGCCCGGCGCGCCAGACACTGACGGCCACCGAGCGTGAGCGCTACTGGACGCTGCTTCCACAGTGGCTGTGGAGCGCCGGGGGAGGGGGGAAGGGCGCCGCCGACCGGGATTTCCTGGACGACGTCCTGTGGGCGCAGCATTGCTTGTTCCTGTTCGTGCGCATCCACGACGACCTGCTCGACGGCCAGGCCCGGGACGCCAGCCTGGTCTTCGTCGCCGACGACCTTCTCGTCGAGTGCCAACGGACGTTCGCCGCGCACCTGCCTCGCATGCGCTTTCAGGCGCTGCTCCTCGAGCATCTCGAGACGACCTTCCGCGCGATCCTGCGGGTCGACGCGCTGCAAGCCCGACCGGCCGGCATGTCGGAGGCGGCACTCCCTCTCTACGCCAGCGTCTCGGCCATCTTCAAGGTCGGAAGCGCCGCCGTCTGTCTGAAGCGCGGCCGCTGGAAGCTGTTCCCGCGCGTGGCGGCCTTCTGTGACCACATGGCCATCGCCGGTCAGATCCTGGACGACCTCTTCGACGTCGAAGAGGACCTCGACCGCGGGCGGTTCAACTTCGCGGCCAACGTGCTGCTGCCCGGCCGGGCGGCGCGTGCGGCACACCGGTCACGTCACCTCGCCCGCGGAGTCCTTCGCGAGAACGGCGTGGCGCGCCTGCTCGCTTCCGTCCTCCGCCACGTCGACCAGGCGGGCGACGCCATCGCGCCAGCGCGAATCCCAGGCGTCGGTCGCTGTCTCGACACAATGCGCCGGCAGCTCGACCGTCTGGACGATGCCGTGCACCGGGCGCGGGTGCAGTTCCTGCTCCACGGCGCCGGCCTCCGGCTTCCGGTCGATGACCGCAGGGGCCGGGCCGACTCATTCTCCGCGCCGCCGGGTGCTCCGCGATTGCACCGCTGAAGAGCCAGGGAAAATCCCGCACCCCAGGCCGCCGACCGCAATTCTCCGCTTGCGGCGGCCGAGGGCTGGATTCATACTGGGACTGGGCTTCCAGTCAACCGTCGATCGCAGTCTTCGGCGCAGAGATCCGCGTGTGGGTCTCGCGCCGCGGCAACGTCCGCGAGGCGCCAGAGACTGTTCAGGCGGTCATCTGTCCTCGTCGCCATCGCCCCCTCCGTCGCCGTCGTTTACAGCCTGGAGGGAAAGCGGTTCGCCTCGGAGCCGTACAAGTCGGCCACGTTCGACAAGGACGTCATCGACCTGGCCGTGCCGGTCACGTCGTCGTCCAACGTGGTCGGCGTGCTGAGCGCCCGCGTCGACCTCCAGGCCGACCTGGCCGATCTCCTCCGCACCACGCGGTTCAACCGGAGCGGCTACGCAACGCCCGTCGACGACGACGGCCGGATCATCGCGCACCCGGATCCGCACCGGATCAACGACGACATCTCGCAGTGCTCGGCCGTCCAGCTCGGCCTCAAGGGACAGACGGGCTGGGTGAGCCTCGTGAACAAGGCCGGAGCGGAGCGCCTGATGTTCTATCGCCCGGTCAAGAGTCCGGCGTCGATCAACCCGAAGCCGTGGGCGCTGCTGACCGAGATCGATCAAGGCGAGGCGATGTCCGCGCTGCGTTCGCTGGGTCTGCAGTTCCTGGTGGCACTTGCCACCGCTCGCCTCGGCCGTCTTCTGGGCGCAGCCGGAGCCCCGGTCGCCGAACGTCACCTCGTGACCGCGCCCTGCCCACGCCGTTCCGAGCGCCCCCCACGTTCCCTGCGCCAATGACGGCGATCTTCATCGTTGGTCCTTTCCTCCGAGGTAAGCGGCACCCGAAGGGAGAAACATGAAGGGACCCGTGGGCCCGGGAGGCCTTGATCGGGAACCCAAGTCCCCTCACGTCCCCTCGTGCGCGCAGCGCACGCGAAACGCACGGCCGACGCCGGCCATCAATGAGTTGTCGATTGCCCGTTGACTACTGCCGCTCGGCGACGACGGCGGACGCAACTGAAATTCGTGAGGATTGATCCGATGCCGAAGGTGATCGATTCTCCACGGTGACGGCCGCCCGAGGACTGCGACCGCCGTCGGCTATCGACCAGCTCCCCCGATCCCGCTAGCCCGGTACGGGAACGACGGCGGCGCCTCGGCGTCGGGTTCGACGTGCCGTCGCATGGCGGCATCCGACACCGCGTACCCCCAGTTGATCACCCGTTCCTGCACGACCGGCTCGAGCGTCTGCAGCCGCGTCGGCAGGCCGGCAAGCACGCGGGTCTGCCCGACCGGGCAGAAGAGCGCGTCGAGCAGGCCATAGTGCGTGATGTCGGTGCGAATGCCCCAGTACGTGCCGGCACGCGTCGAGGTGACGAAGCTTGCGATCAGTTGCCGCTTTCGCAGGCTCCGCACCTGATTGTCGGTCAGGTCGTTGACCCGCACGCTGTGACGCACCCAGTCGGTCTTCGGCTCCGCCTCGGGTTGTGTCTTGGAGCCGCCGTCGCTCACGAGGATCGTCCGATACCGCTTCCACGCCGTCTCGAGGCCGAGGTTGTCGTACACCCCGCCGTCGGTCAGGACGACGCGGGTCATGAACGGCGCCGAGTGCAGGTCCTCGGACCCGCCCGCCGGTGGACCGTAGTCGTCCATGGCGAGCGTCAGCGTGAGCGGTGAGAGGACCGGCGGATAGGCTGACGCCGCGGCCACCGCCGTCGCCAACCCGATCCTGGGCCTCGGCACCTCGCCGACGCGGTAGTCGCGCATGTACGGCTTCATGAACCGCCACAGCGCACCCGACTGCACGTTGGTCGCGTTGATGACGAAACGCGGCGGGTCGTCCGGCAGGTCCTGCAGGGTGGCGTCACCGAACAGGTGCGTGCGGTACGCGGCGGCCACCCGGTCGGCGACCGAGCGCCCGGGGATGAGCACCCCTTCGATGACCGACTCCGCGTCGAGCGTGCACCCCGCCAGCGCACGCAGCGGCCCGACGACCTCCGCCTCGAAGCGCCGCGCCACGCCGGCCTGATCGAAGTCCAGCCGCGCCCATTTCAGACCGAGCAGTCCGGCCGTGATCGATCCGCCCGAGACGCTGGAGATACGCGCCAGCCTCGGCAGATAGCCAAGCTCGTTGAGCCGCCACAGCGCGCCGAGGTGGAACAGCATCGCCCGATAGCCGCCGCCCGACAGGCACAGGGCAATGCCGTCCGCCACGTCCGGGTGCGCGGAGCGCGTGTCGACCCGCTCGACCGGCTCGCTCGCGGCGGCGAGCGCCTCTCGCGCCGATGCCGCATCAGGTCCCCATGTCGCCATCTCACCCCCAACCGTTGACCGCGGCGGATTCTGGGGCGAAGCGGGGCCCAAGTCAACCCTCCGAGACGGGAACGCCCCGCAGACCAGAAGCCCGAAGCCTGGAGCCAGAAGCCCGGAGTCGAGAGCTGAGATCGGAGAGACGAGAGCCGGACAGGCGAGCGCCGAGAGCCAAGCGCCGAGACCCTGGAGGGCATTTGGGATTGTCGCTGCCCGTTCGGTGGTGTAGACTGCGGCGGATCGCCATGCTCCGCCGGCGCGGGCATGGCGTCCGATTGAGGAGCATCGGAAAGCTCACATGGAACCTCCAAGTAGCTCCGAGAGTTCGGGCAAGTCCAGCCCCCTCGTTCGACTGAACCGGGACCGCGGCCCGGAAATGGCCTCCGAGAGACGGCCCTAGTCTCCCCCCGGCACGTTTCCTGGTCCCGGGCCCGCCGCCTGGGAAAGGAATTGTGCCGTGATCCTCACTTCCTTCCTTTGCAGCCGCCTCGCGCGTGGCACGCCGTCGGTTGGTCTCCTTTGGTCACCTGGCCGGAGTGTCGGCCGTGACTGACGAGAAGGGGGACCAATGTACTGGATCAGCAAGAGCATCCACTACCTGAACCGGCTGCGGCGACAGCTGCTGATCTTCCTCGCCGTCCTGGGCCCGGGCATCATTGTCATGGTCGCGGACAACGATGCCGGCGGCATCTCGACCTACGCGGTCACCGGGTCGAAGTACGGCTTCTCGCTCCTCTTCATCTTCATCCTGCTGCTTCCGATGGCGTACTACGTCCAGGAGATGACGGTGCGCCTCGGCGCGGTGACCAAGCGCGGTCACGCGGAGGCCATCTTCGACGGCTTCGGCCCGTTCTGGGGCTGGTTCTCGCTGGTGGACCTGGCGATCGTCAACTGGCTGACCCTGGTCACCGAGTACATCGGCATGACGGCGGCGATGAGCCTGTTCGGCGTCCCACCGTGGCTGACGTACGGCGCCGTCAGCATCGTCCTCTTCCTCCTCGTCCTGTCGGGCGAGTACTGGACGTTCGAGAAGGTGACGTTGTTCTTCTGCCTGTTCAATCTGGTGTACATCCCCGCCGCCATCTGGGCGATGGAGATGCCGACCGCACCGGGATGGGGCAAGGTGTTCGAAGGGTTCTACCACCCCAACGTGCCAGGCGGCCTGACGGGCGAGCTTATCTTCATCCTCCTGGCCAACATCGGCACGACGATCGCGCCCTGGATGATCTTCTTCCAGCAGAGCGCGGTGGTCGACAAGGGGCTCGACATCAACGACGTCAAGTTTGGCAGGATCGAGACCTTCGTCGGATCGGTCCTGACGTGCCTGGTGGCCGTGTTCATCATCATCGCGACCGCGGCGGCGTTCCACTACCGGATCCCGCCGATCCTCATCGAGGACGCGAAACAGACGGCCGAGGCCCTGGTCCCGCTCCTCCCGGCCGGCGAAGGCACCCTGGCCAAGAAGCTGTTCGCCATCGGACTGTTCGACGCCGGGTTCCTGGGCGCCATCTGCATTTCCCTGTCGAGCTCGTGGGCGGTCGGCGAGGTGTTCGGCTGGGCGCACTCGCTCAACAACAGCGTGCGCGACGCGCCCTGGTTCTACCTGCTCTATCTCGTGACGCTCGTCACGGCCGGCGCGGTCGTCCTCATCCCGGGCGCTCCGCTGGTCACCATCACGATGTTCGTGCAGGTGGTCGCCGTGACGCTGCTCCCCTCGACCCTCATCTTTCTGCTCCTGCTGCTGAACGACGAGCCGCTGATGGGCCAGCACGTGAACACGCGATCGCAGAACGTCGCCAACTGGAGCATCGTGATCGTCGTGGCGATCATGTCCACGCTGCTCGGCGTGCAGACGCTCTACCCGGAGCTGTTCGCGGGCGGGAGATAGGAGGAGGCGATGGGCACGCTGGCAAGAAACGGCACGAGGGTGGCGGAGACCTCCTCCACCAACGGCTTCCGGCCGCTCTACTTCGCGGAGCTGCTCAAGCGGCCGGTGTGCGTCGGCGACATCCGCCGACGGATCGGCCGGCTCACCGACCTCGTCTTCGCCGTGGCGGAGCCGTATCCGGAAGCGGTCGGCATCTATCTCGAGCACGGCTGGGGCAAGCCGACCGAGCTCATCCCGTGGACCAAGGTCGTCAAGGTCGAGGACGACGCGATCTTCGTGCAGCCGCCCGAGGGAGCGACCTATCCGCGGTTCGTGGACCAGCCTGGATGGATCATGGTGGACAACCACCTGATGGGGCGGACGATCCTCGACACCGACGGCCGGCGGATCGAGGTCGTCAACGACGTCCGGGTGGTCCAGGCGATCGGCAAGCTGTTCCTGACCGACGTCGACATCTCGTTCAACGGCTTCCTGCGCCGCTGGGGCCTCGGGCGGCTGCGCTGGATCGACGACCAGTTCATCTCGTGGAAGTACGTGCAGCCGCTCTCGCTGGAGGACGCGATCCCGACCGACCGCGTGAAGCTGTCCGTCACGCGGCAGCAGCTGCGCGAGCTGCCCGGCGAGGACCTGGCAGACGCGCTCGAAGAGCTGTCGGGCAAGGAGCAGCAGGCGCTCTTCTCGGCCCTCGACCCGGAGAAGGCGGCCGAGACCCTCATCGAGGCCGAGCCCCGCGCGCAGCGGCAGCTGATCGAAGACCTGTCGAAGGAACGGGCGCAGGCGATCTTTGCCGAGATGAACGTGGCCGAGCTGGCCAACCTGTTCGCGTCGCTGCCCCACCAGCAGATGGTCGAGCTGCTCGAGCTCCTCGAGGCCGACCGTGCGGAGGCGGTCGGCGCCATCCTGTCGGAGCGGGAGGCGACCGCGGAGGACCTCCTCTCCTCCGACTTCGTGGTCCGCGGGAAGGACGTCTGTGTGGGCGACCTCCTGCGCGAGCTCAAGGGCTCCGGCTTCGAGCCGAAGAGCATCTCCTATCTGTACGTCGTGAACGGCGACGGGCGCGTGCTGGTGGGCGTCGTGGACGTGCGCGATCTCGTGCTCGCGTCCGATCAGGCGCGGCTCGAGGACCTGATGATCTCGCCGGTCGTCACCGCCGACGCCGCGACGCTTCGCAACGATCTGATGGAGATCTTCGACAAGTACCAGTACCGGATGATTCCGGTCGTGGACGCGCAGGATCACATCCTCGGCGTCATCCGGTACAAGGACGTCATGAAGAGCCCGGAAGCACGGGCACGGGAGTAACGAGTCACGAGTCACGAGTCACGAGTCAGGACCTCCTGGCTACCTACTGGCTACTGACGAGAACTGGTTTCATCACCCAAGCGGGTGGCCGCGAACCCTCCGCGGCCTACGCCACGCGTGACGCGGGCCATCGAGTTGGGCATCGCTGGCCCACGCTCGCCCAAGTCGAGCGCGGAGCCTCCCCACGGCGCGCGCAGGGCCGTCAGCCGTGATCACGTCTCTCGGCCCGAGCACGCGTGGGCTGTTCGCGGACAGGCCCCGGACCGTGGGAGATCGGTTATGAAACCAGTTGTACTGACTACTGGGGAGTGTGCACCATGCCTCGTGTGAAGATGACGCCGATGACGAAAGCCGCGCTGTATTTCCTGCGGTTCTACCTGGTCTTGCTGCTGGTGCTCATCCTCGTCCGGTTTCTCCGGGTCTTTCAGTGAGCGAGTGATGCGCCCGGCGACTGTGTACGGACGGGCTGCCGAGCCCGGCCGGCCCGAAGTCGCGCCGCGACGCCGGCGAGGCTTGCTGCCGGCGCGGCCGTGGTAGAGTGTTACACTTTGCCAACCCCATCCAGCGGGCCTGAGCATCAGTGAAGCCATCCCGGATCTCGTTGTTTGCCGCGATCATGCTGGTCGAGTTCGCCGCGTTCGAGGCGGGTCTCCGCCTCAAGGGCGGGTCCGAGGCGGCTCCCGCGTTCCAGCGGCTGTTCATGACCGATTCGCGCATCGGCTACCGCCTGCGGCCAGGCACCGAGACCCGCTTCAAGACGTCGGAGTTCGAGACCGACATCCGGATCAACGCCGAGGGCACGCGCGACAACGAGATCGGGCCGAAAGCCCCCAACGAGCGCCGCGTCGTCGTCCTCGGCGATTCGATCGTCATGGCGATCCAGGTGCCGCTCGTCCAGACGTTCTGCAAACGGCTCGAGGACCGCCTGAACGCCGACCGCCTGGCGGGACCGTACCACTACCGGGTGATCAATGCGGGGGTGCAGGGGTACGGCCCGGTCGAGGAGCTGCTCTTCTACCAGCACGTGGTGCAGCGCTTCGATCCGGATGTCGTCCTGGTTGGGTTGTTTGTCGGCAATGACGCGATGGAAGGCGCCGATTCGGCGCCAAAGCTCCGGGAAGGCCGGACGCCGGCGGCCAGGACACGTGAGAACGTGGGCGTATGGCTCCGTCGTATCGTGCGCCGCAGCATGGTCCTGCAGATCATCCGGCTCCGGGCGGTCGGCTTCCTCGAGCGCCTCGGAAAGGCGCGTCCCATCGACCGGGCCCTGACCATGTACCTGCCCTCGACGCCGCCGGACATGGAGCGCGGGCTGGGCGTCACGCGTGAGTGCGTGACGAGCATCGCGGCGCTCGCCGAGCAGCACGGGGCGAGAACGGGCATCGTGCTCCTGCCCGCACGGTTCCAGGTGGCCGACGACGACTACGCGCGGCTGAAGGAGGCCGTCGCCGAGAGCGGCGAGACGCTCGTGCGTGACGCGGCGACGGAGCGGTTCGCGCGCGCGCTGTCGGGCCTGCCGCTGCCGCTGATGGACGCGCTGCCGCTGCTCCGCAACTCGCCGCGGCGGGCCGAGCTGTTCTTCCAGGACACGGTGCACCTCACGCCCCTCGGCCACCAGGTGCTGGCCGACGGGCTCGAGCGGTTCCTGCTCGAGTCGCGGCTGCTCGAGCCGGCCAGCGCCGCTCCGGTCGCCCCCGCGAACCGCCGATGACCTTCAACTCGCTGCACTTCGTCGGCTTCTTCCTGGTCGTCTACGCGCTCTACCGCGCGCTGCCGCACCGCGCGCAGAACTGGCTGCTGCTCCTCGCCAGCTACTGTTTCTACGCCGCCTGGGACTGGCGCTTCCTGGGCCTGCTCGTCGCCTCGACCGTCATCGACTTCTTCTGCGCCCGCTTCATTGCCAGCCGCGAGGCGCCCGGCGAGCGGAGGGCCGCGCTGCTCGTCAGCCTGTCCTTCAACCTCTCGATGCTCGGCTTCTTCAAGTACTTCAACTTCTTCGCCGAGAACCTGCAGCGGATCTTCTCGATCGTCGGCTGGCGGGTCGATTTCCTGACGCTGCACGTCCTGCTGCCGATCGGCATTTCGTTCTACACGTTCATCACCATGAGCTACGTGATCGACGTGTACCGGCGCCAGATACCGCCGACCGACAGCCTTCGCGACTTCGCGGTGTTCGTCGCCTACTTCCCTCACCTGGTCGCTGGGCCGATCCTGCGCGCCCCGGTGCTGCTGCCGCAGGTCCAATCCCCCCGTCGCATCACGCGCGAGCAGGTGACCGAGGGGCTGTGGCTCATCGGCTACGGCTTCTTCAAGAAGGTCTTCGTCGCCGACAACCTCGCCTACGTGGTGAACGCCGTGTTCGCCCGCTCGGCGCACCCGACCGGCTTCGAGGTGCTCTTCGGCCTCTACGCGTTCGCGTTCCAGATCTACGGCGACTTTGCCGGCTATACCGACATCGCCCGGGGCATTTCGAAGCTGATGGGGATCGAGCTGACCGTGAACTTCCGGTACCCGTACTTCGTGCGCAGCCCCCAGGGGTTCTGGCAGCACTGGCACATCAGTCTCTCGACCTGGCTCCGCGACTACCTGTTCCTGCCCGTCAGCTATGTCCTGTCACGCCGGATGGAGGGCGTCGGATGGCTGGGCCTGCGCGAGGATGCGTGGATCTACGCGGGCGCGACGATGGTGACGATGCTCGTCGGCGGCCTGTGGCATGGGGCCGCCTGGACCTTCGTGTTCTGGGGCGCCTACCAGGGACTGCTGCTCGTCATCTTCGTCGTCGTCGGGCGGGTGATGCGAGGCGGGCGGAGACGGCGCAGAGCTGCCGCGCCGCGGTGGCGGCTCGGATACGCGCTAGGCGTCATCGGCATGTTCCACCTGACATGCTACGGGTGGCTCATCTTCAGAGCGAAATCCGCGAGCCAGATCGGACAGCTCACCGCCGCCCTGTTCACGCACTTCGCGCCAAGCACGGCAGCGGTCGCGTCCTACGGCCTGCCCCTCGTCTTCTACACGGCGTTGCTCCTTGCTGTGCACGGCATCGAGGCCCGGCGCGACGACTTGACGGCAATCTTTCGCCTGCCCGTGGTGGTCCGCTACTCCGTCTACGCGGCGATGTTGTACCTCACCGTCCTGTTCGGCGATTTCGCCGGCTCGCAGTTCATCTACTTCCAGTTCTGACAGGCTTCGGACTTCGGGCTACGGACTCCCTGGCCCCTGGTCCCTATCTGGTTTCGATCCCCGCCATGATCTCGACCTTCAGCTTCCCGGTCTGTTTCGTCTTGCCGTAGGTGAGCGTCACGTCGTACTCGCCGGAGCGGACGAACCGCTGCCCCTCGCCCCCGTACTCCGTCAGCAGATCCTTGGTCGGCTTCAGGTCCCACACCACGCGGTTGATGCCCGGCGTCCCTGGCGCCGTGAGGTTCGCCACCGGCACGCCACCAGGGCCGGCAATCGAGATCTTCACCGGGTCGCCGGTGTACTGCTTCACGTAGACGTTCAGGATCGCGCCGTCCGGCGGGTTGGCGCCGCGGTACTCGCCGATTGTGCCCTCCTCGTCCACCCATCCGGGCAGCGGATAGTACCCCTCCGCCGGCCGCGCCGGAAACAGATACGCGTCCTTCGCCTGGACCTCCGTCGTCAACTGCTCGACCGGCGTCAGGTCGTCGACGATGTAGAGGCTGCGTCCGTGGGTCGCCACGACGAGGTCCAGGTCGCGCGGATGAATGACGATGTCATCGACGGCAGCCGTTGGCATCTCACCGAACGTCGTCCAGGACCCGCCGCGGTCCATGCTGAGGAAGAGGCCGAACTCGGTTCCCGCGTAGAGCACGTTCGCGTTCTTCGGGTCTTCCCGCACCACCTTCACCGGGCCATCCGCCGGCAGGTTCGACGCGATCAACTGCCAGGTTTTCCCGCGGTCCGCCGTCCGGTACGCGAGCGGCGCGTAGGTGCCGGAGCGGTGGGCGTCGACGGCCAGGTATGCGACCTGCGCGTCGTGCGCGCTGGCCTCGATGCGGCTCAGCCACTGCCCCTTGACCGGCACCGGCAGGCTCGCCGTCAGGTCGGTCCAGTTCGCCCCGTTGTCCTCGGTCACCCACAGCTTGCCGTCATCGGTGCCCGCCCACAGCATGCCCGCTTTCGCCGGCGACTCCGCCAGCGTGTAGACGATGCCGTAGGTCTCGGCGCCGCTGCCGGTGGTGGTGATCTTCTTCAGCTCCTGGCCCGTGAGATCCGGGCTTACGAGCTTCCACATCTCGCCGTGGTCGGTCAGCTCGAATACCCGGTTGCCGCCCAGGTACATCTTGCCCTTCACGTGACGGCTGGCGATGAGCGGCGAGTTCCAGTCGAAACGGAAGGCCGGCTGCCCTTCCGAGGGCTCCGGCCGGAGCGGCTTGTACTCGCCGGTGCGCATGTTGAAGCGGTAGAGATCGCCCGACTGCGACTCGGTGTAGATCACGTCGCGGTCCGACTCGTCGAACACGCACGCGAAGCCGTCGCCGCCGCCCACCTCGATCCAGTCGTGGTTCAGGATCCCTTCCTTGCTGCGCGTGCGGCTCGGGCCCACCCAGTTGGAGTTGTCCTGCAGGCCGCCGCAGATCCGGTACGGCGTGCTCACGTCGAGCGCAATCCGGTAGAACTCGCCGGCCGCGAACCGGTTGACGAGGTCCCAGTGCTTGCCGCCGTCGAAGCTCTGGTAGGGGCCGCCGTCGGTGCCGAGCAGCAGATGCTTCGGGTTGCGCGGATCGATGGCGAGGGCATGGCAGTCGGGGTGGATCTTCTGGAAGAAGTCCTCGCGGAACGAGCGGCCGCCGTCCTCCGACACGTGCAGCATGAACCCCAGGACGTAGACACGCTGATCGTTGTCCGGATCGACGCGGATCTGGCTGAAGTAGAACGGCCGCGGGTCGAGCCCGCTCGTCCGCGTCCAGCTCTCGCCGCCATCGTCCGAACGGAACACGCCGCCGCGCTTGCTGCGCACGTCGTCGATGTTGCTCGTGCCGCCCTCGTAGCTCTGGACGACCGCATAGACGACCTTCGGGTTCTTCGCGTACACGGCGAGGCCGATCCGGCCCGTCTGCCCGGGGAGACCCTTCTCGAGCTTCTTCCAGGTGGCGCCGCCGTCCGTGCTCCTGAAGATGCCGCCGAGGTCCTTGCCGTCGGTGGAGTCGGGCCCCGACACGAACGACCAGGGGGTGCGCTGCCGCGCGTACATGGCCGCGTAGAGGACGTTCGGATCCGATGGGTCGATGGCGACGTCGCCGCAACCCACTTTGCCGGCGTACCCCGCCGGCGCCTGCAGCACGAGCTTCCAGGTCTGGCCCGCGTCGGTCGTCTTGTAGAGGCCGCGCTCGCCGCCCGGGTTCCACAGGTCGCCCATCACGGCCACCCACGCCGTCTGCGGGTCTTTCGGGTGCACCACGATGCGCGCGATGACCTTGCTGTCTTTGAGCCCCACGTTCGTCCAGGTGCCTCCGCCGTCGGTCGAGCGGTAGACGCCATTGCCCCACTGCGAGCTGTTGCGGTCGTTCGCCTCGCCGGTGCCGACCCACACCACCTTCGGATCGGAGGGTGCGACCGCGACGGCGCCGACCGCGGCGACCGGCTCCTTCTCGAACACGGCGTCGAAGCTCGCGCCGTTGTCGGTCGTCTTCATGACGCCGCCCGTGCCGAGCGCGACGTAGAACGTCCAGGGATCGGCCGGATCCAGGGCGATGTCGGACACGCGGCCGCTCATGATGGCCGGCCCGATGCTGCGCGCCTTGAGCGCGCCGAACGTGGACGCCTCGATCTTGGGGCCGGTGACGGGCGTCGCGACGGGCGCCGGCGCGGCTTCGGGCTTGGGCTTGGTGGTCTTCGACTTGCCGGTCTGGGCGGCGACGGTGGAGCCGAGCAGGAGCAGGCCAAGGAGGACGAATCGGACGGTTCTCGACATGGGTGACCTCGCGCTGTGAGGGGAAATGTACCACATGCGCGGGGGCACATACGGTCTCCGCGTGCGGCTGGCAGCCGGCAGCGCGTTTCCGCTCGTGCCGCTGCCCTCGCAGGCGGCAGCCCATGTCGCTCGCAAACCCAGTGGCGACTCACGCCGTCGCGTGTCCATGGTTTGCTCCGCGACACGGGCTGCCGTCTGCGGTGGCGTCGTCGAGCGGGTCCCGGCCGCTCCGCCGCGGCCGATTCTCAGAGGCCCGGCGGACGCAATGAGCGCGGCCTCAGCCCCCGACTCCGCGGCCACCCGCCGATGCACCCGAGGCAGCGCCGGCAACGCTCGGTCGGGACCACGTGAAGGTACCGAGCGAAGCGGACAGCCCTGTGCCCCGTCCTCTGATCCCTGATCCCTGCAGCGTCAGCCGAGAGGCGTATGCTGGTAATGGAAGGGGCGCCGGCAGAGGCACGAAGGATATGACGAAGGTCGCGGCCGGGCGGCTGCGGATCGGTTGTTCCGGATGGGAGTACATGCACTGGCGCGGGACCTTCTATCCCGAGGAGGTGCCGCAGGCACGCTGGCTGGAGTACTACGCGGCCAGCTTCGACACCGTCGAGGTGAACAACAGCTTCTATCGCCTGCCCGAAGCGTCGACGTTCGAGGCGTGGCGGAACCGCGTCCCGCGCCGCTTCCTGTTCGCGGTGAAGGCCAGCCGCTTCCTCACGCACATGAAGAAGCTGAAAGAGCCGGCCGAGCCGCTGGCGCGCCTCATCGAGCGCACCGCGGCGCTCGGCACCCGGCTGGGGCCGATCCTCTACCAGCTCCCGCCACGCTGGGCGATCAACCTCGAGCGGCTCGACACGTTCCTCGCGGCCCTCCCTGGCCGGCTGCGGCACGTCGTGGAGTTTCGCGACCCGAGCTGGTATGACGAGCGCGTCTATCACGCGCTCGCCGCGCGCCGCGTCGCTCTGTGCCTGCACGACATGGCCGGCTCGGCGAGCCCGCGCCTGGTGGTGGGTCCATTCCTCTATCTCCGCTTTCACGGAACGGGCCCGCGTTACGGCGGCGGGTATCCGGATTGGATGCTTCGTGAGTGGGCAGGCTGGCTCGCGCCACACATCGCGCGTGGCGCACGCGTCTACGCGTACTTCAACAACGACGTCGGCGGCCACGCGCCGCGCGACGCTGCGCGGCTGCGTGCCTTCATGGGTGGGGCACGCCTTTAGGCCCACCGAGCCTCTTTCATCCGTAGGGCGGGCCTTTAGGCCTGCCGAACCTCTTCATCCGTAGGGCGGGCCTTTAGGCCTGCCATCAGCGGAGTGGGCGCAGAGGCCGGGCCGCGACCGGGTGCGCGAGCAGGTCGTCATCTTCTCGCGCCGGATCATCTATTCCTCGCTCGCCCATCGCCTGCTCTACGTGGCCACCGCCTGCTTCATCGGCATGGTGCTCGTCATCGTCACGGGCCTCCACATGCGGTTGGCCAAGCGGCTCGGCCTCGCGCTGTTCGGGGCCGGGGTCCTGCTCAGCTCGTCGCGCTGGTCGCGGAGTTTCTCAACCTTCGCCTTGCCAGCCGAGCGATGCGGATCGAGCTCGACGATCTCCGGTGATTCCAGCGCGCCGTCACTCGGCGCGGAGGACTCAGCGTGCGGCCATCGACCTGGGCGGGGGCCACGAGCATCCGGTGGAACGGATCGGCGTGGTGGGAGAGAAGCGCCGCGAGCTGTTCAGCGTGCTGGCCTCGATCACTCTTCCGACCGCGGCAGCTCGATTCGGAAGACCGTCCCGGTCTCCGGGCCCGAGACGAACGAGACCTTCCCGTGAAGGTACTGTTCGGCGATCAGCTTCACGCTGTAGGTGCCCAGTCCGCGGCCCCTGGCCGCCTTCGACGTGAACGAGCGCTGGAAGACCTGCAGTTGCGCCGCCGCCGGCATCACGCCCGGGTTGGTCACCTCGAAGGCCACCGACTGCAGCGAGGCCTCCCCCCGAAGCTCGACGGTGTCCCCGGGGGACGCGGCCTCGAGGGCGTTCTTGGCCAAGTTCCCCAGGCAGCGGACCGCCTGCACAGCGTCGGTGCGGACTAGGACGTCGGGTTCGAGCGCGTGCATTGCCAGGAAC
>Ga0315280_10003688_pt1 | contig 23259 bp, 17 predicted proteins | sample YL17G06_40_MG_FD_203697 | JGI IMG/M metagenome (GOLD analysis project Ga0315280, IMG submission 203697) | Sediment microbial communities from Yellowstone Lake, YNP, Wyoming, USA - YL17G06_40 | ecosystem: Environmental > Aquatic > Freshwater > Lake > Sediment | place: USA: Wyoming | collected... | reverse complement strand
ATAGGGTTGGCCGGATTGGGGCGGCCCTTTTCCGTAGGTTTCACCTACGGCTATTCACATTCGATCCCTGCGGGATCCTACTTACCCCTGGCCGACCAAATGTCCAAACTTCAGTCACGGGCAAGATGCCCGTGCCACTCATTCCTCTTTTACGTCGAACTCTTCTTCCATTGTCACGCGGAGAACCTCGTTCAGGGTTGTAATTCCGCGCTTGATCTTTAGCCATCCATCTTCGCGAATCGGACGCATCCTATGTTGGATGGCATCGCGGCGCAGGACATTGGCGGGTGCGCGGTCCACGATCAGCCGCTTGAGGGACTCGTTGACCTGGACAATTTCGTAAACCGCTGTGCGGCCATGGAAACCCGTGTAGCGGCATCGCTCGCAGCCAACCTCGCGGTACACGGTCACGCCGTCGAGTTCTTTCGGTGCAATGTGCAGGTGTCGGAGAATCTCCTCGGGAATGGTCGTTACCGCCTTGCAGGCAGAACAAAGCAGGCGCACGAGGCGCTGGGCAATGAAGCCGATGCAGGACGAGGCGATCAGAAATGGTTCGATCCCCATGTCGAGCAGTCGCGTCACAGCGCCGCACGCGTCGTTGGTGTGCAAGGTCGAGAAAACCAGATGGCCCGTCAACGCGGTGCGGATGGTAATCTCGGCCGTTTCGGTGTCGCGGATTTCGCCGACCATGATAATGTCGGGATCGTGACGCAGGACCGTTCGCAGAATCCGGGCGAAGGTCAAATCAATCACGGGGTTGACCTGGACTTGCGAAACGCCCGTGATGCGGTATTCGATCGGGTCCTCGATGCTGATGATCTTGCTGTCCACCTTGTTGATTTCGCTCAGCGCGGCATAGAGCGTGGTGGACTTGCCGCTTCCCGTCGGCCCCGTGTTGAGAATGATGCCATGGGGGCGCGAGATCATCCGGCGCAGAATCGCCAGATGAAATTCGTCCAGACCCAGCCGCTCGAGATTGATCAATTCCGACTCGCGATAGAGAATACGAATGCCGACGCTCTCGCCGTAAGGCGTCGGCAGCGACGAAACGCGCAGGTCGTAATCATGTTCGCCCAGCTTGATCTTGATCTTGCCGTCCTGGGGGAGGCGACGCTCGGCGATGTTCATGTCGGCCATGATTTTCAGGCGCGAAATGATCGCCGACTGAAAGCGCTTGAGATTGGGCGGAACCGCCGCTTCGTAGAGCATGCCGTCAATCCGATAGCGGATCCGCAGGTCGTGTTCCATCGGCTCGACGTGAATGTCTGTGGCGCGGCTGGCCAGCGCTTCCGTAATGACCTGGTTGACGAACCGGATGATCGAGGCGTCTTCGGCGGTTTCGCCGAGGTCGGTCACATCGCCGCCTCGATCCAACTCGATGCTTTCGCTTTTACCCTCGCTGATCAGCCCTTCGACGGTTTCGGCACCGATGCCGTAATACTGTTTGATCGCCTTCTCGATTTCCTCGTGAGTGCTGATCACCGGCTCAACGTCGGTTCCCAAAACCAGCCGCAAGTCATCGAGCGTGTGCATGTCGAGAGGGTCGGAAACTGCCACGCGGAGCACGCCGTCGCTTCGCCCAACCGGCATGAGGTGATAATGGGTGACGATCTTGGCGGGGACCTTTTGGATCACGTCGCGAGGGATGTCCAGATCGCTCAGACGAAGATAAGGGATTGACAGTTGCTGCGCCAGAGCACGCTGGATGACCTCTTCGGTGGCCAACCCCATCTTTAGGAGAATCTGGCCCAGCCGTTCGCCGGTCTGGTAATGTTCGCGCAATGCGCGTTCGAGATCGTCGGGATCAAGTTCGTTTCGGGCGACGAGAATTCGGCCCAGTTGCTGTGCGTCGCTTTCAGCCATTTTGCTTGCAAAAGCCCCACTTTCTCCCCCTGCGCTTATACGCACTTTATGTGCCAATTTGATAGCATGAGCACGTCTTTTTCTGCTTGTTCGGGCGGGCTTCGATTCTACCGCAGTTCATTGATTTACAATGGTTTGCTCGTGCCGGACTGTGAGAACCATTTTCGGGAGGTGGCGGCGAAGTCCAGCCTTAGGGCTTACGATCCTGGAGAATCACAATACCCTGTCCGTGAAATCACAATCCGCTAGGCTACCAAGCGATGGCCCCGCCACCCGGGTTCAGGATAATTCCCGCTTGTTTATATGTCGCCTGGACTTCTTTGACGGCGGCCACGGAATCAGGCAAGAGGGAACTCTGTGGAAAATCCCGCCGAAACGCTGCCACGAACCGTTCGAGTTGGGCGAACGCCAACCGTGCCGTTTTCTCCTCGCTCGGTTTGATCTTATCTGTCCCAACTTTCTTCAGTTCGTCGCTATAGGCCTTGACCACTTCTGCCCATTCCCTGTCGTCCACGGCGAGGTAGAGCGGTTCGGTTGTTGCGCGCAGGTCCAGCACGCCCACAAATGACCTCGCACCGGAGTCTTTGCCGATAGGAGACTCGCGAAACGCCAAAGAGCGGCCATCGGGCGAGAGCGACCAGACGCACATGACTCCCGCCGTCTCATAGATGACCTCCGATTTGCCCGTCCGCAGATCGAGTTTGCAAATGGCCGGCAGTCGTACGTCGCTCTCTTCTCGGGCCACAAAAACAGCGTCGCCTTGCCGCGATGGAACCAAGGGTCCGACAGGTTTGAAATCTAGCTCGAAGCTGGAAACCTCGCGCCGGCTGGCGATTCCATCGAGCACCGAGACGGAGAACTTCTCCGGCCCTTCGCCCGTATGCTTTTTCACGGCCACAAAGCGTTTCCCATCCGGCAGCCAAGCGCCGTTCTGGAAGCGAACATCGAGGGGCAAAACCTCGCTCGATTGCGTGTCGAAGAAGTGCACCGAAGGTTCCTGGTCGCCTCCTCCCATACAGACCAACCAACGTCCATCGGACGACCACAGAACGGTGGATTGACTCTCTACCTCGATAGCTCGTTGTACTTGGCCATCGGTTCCTGCAATGATCACGTTGGATTTGTTGCGTACAAATGCCACTCGCTTCCCATCCGGGGAGATTGCCGGGGCCGCAAATACTGCACCACCTTGCTCGCCGGTATTCAAGAGACGAACGATCTGCCGCGGTTTTCCCTCTAACGGTATCTCCCAAAGAATGCACGGGCCCGATGTCTTGTCTTCGGGAAGCTCGACAACATAAATGCGCTTGCCGTCGCTTGCCCAACTGGGCCCACTGAGCATCATCTGTGGGGTGGCGAAGAGCCGACGTCGCTCAATTGGCGACGGCGAAATGATCCACAGTTCGCTGGCCTCCGTCTTGCCGCTGTCCGATTCTTTGCTCTGAATGCAGCGAGTCAGGGCGATCCAACGTCCGTCGGGCGACCACGAAATCGGCTGCAAGACGCAAGACAAGGCCAAAGTGAATAGACTGATGTACACGAATACTACGGCGGCTCTTTCGTATCGCCGGCTCATGAAAGTGACCTCCTGCCGAGAATGACAATAGACTATGGCGTTATTCCGACTTCTCCCCTTTTATCAGGCTCGTTTTCAGGGCAAAAGGTTGGCATAAGGTGAACAGCTGGCACATCACCGGGGCGGTTTACCGCGTCCGCTGCCTGCGCGTGTTCGGCCTTCGTGCTTCTCTCTCCCTGTTCTTTCCAGAAATTCGGTGAACTCACGACGCCGCAAGCCTTCGAGGTCGAGCTCCTGCTTCTTTGGATCAAGCCTGATCTCCCACTTCTCCATCGTCAATGCGCCGATAATGGCATCGAGCTCGCGACCATCTGCCCGGCCAATTTCTTCAAGGGGGACTGCTTCTGCATCGAACTCCAACCCTTCGATCTTGCCAAGAGCCACACAGAGCTCCTTCACCTGGATCTCTTTTTCCCCCAAGGCGACCCGGTAGGGCCTCGTAACGGTCCTTTTCGGGACATCCAACAAAAGCGGAGACCGGATATAGGTATGAACTGTGCCTGTATCAAACAAGGCGATTGCCCGTTTCCCCTCGATTTCGATCTCCTTTGTGATCCTTCCCATCATGGCCTCCTTATCGGCGAAGTGTAGCCTTGATCGTTCCGAGGGCTATGTTCTTCGTCGCCGAACGTCCGCGATGAGCCGCCGCGCGGTGACAGCATCATCAACTTTCTATCAGGTTGTGACTCTCCAAGGCCAACAGGTCATACAATCAAGAAGGCGTTTCCGCGCGTCGTCTCCATCGCGTTGTTATGCGACCGCAACCATCTTGTTTGCATAGTCTCTACCGCTTGTCGGGGGAGGCAGAGGCTTGCCGTCCCGTTTGTACAGTTCAATTGTTTCCTCGACAATCTCGCAGAGTTCAGCAAACACCTTCTGTTCATCTTGGCCGTGACAACCACCGTAGAACAATCCGGGACAGCTCCCGACGTAGCAGTGGTCTTCTTCCGACCACTCCACAATCTTGACGTAGCGAGCGCTTTCCTTCATTTCTTGGACTCCTCAATTGCTCTTTGAACTGCATTTTGCTGGTAGTGGAGTGCATCATCTCCGAGGTTGCCGGAAATTACCACCGGCTTCTGAACTTTCGGGTGAACGAATTTTCTGTGGCTGCCCTTGCCGCCACGCCTTACGAACCCTGCCTGCTCCAGATCCCGAATTAATTCCCGAACCTTTGGTGGCACGCCTCACTACCTTTCCGTTGTTCTGTCCCCTAACGTGACTTTCACCGACCGCAATTAGCCGTCCGGTGTAAGAAATGGTTAGGCGGAATGGGGCCTTTCAATCTCCGTATCACGCTCCGGCTCTCGCACACGCCTGAACATTTCTATCGGTGACAGGCTGATGGGACCCCTGAGCCTGAAGCCGATAACAGGTAATCGAATCGGACTTCGCCGATCCTTTTCAGTTCATCTGTCGGGATGGGCTCGCTACTTGGTTTGCGTCGTGCAAACAGACGCACAAGATCCGGGGTGATGTATCCGCCTAGCGCGACCAGGAACCCGATTGCCGGCTCGTACGATGGTTCGTGTCCGAACCAAGCAGCGAACAGGATTATCAATACGAGAGCTCCGTATCTATTCAGTGTCGTCACGGACTTCCTGTCCCAACGGATTAAGAGTTTTTCCGGCGGGGAGCCGACGGGAAGACTCGGTTGAACTGGAATACCCATCATTTGAACGATTTACCCCTTCTATCACTTCGGACCATTCCGGTTTATACAAACTCCATAAGCCGGGTCAGAGTCCATCCACCGGCTTGCGCATGCCGCGGCCGCCCTTGTTCAAGACATGGATACGGATCATCGTGCTCCCGACATTCTTGTGTCCCAACAACTCTTGCACCGTGCGAATATCGTGTCCGTCGGCCAGAAGATGAGTGGCAACCGGATGCCGAAGCGTATAGGTCTCTGCGTCCTTGGCGGCTGCCGCAAGGTCGCTGTCGCCGCCGGTGGCATGCACAAGCTACTCCCACACCTCTGCGTCGCGCTGAGCGCCGTCTTGGCTCGGGAAGCCCTACCCGCCTGCTTCGCAGCCTCCATTGAAATCTGTTCTGTATCTTCTCCGGCCAATGGCAGCGCGTCAAGGCGAATCACGGCGGCTCAGATCCAAGGCCGTCGTCTCTCAAACCGAAACCGGTGCTCCAGGCCATACCGTCCTTGGGACAATATCACGACGGCACAATGAACACAATCTGTAATACACACACGTAGGGCCTTGCTTTTTTGGCAAGAATTCTCTGCCAGCATTATCCTTCTTGCCCATGGAGGTTTCTGGACGCAACCACAGATGCACGCAGATTCACACGGATTTCATCGGCGTGGATCGGCGTGAATCTGTGGTTCTGTAGATCTTTGGTTGCGGCTCATGGCCGCCCTGTCTCAGAACAGCAACATTTGTTGGCTGTCGGGGGATCGGTCGGGCTTGTCCAGAGGGCTCGTTTGTGTGAACTCGGCCAGCTCGGGATAGTGTCGAACAAGTGAGGACGGTGCCTCGACTTTTCTTCCCGAAAGCATGGCCTTGATCTGGAGGGCGTTGACGACGGCGCGCCCTTCGGTGTGGTTGTTTGTGATGACGAAGACCTTTTCCGCCTTTTCGACCAGGCGCTTGAGTCGTTTAACCCAATCGGCCAGCTCCTCTTTGGAGTAGAGGTATTTGTAGCGCTCGGCAACATCGGCCTCCTCGCGAAACCAGTTTTCGGCGTTACGGCCATGAAGCCGAACATAGGCGAGCGGCGCTGTGAGGTGCTCCGTCGGCGGCAAACAGCGCCTCAGGGCTGGCTGATCAATATTGCAGAACGTGTGACCATGTTCACGCAGCCACGCCAGGAATTCTTCATTATTCCAACTGTCATGGCGCACTTCGACGGCCAGTGGGTCGGGAGCGAGCGACCGTGTCAATGCTTCGACATACCTGGCGTTCTGGCGAGTCTGTTTGAACGACCATGGAAACTGGACGAGAACAACGCCCAACCGCCCGGCTCGCCGCAGCGGTTCCATCGCGCTATGCCACTGGTTGAGCGCCGTGGCATCCAATGAATCGCGCACATGAGTGAAATCCTGCCATAGCTTGACCGAGAAGAAAAAGTCGCCGATGCGAGCGATCTCGCCAAGCCATTTTTCGCACTGACCGGGCGCAGGGATTCGGTAAAAGGATGAATTGATCTCGATCGTGTTGAAGTAGCGTGCGAGATAGACAAGTGGCCGAAAACCGCGCTCGCGCCGAGAGGGATAAACGATGCCGTTCCACTCGTCGTACGACCAGCCGGCTGGCCCAATGTAAAGTCGAAAATGCTGCAATCGAGGTTCCGCCACTGTTCAGCCATCCTCGTGTTGCTGAAAACCAAAAACACCGGCGAGACCGTCGGCGCTCCATCGTCGGTTGGGCTTTACGTATCCTTTTCTCACTTCCGACTTCTTGCCTTTCACTTCTACTCATTTCGCCTTGCGAAGCCGGGGCAGGCACTGGCGCACCGCCTCGCGGATCTCGGGGTTGCGGTCCCATTGTAGCCACCATAGTGTCTTATACGCCCGTTTCGGTTGGTGCGTCGGAAGGGTACGGCGGGCATAGGCAACCGTAGCCATTTGCGAATAGATCATGATGGCCTGGCGACGGATGACCAGATTCTCGCTCTTGTTGGTAATGATCTGTTCGAGGCCATCGAGGGCGGCCACACCCATCAGCCGAAGCCGCTCATGAGCATCGTAAGCATCAATTGTCCATCGCGGGTCCTCCGGATAGGCGATACAATCCATCAGTTCGCGGACGGTTCGAGGATCACGTGGATTGGGCCGAATCGGTGGCGTCAGGCGACGTGCAAGAATCTGGTTGCGGTCGGGCCGAAAGGTTTTGCCGTCGCGCTTCCACCAATTCTTCCAATCCTTGGCGGCGGCCTGGCGCCGTAGGATCGGGTCATCGGCTGTGGGACCATAGTCCCAACCCGCGATGAACTTGAGCGCCTGTGCGGCAGAAACGGATGTCGTACGATTGGCGCGGCGAACCTCGTCCACGAGGTAGGACAATCCGGCGCGTGACCCCAGCGTGGCCAACGCCAGCGCACAGGGGATTTTGATCGCCGGGTCTTTCTCGCGCCCGAAAACCGCGAGGAGCTCATAGGTGCGATCGAGGTCGCCGATCAACCCAAGTGCAACAATTGCGTTGAGACGCAGCCTCTTGATCGTATCGGTTTCGAAGGTCGCACGTTCACCCGATCGCTGTTGCTGAATATCCCAGTCGAGGATGGTGCGAATACCCGGCGAAAGCAATCCTAGCGCCAGGCGGCCCAATGTTGGAGCTGTGGGTATTACTTGTTGGCGGGCGCTTTCAACAATGGCATCAATGACGATTTGTGTTTTCAAGGCGGGCGTAGTGGGCAGATCGGCCAGATTTGTTCCTGGGGCAAAACCGTGTTCGAGAAAATGGGCCAGAATCGTAGGCGCCGGTGAAAGACCATGACTTCGCAGGCGCTCAATACGGTCGGGTTCAGAAGGCACCCGCAACGAAGGGGTGGTCACGGGTTGCGAATAGACAGGAAACGCCGTGGCAACAATCAGGAGAGCACAAAACAATGATGAACGAGGAATGATGAAGGATGAACGAGCAGAAAAACAGGGAACAGGCGTTCCACGGGTTGTTTGATTCTGTTCATGGTTCATCGTTCATCATTCATCGTTCATGATGGGTGGTTTTGCGTTAGAACCGCAGAGCGGCGTAGTAGATTTTCCCGTTGCCGCCACGCGCGGCATCGGAGAACCAGACACAATGGACCACATTGGTCGCACCGGCGGCCAAGCGTGGCCGACAGTAAGAGCCATCGGGCAGCACCGGCAAAGCTAGTGAGGCGTCAACACGCGAGGCGCCTTCGACGCGACCGACACAAACCAACGATCCCAGGGGCAGACGGCTCGTCCACGCCAGGACAACGCTTTGTTCGCCAATCGCTACGGCGCAAGGGTAGGCGGCATCGCCGCTCAGCATCGTGTCGGCAACCAGTCCCTCTCCTCGGCTCAAAGCGCCCTGAAAGCCCACAAACACGCGCACGCGGTTGCCGATCAGGTCCGTCCAGACGCCTCCCAGCATGCCTGAGGGCGCCTGGAATAGCCAGGGCATCTGGTTCGCGTCGAGACGATCGAATTCCAGCGGGGGGACGATCTCGAGACCCGTCCCCGAAGCAGTGCCAACCGCAGATTGGAGACGAAAACTCGCCCCTGCTTCCTCATACCACAGGAGTAGGTAAGGGGAATCGGGCAAGAGCTGCGGGTAGAGATTGTGATGGTCGCCATTTGCTCCTGTCACGTCATGGATGGTAAAGGGAGAATTGCTGTCGTACCAGGCGAGATAGATGCCATAGCGAGTGGCGCGTCCGGCTTGCCATGCCGCCCAAATCCGTCCGCTCGAATCGCTGGCCACCTGGGGGAATTCGCAATTCAACTCCGGCGGTGCGGTGAGGATTTCCTTGTCGAGCCATTTGCCATCCGGCGACCGGCGTGTGTAGCAGATCGCAAAGGTTCCTCCGCGCTTTTCCGACCAAACAAGGTGTAGGGTTCCCGAAGAGTCATAGGTTATCGAGGGGTTGCAACACTCGCCGGGACCCGAGAAATCCAGCGTTGATGGTGGGTCCCACCCGGTGGGCGACAAATCCGTCAGAACCAGCCGACGGGCGTTTGCGGGTCCCGATTCGGCCACGATCGTTGCACGACCGCCCGGCGCCACGGCAATCGTTGGATTGCGATGTGGCATTCCGTTGTTGCCGATTGCCACAGGGGAGACAAGCAAAACAGGGGCGGCAGAGGGTTGCGCCAGTGCAAAATGATCAGCGAAAAGCCAGAGGCACAACGCCAGAGCCGCTGCGTGTGTTCTCCATGTTGCTTTTAGCGACACGAAACCCACGCCTTCTTTGTGCCTTTCTTCCTGGACCATACACCCTTTCCCCGCCCTGTGCATGGCACAATACATAGCATGGAGTCCACTTCCGGTCTTCATGTCAAGCTATTTATCCCCAGCGCTCTCAATCCTTCGACCGGCGGATTTTGATCCGTGCGGTTCGCTCGCCGGGGCGAATGTCATTGACGGCGGTAGAATCCTCGAACTAATCTTGATCCAGGCGTGAAATGGCACGATTTGTGCGCCCGGATTCGAGGAAGGCGGCATTTCAACGACCTTCCAATAGCGCCGAGAAAGGACAATGGCCATGTTGTTCCTCGAGAAAAAGACAATCGCCCGACTTGCGGCTTTGATTGGACTGGGACTTGCGGTTCTGGGTTGGCCGAAGCCATCGGCGGCCGATGTGGTAGTCTTGAGCGATGGCAGCCGGCTCGAAGGCATAGCGACAACTTCCACACTGGTGCCCAATGTCATTCTCTTCTCCGACCACGTCAATAAGATGCTGCAAATTCCGCGTTCGAAAGTCCAGGAGATCATCCGCGAGGACGAACCCGCCAGCCGATTGAAGATCGCTCGCGCCTTCGCTCGCGAGGGAAAGTATGAACAGGCGCTTGTGCAAATCCGCGAGGCGTTGCGATTGGCTCCCAACGACGCGGTCCTCCAGGAGGAAGAACGGAACCTTTTGCGGGCCATGGCAATCCAATCGGCCAGACAAGCCGACCTCAAGGCAGACGAGAGTCGGGCGGTTCTCGACAAAATCCGGCAATTCATGACCGCTCGTCAGTTCGACAAGGCCTTGCCTTTGTTTGTGATGCTCGAAAGCGAGAGCGTGCCTGCCGACGTGCGCGATGAAGCGGCCCGCCTCAAGATCAAATTCTACGACCAGTGGGGAGATTACAGGGCCGACAAAACCGATACAATTGGCGCCATCGAATCCTACGAGAAAGTCATGGATCTCGACCCGAATGCGATGGAAGTTTACAAGAAACTCATGAGGCTGTATGAGCGCGTCGCCCAACCGGGGGCCGATGCGACCCGTATCAAGAAATTGCAGGAGTATCTGGCGACCAAAGTTGCGGAGGACCCCAAAGATCTCGATGCTCGGTTGCGTCTGGCCAATCTCCTGTTCATGAACAAGGACTGGAAAAAGGCGTTGGAACACTATCTGGTCGTTTACCGCGATCACGCCACCAGTTATCCGAAAGACATGCCGCTTGGACGGGTTGACGCGAGGCTGCGAGCGCTCCTGGACGGCCGCCACCGCGAGTCGGCCGAACGCCGTGAATATGACGTGGCCATCGAGCAGTTCCGCGAGTTTCAGTCGCTATTCCCCGACGTGGACACCCAGCCCCTTGTTCTCTATCAATATCGAAAAAGCGCCGATCAGTTGAGTCCCCAGGATGACAATGGCCACCTCGAACTGGTCAAGTATTGCGAGAGATACGGCCTCGAAGATTCCGCTCGTAGGGAGTTGTTCACTATTCTTCAAAACAACCCACAGAATCCCGAGGCGTTGAAAGTCCTGGAAACGTGGGCACGTGCGGACCTCGCCGAAATCGAGACGGCTTTTCGTCAGAGCCTCTACGCACAAATCCCCGGCCTTGTTGCGCAGTTCCGCCAAAAGTATCCTGTGGACCGCTATCCAAGTCTTCAGAACCTTACCGACACGGCCGAGGACTACATTGAAAAGGCACGCAACGAAATGCGCACACAGGTGCGCGACCAGCACAAGCGGGCGGCCGACCTTGTTCAGGCAGCGGATCAGAGTTTCGACCGAGCCATGGCCGCCTTGTATAACTACCGCGATGGTGCAGGGACACCCCTCCGGTCAGACTCCTCGGGCCGACGTGGCTCGGAAAGGCTGACAATCACGGCAGGCAGCTATAAGGCCGATGCCATCATGTACTTCGAGCGAGCGCTGCGTTACTATCGTGAGGCGCTCGCGATTGATCCCTCGCTGGGCGATCCGGCAAAAGAGGACGTGCGCCGCAAGATTTCCGACTGCGGGCGCTACCTGTCGTTGCTCAAAACACAGCAGATCCGCCGCCTGCCCCCAGGGGAACGCTCGGCGCGGCGGTTTAAGCCACAATCTCCCGCTTCACCTGGCTATAATCCCTATCTCTATCCCTACTCGTATGGCTACCCTTCTGTCTATCCGCTGCAACCCTACTGGCCCTATGGTTCCTATCCCTATCCATACGGCCCCACGCCACTGTGGCCAACGCCGCCATCCACCGGACGCCCATAGGGTTGCATATAGACCGAAACCAATGCAATGCTTGACTCAATCCCTTCCATCGTCATTGCGATCCGCCCCAGGCGGAGAAGCAATCCCGTTGGGTGCTCGGGAGATTGCTTCGTCGTCCGCCTCAGGCGGACTCCTCGCAAGGACGGGCCGGGTCGGTCCTTTCGCATGCACGGGATGGGACCGGTTGATCCATGAATCGGAGAAACCGTGAGCGGCAATGTCACACCGTTGCATTACTTTTGCAGGGACCTATAAGTTGTGAGGCGGTTGAGGCAGGAAATGGTACGCCCGACACTCTTGTCGCGCAACCTCTCGCGGGGTAGGTGTGTGATGCGGTGGACCGAGATGGCTGCTTTCAGCTGGCCAGCTGTTCGATCAAGGCATCATCAATATCGAAGTTGGCGGCAACGGATTGGACATCGTCGTGGTCCTCGAGGGCTTCCATCAGTCGGAGCATCCGCTCGGCATCTCTACCCTCGAGACGTTTGGTGGAATTGGGAACTTGGCGGACTTCGGCCGAGATAATCTCGAAGCCGGCGGCCTGAATCGCATCGCGCACGACCTCGAAATCGCTGGGAGCGGTCGTCACGGTGAACCCATCGCCCGTGTTGAGCACGTCCTCGCCACCCGCGTTGATGACGACTTCCATGAGCTTGTCTTCGAGCGATTGGTCGGCGTTGACGAGAATCTGGCCCTTCTTTTCGAACATCCAGGTCACACAGCCGACCTCGCCCAGGTTCCCGCCGTGTCGGGTGAGAATATGGCGAATCTCGCTCGAGGTTCGGTTCTTGTTGTCCGTCACCGACTGGATGCATAACGCCACCCCGCCTGGACCATATCCTTCGTAAAGTACTTCCTCAAAGACGGCCCCTTCGACTTCGCCGGTTCCTCGCTTAACGGCGTTCTCGATGTTCTTCATAGGCATGTTGGCGGCACGTGCGGCGGTGATGGCCTGGCGCAAACGGGCGTTGGCGTCCGGATTTCCCCCGCCCGTGCGTGCCGCGACTGTGAGTTCCCGTATTAGCCGTGTGAAAATCTTGCCGCGCTTAGCGTCCGCGGCAGCCTTCTTGTGCTTGATCGAATGCCATTTGGAATGTCCCGACATAGTGAATCGCCTCCACGTCTTATCGTAATCCGAACTTAGGTGTAAACGCTCCGGCTTCGCCTGGGGGAACCCCACTAATCAATCGCCGCCCAGAAATGGACCGAAGCCAATCGCCAGCATCTAAAGGGTATTCGAATCTTCTTGGCCGTGTCAACGCCAAACGGGTATCCTGCCAACTTGCCTGATGCACCTTTCGGCAGTGGTTGGCTTGTTTTTCGTTGCTTCCATACCAGCCTTCATTAGACTTTCCTTTGTTTGACAGTTGTGGGGATGGCAACAAAAAACGGAAAGGAAATCCGCAGGTGTTAGAAGAGTGTCCACGAGCGCGTCCGCTCGAGCCGATCCCGGTTGAGATTGACGGCCAACAAGCCGTCATTCTGCGCGATCCGCTTCATTTTTCCGACGACGTAGTGCTTTCGCCCTTTATCTACTACTTCTTGGCGCACTGTGACGGTAAACAGACCCTCCGGGACATCAAGTTAGTTTTCGCCCGACAGTTTCGTCATATTCTCACGGACGAAGACGCCGGACATATCCTTGGTGAACTCGATCAATACTATTTGCTCGACACCGAGCGTTTTCGCAACTACCGCGACGAGGTCGTCCGAGCCTACCGCAAGGAAACCGTCCGGGCTGCCACTCACCGGGGGGATGCCTATCCTGACACCCCGGACGAGCTTCGCGCCGAACTCAATTCCTACTACTTGCGCCCCGATGGGCCGGGTCTGCCACCGGAAGCGATCGTCCGCGGCGAACGGCAAGTGGTCGGGCTGATCGTCCCTCACATCGGCGTTCGCCAAGGCGGACCATGTTTTGCGTGGGGCTATCAGCGCATCTGCGAGTCACCGCCGATCCAGACATTTGTGATCCTCGGAACGGGACACGCGGGGATTCCCGGCTGTTTTGCCGCCACGCGCAAAGCTTTCGAGACTCCGTTGGGCTCTATTCCCGTTGACACCGAGTTTCTCGATCGCCTGGAGAGTCATTACGGCGGCGATCTGTGCGCCGAGGAGATTTACCATCGGGGCGAGCACGTGATCGAGTTCCAGGCGATTTTTCTCCAACACGCCCTCGAAGGCCGGGGGGATTTCCGCATGGTCCCCATTCTGTGTTCCTATGAGCCTGAGGCCGTGAGCGACGGAACGGCGGGGAGCGAGACGACGGCGATTGTCGCACGCTTTTGCGAGGCGCTTCGAAAGACGACCGCGGAAACATCGCATTCCGTCTGTGTCATCTGTAGCGCCGATCTTGCTCATATCGGTTGGCGTTACGGTGACCCGGTTCACCTCACGGCGGGCGATCTCGACCGCCTCGAACGCGAGGATCGAGAAATGCTGGACATAATTTGCTCGGGGAGCGCGGAGGGATTTCTCGACAATTTGGTGCGCGAGCGAAACCGCCGTCGTATCTGTGGCTTTCCTTGCATTTATGCGATGCTTCGGGCGCTCGATTTGCGAAACGGCGACCTGCTTCGCTATGCCCAATCGGCTATGGATGATCGCAACTCGACAGTCTCTTACGCCGGAGTAGCTTTCTACAAATCCAACGATGAATGATGAACCGTGAATGATGAATGGAAAGCCGGAAGATTGACCCCCTGTGGGTCTCGTGATTTCGGATTGCAGGTTTCCGATTGATAAACTCATGAACTTGCCCGCGCCCGTGATCGAGACAGGTCTTGGGGCCTCCGGACCGGCAGAAGACCCTGAACTCCTGAACTCGAAAATGAACAGGATGACGCCATGATCATCGTAATGGCTGCCGGCCATACCGAAGCCGAATTGCAGGCCGCCGTCGAGCGAATCCAGCTGCTCGGCTACCGAGCCCACCTCATTCGGGGTGTGGAGCGCACCGTCATCGGCTGTATCGGCCACGAAGACAAGACGCCTCTTGCTGTTGTCGAACAGATGCCGGGCGTCGAGGCCGCGATCCCCATCCTAAAGCCATTCAAGCTGGCCAGTTCGGAATGGAAAAAGCAACCGACGGTGATCGAGGTCGGCGACGTGCGAATCGGTAGTCCGGAGATTGTGGTTGTTGCCGGTCCCGGCGTCATTGAATCGGAAGAACAGATTACCGCCACGGCCCAAGCCGTGAAAGCCGCGGGTGCGAAACTACTTCGCGGCTGCGTTTATAGCTGCAACATGTCGCCCTATGCGGAAGCGGAATTCGATCCCGACAAACTTGCGCTTCTGCGGCAAGTAAGGGAGCAGACAGGCCTGAAGATTGTTACGGAAGTCTTTTCGGCCAAAGATATCGAGACGGTTGCCGAGAGCGCCGACATTGTCCAGATCGGCGCGCGTAACTGTCAAAACTATGCCCTGCTTCGTCTGGCCGGTCAATTGTGCAAGCCCGTGTTTCTCAAGCGCGGCATGACCACCACCATTCGCGAGTTCATCATGGCCGCCGAATATGTTCTCTCGGAAGGCAACCTTCAGGTCATTCTGTGCGAACGCGGCATCCGCACATTTGAAAGCGAAACGCCTTTCTCGCTTGACCTCAACGCCATCCCGGCAATCAAAGGCCAGTGCCACTTGCCTGTCTTTGTTGATCCCAGTCATGGAACGGGGCGCCGAAATCTGGTCGGCCCGATGGCGCGTGCGGCCGTGGCGGCCGGCTGCGATGGACTGATGATCGAAGTTCACCCGCATCCCGACCAGGCGCTGATAGACGGAACCCAATCGCTTCGCCCCGAACAGTTCGCCGACCTGATGACGGCCCTTCGCCGCCTTGCCCCGGCTGTCGGGCGAAGGCTCTAGAGTCGCGGAATGCTCTGGGTTCGAAAACGAACGCTGGTCACGAGTTGCATTGCCAAACATTGCTCAGGTCATCTGTGCTGAGCCTGTCCTCGTTCTTCGCGGCGGATTTGGGCTTGCTTCTTGTTCCACTTCAGAATGCCCAGGACCAGAAGAATGATATAGGCTCCCCACAGCCAGTGCCGGTAGGGGGATGGAAGAAGGAATAGCGCGGCGAGGAAGGCGGCAATGGCGAGCGAGCCGACAATCGAAGCTTTGATTACGAACGCTTGCTCGCGAGGCCCGTTGGTGTTTTTGATGCTGAAGTAGGTCCCAAGAAGCCCGCCGATTACACCAATCGCGCCTCCAACGATACCGCCGACCAATCCAAGATTTATGATCTTCTCCTGTTACCTTAGCTCAAAAGATCTCACTTTCCTTTGTAGCTCTACGGTAAAGAGTCACCATAAGGGATTCACCAGAGAGGCACTGAGGACTTAAAAAAATCTTTTCCCGAAAAGGGAAATTGCGCAGCAGCGGCACAGCTTGATTCAATCCGTGAAATCTGCGCAATCTGTGGTTAACATCACTGTCCAGCGATGATTTTGTCCATCCGGGAACTGACCTCGCTCAGATAGGCCTCATCGCCCCCGGACAGCTCCGCCGTGACCCATCCGCTGTAGCCGATCTCGGTCAGCGCCGTGCGAACGGCTGGCCAGTCCACACTTCCCTCGCGAAGTGGCACAAACTTGTTTGTCTTTCGATCGAAGTCCTTGACGTGGACTTTGACGATTCGCTTGCCCAGCGTGCGAATCCAATCCTCGGGAAAACCAATCAGCACAATATTGCCGACATCGAAGTAAGCACGCACGGACGCACTTTGAAACTCGTCCACATAGCGGGCGAATTCGAGCGGGCTGAGTAAAAATTTGTTCCACACATTCTCGATCGCGATCGCCACGCCCAGTTCGGCGGCCAGCGGCAAGAGTTTTCGGATTTCCGCCTGCGATCGTTCGTGGGCTTCGCCATAGCGTGTCTGGGCATTGACGACGGCGGGGACAAGCAGAACGGCATCGGCGCCGAAAGCCTTGGCGTTCCGCAGCGACGTCTCCATGCCGCGCAACCCCGCGGCAATCTTCTTTGGGTCGGCGCTCGACAGTGGGTACTCCCAGTGGTTTGAATTCATCACCGAGTGGATGGCAATCCCCGCTTTGTCGGCAGCGGCCCTCATGGCCTTGACCGCCTTGGCATCTTCTGTGGTGTAAGCTTCGACGCCATCGAACCCAGCATCACTGGCCAGCTTAAAGCGATCTTCGACCGACAGCTTGCCGGGTAGCATGCCCATCGTAACGGCCTTTTTGAGTTTGCCACCGTCTGGCACGGCTGATTCGGCCCCAAGCAATTGTTTGGCACCTGCCAACAGAGCACCTTCCGCGATCACAGCGTTGCCCAAAAAGCATCGCCGATCAAGCAGTTTAGACATTGTTGCTTCCTCCATTTTTCCGGCAAATCAAGGGAGATTGGACAAAGCCTATGTCCACCCGTGGTTTTCACTACTTCATGCTCCCGCTCACGTCGAGAGCGAAAAATGGATGGAACCACAGGTTAGACAGATTTCACAGATTTGGCTATCGGCAGAATCTTCGTAATCCATGGTTGAAGCTGGACTTTCTAGGTGGGAAAGGATAGAAATGCGTTGAAGCAAAACTCTGAATCGAGGTGGATGCGACATGAGAACACTCGCAGCAGTCTTCTTGGGTTTGGCACTGTTCATTTCAGCCGCAGGGGCGGAAGATGCCCGTCCCGTCGAACATCGTGGGGCATGGGTTTGGGCGCGGTCGTGCCCGAACAAGGTCGCAGCCGACGCCATGCTTGCACGCGCCGAAGCAATGAATCTCAATGCCTTGTATGTGCTGGTTTTCCACTGGGGAGCGACAGCCGCCTACCATAGCGCCATCCTTCCGGTGAACGACAAGATCGAGGAAGGTTTTGACCCGCTGGGCTATCTGGTCGCGGAAGGCCATCGAAGAGGCATGGAGATTCACACCTGGTATGTCAATGGTCCCTGCACAAGTCAAGGCGGCGCGGCGCCGTGGATTTTTCAGAAATATCCCAACTGGCGGACGGTCAACCGTGGCGGGCAATGGGTTGAATGGTTTGACCTCTGTCAGCCGGCGGTGCGCGACTGGCAAACGCGGATCATGCTCGAAGTGCTACAGAAATATGACGTGGACGGAGTGCACTTCGATTACATTCGTTTCAACGGAAGGGGCATCTGCGCGTGCGCCTCGTGTCGCGAGGCCATGCGCCGTCAGACCGGTTTCGACTTGAGCAGTCTTTGCTATGCCGCGCTACCCGCCTATGGAAGTTTCAATGCCAATCCGCTGGCCGAACCGACAACCGCTCGGATTCTTGTCCAATTCGACAATGGAGTTCCAGCGGTGGCCGTGAACAAAGTTGGGAGCGGCCGAGTGGTCCTGTTCAATTGGCAAGTCGAGGATGACCCGTCCTCGGCGGTCAACAGGTTGGTCCTTTCGGCGTTCGAACAACTGGGAACGAAACCCGGCGATCTCGTGTTGATTTTGGATTCCGACATCAACGCGAAGAAATATGAGCATCGTGCCTTTCAGGATGCCCGCCGCTGGATCGGAGAGTTTGGTTTTCGCACCAAGCGCGTTGGCGATAACGATTTAGCCAAGCTCCCCAAAGGCGCTGTCGTTGTTCTGCCTGGTTTCTACCTGATGCAAGACGACCAGGCCAAGGCGCTCCTGGCGCATGTGCGCGCAGGGGGCGGAGCAGTCTTTTTTGACGGGCCGGTCCGCGCCATGAAAAGCGAAGCCGCACGAACGCTTTTGGGTTTTGCGCGGACGGGAAGATACTTCCATGCCGGTCGAATACTTCTGCCCGGCCCTGATGCCGAGGGATGGATCCCACGCCATGAGATCGCTATCACAACCGATACAGAAAGCGTGAAAATGGAAAAATGGGACGCATGGCGAAAGGACCAGATCACGAAACTCGTGGCGCAGGTCTCTCACGAGGCCAAAGCGACCAAACCCGATCGGTTGGTCACGGCGGCGGTCTTTCGCACAAAAACGGCCGCCGACAACGTTCTTCAGGATTGGCCACGATGGCTTCGCGAGGGCTTGCTGGACTATGTTATCCCGATGTCCTATGTGGCAACGGCTGCGGAACTCGACCAGCACTTTGCTTGGTGGAAGTCGCTCGATCCCCAGCTTGAACGCATCATTCCAGCGGTCGGGGCGTTCAAGATTATTAAAGATCGGCCGGCCGAAGAGCGAGCGCGTGCCGTCGCCGAACAGATCGAAGTTTGCCGGCGACAGGGGGCGCACGGAGTCGTGATGTTCAATCTGGAAGGCATAGACGACGCAACGGCCAGCCGCTTGGGTCAAACCGTTTTTGCCACGAAAACACGCCCCTATCGCCCCAAGAGAAAGTAAGTTTTGAATGTGGAGTGTTTAGGGATGGATCGGATTCGGGAGCATTTCGTTACCGAGCGCCCATTGTCTCCAACTCATAGCTCAACACTTATCACTCACCGCCTAGTACACCAAGACAGAATCTGGGGATCAAAATCGGCACGCCCACATTGCCGGTGAGCACAGCGGCTTGTGCTGACCAACAATAGGAACAGGCAAGATGCCCATACCACCAATAGAGAAATCCCTTGAGACGGTGGTATAGGCTTCCAGCCACAAGCGTTTAATGGTTTTCAGCCGCCCCGAAGACGGCTTGATCCTCGTTTGCACCCGGCTTCAGCCAGGGTGAGAGAGACCCTTCCTCTCTCCCTGGAGCATGCTTCAGCCCGCCAGCTGGCGGGCTTCTCCTCTGGGCTTCAGCCATCAGCCGGCCTTTGGCCAAAGCCCGGCTCAAGCCGGCTCTTCGGAGGGGAAATGGTTGCCTTGCACCCCGGCTGAAGCCGGGTGCAAACCCGGCGCATGCCGAAGCCCGGCTCATCAGGATCTGAGACAGACCCTCATGCTCAAGTGGCCTGTTCATAGGCGCAAAGCCATGTTTGTCAATTCTCAAGCCCCACAAAACCATTAAACGCTTGTGGCTTCCAGCCTGTGTTCCAGGTGGATCAAACCAAACGAATTTGGCCCCTTAATTGTGTTGGGCTGTACTTAGCGATAGAGGGTCCAGGATTTCGCCACAGTTGGACGCATGCCCATGTAGAACGGCCTATCTACCCAGGCGATATTATTGTTCTCCCGAAATTCGGCGACCTCATTGTCGGCATCCACGACGATTCCTAGTCGATACATACCGTTGGGAACGCCGGAGAGGACGACAAAGCGGTGTTTGTCGAGATTGATTGGCTGAAGGTGGGTGAAGCCAGCTTCCACCCGCAGCGGTGGACAAAGTAACAGACGTGGCTCGACAAAATTGCGATAGGGTGAAACGTAAACTTTCACAGAAAAGGCCGCAGACGTAGGGATTATCGAATCGTTGATAACTTCTCCGCTGAGATGAACCTCCGAGCCAACGATAACCTCTTCGGTCTGGGAATCGAAATTGCGAGTCGTCAAGTCGGGCGACCACCCGTAGCGGAGAATATAGAGACCGGCATTGCCCGCGGCGAGATAGAGGCGACCCTGAGCGATAGCCACTCGGCGTGGCGAACCTGCCGTGGCGAGGAATCCTGCCTCATTGGGATTGTAGGGGTCCAAGAGATTGATCACCCGCAGCCCGAAACCAGCGTCGGCCACATAGCCCAAGTTGCCCCCGCAAGCCACACCCTCGAAGGAACCGGGCGCCGCCCATCTTGTCGCTGTCCGCCAAGAATCCGGCAGACTGATATCTATGATACGAAGACCTTGACCCGCTTCCGCCACGCACAATCGCTGCCCATCACAAGCGAGGTCAAGTGCCCCGCCATCGTTGGCCAGTCGGCTTCTGGCCGTCGGGAAACCTGGACTGCTGATATCAATCTCCCACACGCCCGAGAGCGCCGAGCAGTCGCCGACATAGGCGCGGGTGATCAGCGCGACAACCGATTCTGCATATCCGGGAGCATTGGACCGACCATAGATGATTGGATGGACCGGATCGGTGACACGGACGATCAACAGTCCTCCAGGACCGTCGGCGACAAACACGTATTCGCCAAGAAAAGCAACGTCTCGCACACTTCCGGGCGTCGCCAGGGTGGCAAGACGTTTTGGGCTCCCCGGCTTGCGGACATCGAGGATTTCGAGGCCCGACGCGTCTTCGGCCACATAGGCGTGTGAACCGTTCAAGGCGACACCAATCGCTGGACCAGCTGTCTTGAAACGAGCAACCGCAACGGGCCGATCGGGGTTGGACAGGTCGAAAGTCCGTAAACCGGCCCGACCATCGGCCACATAGGCATACTTGCCTGCCACAGCGATGTCGCTTGCCTCGCTCAGGCAATCGAGGCCGCCAACCTCGATCAACGTTCCCGTTGTTCGGGTGTCGAAAACTCGCAAGCCAGTCCAGCCATCCGCGACGTAGAGATGGTTGCCGGAAGCGGCGATCCGTAGGGCCTCGCCGCGAGTTACGGCGCGCACAACTTCTCGAGGCAAACCGGTACCCGTCAGGGCGAAGGCCCAGATCGTCGAGTGGTTTCCAGCGATATAGGCGCGACCCTTGGCGAGAGTTACATCATGGGGAAAACTTGGTCCAGCCATTGCCCCCACCTCGCGGGGAACGAGGGCACTGGTCACATCATAAACCAATAGTTTTCCATCCATCAGCAGATAAAGGAAATTCCCCTCCAGAGCCGCGCTAGAGACCGGAAAGGCCAAAGGAAAATCGCCAAGAACACCCGCCGTTTTGGGAACCGAAAGGTCGAGAACCATGAATCCACCGAGCGTAGGCAGACCGGGGCTGAGAAAGCGGCGAATGTAGCTGACGAAAGCGTAGCGACTTTTTGCGAGAAAAGCGGTTACTTCGACCCTGTCGCCACTGCCATGAGGCAAGTCAAGCAATCCGACAAGAAGAGGGTTCGAGGAGTGGCGAATGTCCACGATCTGAAGGTTTGGAGACACGCCGAGAACATACAATAGTGTTCCCGTCGTGACGAGCTTCTGTCCGGCCAGCGGCAGGTGGCTCACTTCGTGCAGCGATTCGGTATCGCCCGCATCCACCAACCAAAGCCCGTCGGCAAGAACGCAAGCCAGGTTGTCGGACAACACGATGTCCTGGACCCTGGCGGGGAGCAACAAGCTCGCCCGCTCCACGGGCCGGCTCGGAGATGACACGTCCACACTGGCGAGCTCGGGCCCTTGCCCAATCAGGACACGGTTGCCTGCCGCCACGACGGCGCCACATGCCCCGCCCACGTGACCGCATAGGTCAACATTCTGGGCCTGTGACGGGGCGAACTCCCACGCCGAACTCGCTCGTGGTACGAGCAGAAGACCAACGAGCAAGCCAGGCAAATATGCGGTGACGAAAAAAGGCCTGGCCGGCCCAGCCGTTGAGTGACTATTACCCGCGAGATGTTGGCGTTCCATCTCCTCTCGTCTATTTCCTGCTATGTGGCAACTTCTGAACAAGCGGTTGACCCTCGTGGCGAGGATGTTGCAAGAGGTAGCCTGACTTGGCAAGCGGGATTAGAATCGCCGCCGCGGAAAGACACGAGCATGAGCTGCGCAGAACCGCTCCGAGGCAAGCGGAAAGCGAAGATCGGGCCTACTTCGTTCCCAGTGCAAGAATCTCATCAGTCACTTTCCACGTATGTGTTTAGCGCTGGTTGCCAAAGGGTGAATTTGCTACAGGCAAGATGCCTATACCACCAATCAAAATCAATTCTCAGTCGGTGGTATGGGCTTCCAGCCTGTGTTTCTTGCCAGCGCTAAAGACATACCTTTCCACCGCCATTCGTGATAGCGCGCGGGGGGCCACGCTTCACCGCCGTCGCTGTAGGCCGTCCAGTTGTCTGTGATAGAATCGCCGAGTTCCCGGAGAACCGTCTCGGCATGGCGAACAACATCGTTTTGACCTCGGCCCGCCTTTTTGGCTTCTGCAATTAGAGCCTCGAGCTTAAGAAGATACTTTAAGTCATCCATGCCTTCTCTCGCGCGCTCGTAGAGGCGGAAGGGGAGAGCTTCGAGATTGACCGCAATCGTGCAGACCTGAACATTGCCCACATCAATCTGTCCTTTCTGTCCGACCAGCGCCCCCGCCGGTTTGACGAAAACTTGTTCCAGCCTTTCGTGTGGCCGAAATGAAAAACTGAACGGCTCATATTCCCCTGGTGTCGCCCGAAGACTGACAGTCGTGGTCGGCCTCTTTCCCCACTGCACCACCGCATTTCCCGCCCGCGGTCCCATAGGGGTCTCGACACCGCTTTTCTCTTTGCCTTCTGGAGCAGACTCCCTATCTCTGTCGCTACGACAGAGACTGAAGTTTGGACATTTGGTCGGCCAGGGGTAAGTAGGATCCCGCAGGGATCGAATGTGAATAGCCGTAGGTGAAACCTACGGAAAAGGGCCGCCCCAATCCGGCCAACCCTATAGGGGGTTGAACAAACCAGCTATGGCAACCTACACACAGATCATGTATCATTTGGTGTTCTCGACGAAGAATCGCGCACCCGTCTTGACCGAAAACCGGCGTCGGGACTTGTACAAGTATATCTGGGGAATCCTGAAAAACAAGAGGTGTCATCTCTACCGAATCGGTGGCGTCGACGATCACTTGCATATTCTGACCTCGCTGCACCCGACCGTGTCTCCGGCCGATTTGATCAAGGACATGAAAGTGGCCACGTCCGAATGGATCAAGGACAATGGTGTTTTTGCAGGCTTTGATTACTGGCAGGAAGGCTATGGCGGCTTTACGCATTCGGCGGCCGACAGGGATCG
>Ga0315280_10003686_pt1 | contig 23281 bp, 14 predicted proteins | sample YL17G06_40_MG_FD_203697 | JGI IMG/M metagenome (GOLD analysis project Ga0315280, IMG submission 203697) | Sediment microbial communities from Yellowstone Lake, YNP, Wyoming, USA - YL17G06_40 | ecosystem: Environmental > Aquatic > Freshwater > Lake > Sediment | place: USA: Wyoming | collected... | reverse complement strand
AAAACTACACCTGTTTTCCTTGAACGGTGGGATGAGAAGAACCATATACGTAACGCTATAGGGCATGCACGAGCAAACTACAATTCTGCAAATGATAAAGTTCACTTCATTGATGCGGACAAACATGGAGTGATTACTTGGGACAGCAATGATATTCCTTTTTCGAAATTTGTAGAGATGGCATTGGAACTTGAAGATTCATTAACTGCCTTCCTTGATATTTTCATTTTACTCAAAATTTATGACTTCATTAACTCTACAAATCCATACGCATAGCCTCAGCAAAAATCAGACTCTTAGCGCGCTACTAAGGAAAAAGTGGACTTGAACCCATCTACGCGCTGGTCCGTAGAGATTCCCAAGGAAAAGTATGGACGGTTTAATGAAGCTGTCAAGATGATGAATATGCCTTATTATGACGCGCAAGACTTCATCCATAAACAGATGGAGCATGTGCTAGAACAGTTTGATAAATGGCTGGAGGAGAAAGAGTACAATGAAAAGCGGCAACGAAGAAGTTGCGGCTAGTCTTTGTTTGAAGTATGGTTTGAGGTTGGGTGATGGTCAGCGCGCGCCTTTGTTCTCAATGGAAATGGAAAACCATAGCTAAAATAGCATACGCCAAGAATCATACGCACGCTAACATTTATAATTCCTTACACATACTTCCAAATAAGGTTATTATTTTGTCCGAACAAGCTAAGTTGGCTTATCTTCAAGAGAAAATAAGAAACGCCAGACGCGCCATAGCTTCCAGCGCCCAAGTGCTCGGTATTGGAATCGTCCTTGCGATTATTGGCTTCATGCTGTCGTTTGTTTTTATTGCCCTTGCAGTAATCGGAGTAACATTAACTATCTCAGGAGGCGCTTCATACTTCTACTTCATTTATCAAAGCAGAAAACTAACGCAGCAATTAAAAGAAATGGCTTGTCGAGAAGAGGAAGATAGCTCAAAGACTGAGAGCAGCGCTGGGAAGCACGGCAAATACTGCAGATATTGCGGAAGTCTCAACAAGGATGACGCTATTTTCTGTGAGAATTGCGGAAAGAACATTTCATAAAGTTTGCAGCTAAAAGGAAGACAAAGCGTGAGCTAAGAAACTTGATTTTGAAAAACCCCTTTACTCCATGAGAAATCTTCAACTTCTTTCCCTTCACTTTATTACACTCCCAGCCAGCATGCTATACGTGTATAACCGTTTTATTATGTTTCATCAGCATAATATTTAACTTTCTCCTGCCCCAGTTGGCTTATCTTCCCATAGTGCGCGCGTTTATTGTTGTTGTTCTTTGTAGTAGCTTAGTTCTGCTGTGACTCCTGTCGTTATGGCGAACCATATGATGGTTGCCGTTATGTTTCCTTGGCTGACAGTTTCGCGATGCTTGAGTATGCACAAGCATTATATGAAGCGATTTGGAGAAAGTTCTTGGTAGAAGTTTGCCTATGCAAATAGTCTCTCCGTCAAAGCATCAGATTGTTCAAATAATAGGTCAAGAAGGCACGTACTTTGTAGTCGATATTATCGAAAGCCTATGGGGAAAAAAAGCTGAGCTAAAACCTGTTAATCCCAGGAGGCAGGAGTTGCTTAGAGTTCCAATCGAACGTTTGAAGTCTATTCCTGCTCCGTCCCGCAGTCCACTTGACTTTTTTCTTAGATTAGTAGTGCAGGGGTTGAAGCCGAACATAGAGCAGATGCAAACGGCTTTTCATTGCAACACGATTTTCAAGTCCTACCAATTCAGGCCTTTGCTGAAGTATCTAGACAACCCAGAGAGGCGAATGTTGATTGCCGATGAAACAGGTTTGGGAAAGACAATCGAAGCAGGATACATTTTGATTAATGAGATGTCTAGTGCACTGTTGCGCAGAGTGGTCATCCTGTGTCCATCAAGCCTCCAGTACAAATGGCAGGGTGAACTTTGGCACCGATTCGGTCTGCACTTTGACGTTGTTTCCGGCAGAACGCTTCTCGATTTGATACTTGACAAAAGGAGACGATTTCAATGCATCGCTTCTTTAGACTGCATTAGGTCTTTTGGAGAAAGCGGCCTGGCTAAAGTCTCGAGTGAGAATGAACTTGACTTGCTGATAATTGACGAGGTTCACCACATGATTGGCAGGGAAGGAGAAATCCTCAGACGCAGACTTGGAATGGCTCTTTCATTGATTTCAAACCGTGTGATAGGGTTGACCGCAACTCCTGTTCATCTTGAAATGATGGACTTGAAAAGAATACTTGACGTAATAGCGCCTGGCTCCATTTCAACGCAAGAATTCGAGATTGCTGTCTGGGTGAACTCCCGCCTAAATCGGTTGTATAGGATCCTAAGTAGACATCCATGGAACAGTGAGGATGCGGAAACTTTTCGAAAAGAGTTGAAGCAGTTTAATGAGGAGATAGAGGGCAAAGGCGAATTAGCCCACCTAACTGACCTATTGCAGTTTCTTGTGAAAGCAGAAGGCACAGTCTCGCAGATTCTCAATGACAAAGAAGAACGATTCAGACTAAGAAAAGAAGTGAGAAATAGAAATACTTTCTCGAGTCTGTTCACACGAACAAGAAGGATTGAGGTTGGGGAAGAAAGAAAGAGGAATATTCGTAATCAAATGGTCTCTCTAGACACAAATATTTTCGAAGCGTTCCAAGAAGGCAAAATTGTAAGAGTATCTGAGAAAAGTTTGTTCGAAGAAGTTGACAAGTTCCTCAGGTCCTCGTTTTCCGCAATCCACAGACGACAGTTGTATTCATGCTTCCCAGCTATGATAGGCCTTTTGAGAAATGGTATGAGAGGTTTCAATGTATGGGTTGACGAGAGATGGGAGGAACTAGAGACAAGCCTTACGGAAGAGGATAGGAAGCGCTGCGAATACTTGGCAAACAAGTTCGGTCTACTCCTGAAAGACACTAAATGGGAAGAATTGAAGAGAACAATTCGAGAACTGCCCGTGCATGCATCTGCCAGAAAAGTTATTGTCTTCACACAGTGGATTCCTACCATAGAGTATTTCAGGCAGAAAAAGCAGGAAACTGGATTCCCTTGCTACGTGATTTCTGGTCAAGATAGCGAACAAGCTAGAACGAATGTGGCTATGGCCTTCCAGAGGCATGAAGGGTTTTCCGTACTTTTCACAACCGACGTCATGTCCGAAGGCTTGGATTTGCAGAGCGCAGACTGCATCATAAACTATGATTTCCCCTTTAACCCCCAAAAAATCGAACAAAGGATAGGCAGGATAGACCGAATAGGGCAGGAATCTGAAAACCTGACCATCATAAACATGTTTGTCGAGGGACCGCTTGACCAGGAGATTTACGAGGTGCTTGTGAAGAGAATCGGAATTTTCGAAAAAGGTGTAGGCGACCTTCCAGACACATTGATAGAAAAGATTGAGACAGGAAGTGCCTTGGACAGAGATGAGGTCATTAGAGCATTGAGAGAAAATGAGACAAGACAAAGGCTACTAGAAAGCGATGCACTGCTAGGGTTGGATGAAGCATTAGATGATGAAATAGAAACCATCAGCAGGACAAAGCGTGGAGGAGTGTATGATTTAAGGTGGATGGCCTTCGAACGGTTGATGTTCATGATTTTGGGGGAAAACCAGATACAAAAGGCTATGGTCGATACCGATTCTATCGCATTTAGAGAACTTGATGAAGTCGACGTCAAAGTTCTATCGAAGATGGTCGATATTAAAGATAGGGCCGACGTCAAAGAAGAACTGCAAGGGACGCTCACTACAGACGGGACGCTTAAAGTAGCGTTCAGCAAAGATTCAGATGGGTTATACCTACCCTACTTTCATCCCTTGATGCAAAGAGCGGTGGAAGTTACTTACCGGTCCCTTTTCGGGAATACGGACCTCAATAACATTAAGACTGAAACATTATCGATTAGGGGGCGTCTCAAAGAGATTCCAGAGGGAACCAAATACTTGCTTCTGACAGAATTCGACTTTAAAGGAAAGGCCATCCACAACCGGAAGTGGTCTTGGTGGTCCCTAGGCGAAAGTCAAGAAATGCATGAATTGGACAAGACACTTGGAGATATTTGGATAGCGTACAGAAATGGGCAGATTGCAATAACCTCTGTCGCAGAAAACATCGGTTTGCCACAGAAGGCCATGGAGACAATTCAGCGAAGGTATGAAGAATGGGTCAACGAAATGCAAAACAAGGACACTGCGCAGTACCTGCTTAAGACGAAAGCAGATATCAGGAGGTATGGTGAGCAATTAAATGAGCTGCGACTTCGATTGCGGAAGGACGCAGACCATGTTCAGTCCGAAGAAACAGCGAGGAATGCCGCTCGAATCAAAGAACACATGGATAGATTAAAGGGTACAAGGGCACATATAGCATCTGTCTCGCATCGTTGCGAGGGCATATCTGGAAATCTGCGCTTTGTTGGGGTGTTCAGTCTTGAATCAACCTGAAGATGAATTTGTTTACTGCTGCAAATGCCCAGAAAATGGCAGAACGGGAGAACAACGAGAAAAATGCAGGAAAGAGGAACTTGAAAAAAGCCAATGGGCTAATTGGACATGCCCTAAATGTGCATGGAAAAGTATAGGATTAGAGCTAATCGACTACATAAAAACTAGGATTTCAGTTACAAACACTGAAGATGAAGATGGATGCAAATTCGTATTCAGAGAACTTCTGCAAAATGCAGATGACGTCAAATCAAATATTTTGGTCTTGAGGTTCGAGGAAGACGCGCTTTATGTAGCCAACGATGGGAGAGCGTTTACGACCACCTCAGCTGAAGGCAAATTGAGCGATTTTGAGAAGATTTCAAGAGTTCTGGGGAGGCACCAAGCTGAAGATAAGGATGTAGTAGGTCACTTCGGAAGTGGTTTTCAAACAGTATACCGCATCACCAACAGCCCGGAGGTTCACTCTAGCGGCAGATTCGGACGAATGAGTCCAGCAAGGAAAGAATGGGATTACAATGTGGAAAAAAGAACGTCCCCTTACCTGCACAAGAGGAGCAAAGGAGTACTCTTTCGCTTGCCGTGGCGAGACGATGAGCAAGCAAGAGAAAAAATAGACGGTGTGAGGGTTTTTGAAGATGAGAATTATTGGCCTCGTTGGGACAAGCAAAAAATAAGAGAACTATTCGAAGATTTGAGAGAATACATACATCAGGCAATTCTTTGCTGTCAGCACTTAAAGACAGTCCGACTAATTTGGCATGACAACAATAAATATGAGGGGTTTCAAGTCAGTCGGAACTTCACGCTGCGAATTGAGGATTCTGAAACCTTGAAAACGTATTGGTCTGTAGGTTCTGTCAAACAAGGTGTTATTGAGCCTAAAGATTGGAAGGACGAATGGAATGAAAGTTTTCAAATTGAAGGATGGGATTGGCGTAAAGAAAACTGTTCATATGATTATCTGGTTGGTTCAAAAAACGTAACTGAGAATGGAAAAAGGGTATTTTTTGGTAAGAAAGCAGACGGTTCGGTTACAATAACGCCTAACAAGGATACTCTGGAGAAGGAACTGAAAAGGGGAGATTTGCACATACTTTTCCCTTTATTCGATGTTCCCTCAGTCTTCCGACAAGGAGATGGAAGGGCTTTCTTGTACAGTGTAATTCCCCTTCCACGACGTGGCAAGAACAAGTTCATCTTCTCTGGGCGTTTCTTTCCAACAGAGGACCGCAAAGATGTAGATGTTGAAGGTTATGGGGGAGTTAGTGGTGAATGGTACCAATGTGTGATGTTGAACATAATCGAACTATATGAAAGTCTATTCACTATTCTTCTGGAACAAATACAGAAAATCGAGACTTCTGAAGAAGTACGTCAGACAATCATTCTAAATTCCATCCCAGCAGCATCTCTTCAGGAGTGGATGAGGCCTGGAAGGGAGAGCCAAATAGAATGGGCTCGTAGAAGTGGGGAAATCTTCGATAGATTGGTTTCACTCCTTGTGGAAAAGCCAATACTCTTCTCGGACGGCAAATGGATTAAGCCTAAAGACGCATATTGGGCACAAGGTGATGATGAGAAATCTGTAGTTATGACTATGGGAGGCAGTGTCTTCTCTGAACATTTCATAAATCATGGGCACTTCAAAGAAACTTTGTCAAGTGTGTTGGAAAATCGCAAAGTTGATTTACGAACATTCAACATTCTTTGGGGCAATTTCAAAGCGGGAAACGCGGATAAATCAGGAAATCTGATATATAATCAGAAGCTTAGAGACGGCCGGACCCTTAACAAAAGTGCAATTGACAGTCTGATTAAATTCTGCCTTACGAGACTCACTGCTTGGAAAGACACGATTCAAAAAGCAGTAGTCCCAGGTAAAGATGGGGTCTTAAGAAGCATAGAAGATTATCCCGTCCTGCCTAAACAACTCGACTTTTTGTATGAGATTTTACCGGACTCGAGGAATATCCACAATGATTTTAACACTGTAGAATTGCAGAGCATCGAGAACCAGAAGAGAACTGTGACGCACGCAGATAATATAATTTTTGAAATAAACGCCATGGCCGAAAAAAATCCAATCCGCTTTGAAAATATGAATGAAAAAGATCATCTAGCCATTTCAAAAGCACTGCATATTCTTGTAGAAGAGATGGATTTGAAACTAAGGGAAGGTTTTAAAGACTGCCGATTCATTCCATATAAAATAGGAAAAGTAGTGTCACTTGGAAAGCCGAATGTGCGAGTACCTGGAAAAGAGTTAATAATCGGAAAACACGCGGGAGAGAATTACCAAAGGGACTCGATATTTGGTACGCAAAAAACAAAAGTGCCCGGTCTTACGCCTGAAGTGAAGGCGAGGATAAAATTTCTCTCATTGATTGACTGCGAAGATGAAGCTGTACTAGAGCATATAGAAGATGCTCTATCCCTTCAAAAACTAATGGAAAAAGACACTCCGTTGAACTTCGTTAGACATTTTCTTTCCCCCCGCCATGAATCATTGTTCATTGACCCCGTTCTCAGAGACTTCTTGAACATCGACGATGTAAAAAAGATTGAAGAACAGAAAAAGCAGTTCCAAGAAGCACTAAAGCTCTATTTCAAAGAAGGAAAAAAGACCGAAGACTATCTTACCCCTGAGGACATGTCTAAGGTCCCCTGCCTCTGTGATGCCCAAGGGCATTGGCATAGTGCTGGAGACTTTGCATTGAATTTGGAACCTGAGTTGGAAATACTTGGATGCAAATCCCTTCACAAGGACCTTCAAGAATGGCCACGCGAAGTATTAGTAGCTCTAGGTGTGGTCGAATCACCGAATTGCTCCCAAATAGTAGACGCGATTATCAAACTTGGACAAAAGAAGGGGGAGAATCGGGAAAAACTTGGAAGTATCATAGTATGGCTTCTTACATCAGATGTGCCTATAGACACGGAGTTTGATAAGGTCAAAAATTTATCGGTGGTTCCAACTACGAATGGCGGTTATGGAAGACCAATCGATGTTCTGATTCCAACTTCGAAGAACAAGAAGATTCTAGGTGATGACTTCGGAGGTTTTCTGGATTTTTCCTCTTGTAGCAGAACAATGACTGAAAGAGTTAAGACATTTGAAGAATCAGCAAAAAAAGAAAGACTTGAATCGCTTGGCCTCCGGTTTGAACCTGGGTTGTCTGCCATGCTCTCTGTCGTCAGAGACAGACGCAGAGCGAACAGAGAACCCCCAACTGAACTTTTTGAGGCATTGAGTAAAGAGGTAGATTCCGACGAGCAAAGAAGTCATGATTTAATTCGAGGGAAAAGCTTCGGGTACTATTTAAACGGAATGTGGGTTGACTCAAGTCAAATCCGAATTATGGATAAGAAAACAGTCGCAAAAGAGATAGCTGACATACTGATTATACTGCCTGTAGGTCATAGACATTCACGTTATCTACTGATTGACGGAGCTGACACCAGTTTATCTCCTGAGGATATATTGCAACCTTTGCTTGAGAAGAAGGTAGTTCCGTCATTAAGTATCTGGGATGAACTTGCTAAACTCTGTTCCTTGATTGAAGAAGAACACAAAGAGGTTTACGGAAAGGAACCTATTTATTGTTTTGGTGAGCATCAGGTATGTCCGCAAAACATAATTTGCATTGAAAGCGATGAAGACAACCTCTTCCTAAAGGAAGGACCAATTGGAGAGTTCTATGTTATAGGACGCCTACTTACACAGAAGCATGGCGAAGCTCTCAGGAAGCTAGGTGCAAAGGGTGGTTCTCAACTTGACAGGAATGCAATTACTATTTTGATTAGGTGGCATAAGGTTAAAGATTCGTTACTCAACGCAGATGAAGTCTCCGCAATACTGCATTTAATAAAGAGAATGAAAACCCTGGATTCACAAGGCTTGTTTCCTGATGAGGCCTTGTGGCCAGCCGAGAAAGATGGGCAAGTCGTTTGGATGAAGCCAAGACTCTGCTATGTGAAAGACTCCCCGTTGTCCAGATACTTTGAGAAGGATTTGAGCTTCATATGTCTCAAGATTGATGGCAAAGTGGACGTATCCTTGAAGGATTATGCAATCGCAAGTGGATGTAAAGCATTCGTTGACTGTCTAAAAATGGAAGGCGGAATCGAGATTGAGAACTGCGAGGAGGACAGCCGAGGCGCATACGTTTATAAGGAATTGGCAAACGCGCTTAGTCAATACTTCAGTTCTCTTCCTAACTCCGGATGTTTTGAATGGCTCAAAAATGTAGAAGGAAGGCGCTGCGGCAAGATAATCGTTCACTATTCAATCAGTGGGATAAAGACAATGGTCGACAGAGCTGCATTGGTAGGCCACGCTCGCGATTCAAGGTGGGTGATTTCATCTGATTACCAATCCCCCCAAGCAAAAAGAATGGACCAACTGACGGAGGATATCGCCAACACGTGCGCCGAGCAAGGATTCCCTGATTCTGAAGTCGAGAAACTGCAATCCCTGATATACAAACTTCTGACGTGCAAGGTGGAGGAATGGTCCTACCACGTTGAAGATTACAAGCCGGTCAATCCAATTCCTACTGAATTCACAATCGTCGAACCAGTAGAGCCCTTGCCCGTCCACGGGACATTTCAAACGCTTAAAGAAGTATGGGCTCTGGATAGCCTAGAGATGAATGAGGCAGGGTACGCTGATACAAAGAACACGCTTCAAAGTTGGTATCATAGCTGTCAGATTTGCGGCAACCGGACGCCATCCGATGAATACGGGTATACAACTAGTGAGACGCTCAAAAGAGTTGTGTGCAGTAGAGGTGGAAGGTACAAAGGTGAACCGATGGGATTTTCAACCGACAATAGTGTTCTTCTGTGTCCAACGCATCAGGTATTGTGGGTTAGGGGGCTCGTCAAGTTTTCTGAGCTCGAGAAGAGCAGTGAGGAGGTCATCCGAAGACTCCAGCAACGAATAGAGGATTTTGAAAAAAAGGTGTCAGAAAATCCACAGGAATCCGTGCCGTGGGAGTGCGAGGTATTTGAAGGCAAATCCAAGGCAGAGGCAGGCGTTATAAAAGGCAGCTGGGAGAAAAGGGAGATAGAGTTCAGAGCTGAACATCTTGTTGGTTTCCTTAAGACCATGCATGAATATTTGGAAAAGAAGAAGAGCGTTGAGTTGTAGCTGAGGGTGTAGGAAAGTGTTGGACAGGAAGGTTGAATGGGTAAATCTGAAGAGGCTGTACGAGTTTGAATCATCGAGGGTTTCAGGACCCGGTTCTTATAGGCGGGACATCAATGCTGTTCTATGGACCATGGACGAGCTTCAATCCAGTCTGTCCTTATCAGCTAAGGATTTGAAGGATTTTGAGAAGCTCATCTCTTACCTGATTGAAAAACGAGAGATGATGAGAGTCCCTATGCCTGATGGCAAGGGCAAACACATAACCCGAGTAGCTGAAACAGTTCGCTTACTAGGTCACAACTATGAGTACTGGTTTCGTGGAAGACAGGGAATAGACTCGGTAAGGTGGCTTATCGAAGACAAGAAGGTTCCCCTCAGAAGGATACCAGCCGAAGCCTTCATCGAGGCGCTGCTTGGCGTTGTCGCTTCCGAAATCGGAAATGATAACTCCACCTTCAACTTAAGAAAAGCCATCGATATGGTGATAAAGGGCATAGCAAAGTACTTTGAACCGTCGAACTGGAAGAACGCCCTTTTCTCCGATTTCCAATTACAGGCCACTAAGGAAATGATACTCGCGCAGTTCAAGCCCAGCCACAAATCAAAAGTCCAAATACTGACGGCAGGAGTCGGCTCCGGTAAGACAGTTGCGTTCAGCATAGCAATGCTGGTCTCAGCCGTAGAAGGTATTTTGAGTGGAGAGAAACAGAGAAGATGCCACCTGTTTTTATACCCGCGAAGAGCATTGGCTCATGATCAGTACAAGACACTTAGCAAGATAGTTGAAAAGATAGAACTGCAACAGCTTAGCGTTCACTTTGAACACCATAGCTTCTATGAATCCCAAAACCTTACAGTTAAAGAGGGAATAGCAACCGTGTATGGGCAACCAGGTGCCCCTTCTTCAATAATTGTTACGACACTTGAAACGTTAAATCGGCGACTTCATCATCCTCTTGTAATTAGCAAGTTGGCCCAATATCTTAAGAGGGCAATCCTAGATGAGATTCATCTTGTCGAGGGCATTCCGGGTTGTCATGTTGTACGATTGATGGACAGACTGCGGCAGGCTTGCCACCCAAGGGAGATTTTGTGGACCGGTTCTTCGGCAACTGTTGCAAGCCCAGATTTGCATGCTGCAACCGTTTTTGGCGTTACCCGAGAAGATGTCAAAATTATAGAGCCGAGCATCGATGACCTTACTAATGTTGGACTCGTACATCACGTGTTCATAAGGCCTACTGGCATGTTGTCTTTTCTGGGTACATTGGTGAACTCTACGAGCATCCTTGTTCACAACAGAAGGGATAAAATCTGGGAAAGGACCGGCTCCAAGTATCAAAAGACAATCGGATTTGCAGACAGTCTTGACCTTCTGGGAAGATGGAATTCAGACCTGAGGGAGAACGAGAGAACAGAGAGCGTTCCACAGCGTCCTCATCCCGAAAGCCCTAACCCAAAGGATTGGAAAATCCAGCAGCAGAGGGAGATACCATACGCGCTGCGATATCACAATCCACTTGAAAGGAGAATAAACACAGATAGAGGAAAGGATGGAGGTGAGGAGTACGAACCTGTTCTGCAGGAATTTAAAGGCCAAGAAATATGCAACAAATGTAGAGCAGGTCAAAGAATTAGCCTCAAAGTGGTCGACAAAGATGAACTGGAAAAACTTGGAAGACTTGTTTATCGAGAGCCTAGTATCGATAGAGACAAGGTAAGGATATTCTTCATAAACAACAAGGAAATATTTGGGGCTGACTCAACCGAAATAGGCACATTGGACTTGTGCCCATATCTACGAGCCGGGGCCTGTTTCTGGTTTGCTCAAGATGACTTCGGAACCCAACCGTTGACTGATGGCAAGAGTCCCTACTATGAGTGGAAAAGCGTAGCTAGGTCCAAGGTTCATTCTTCAAAAACAAGCCCAAAAGCTGAACTTGAAGATGACCTAAGCGAACTTGTTTTCACTGCTACGATAAAGGAAGCCTATGACTTGCCTATTGAAAAGGACATTCCAATAGACATAGTGATTGCTTCACCAAGTTTGGAAGTAGGTGTCGACCTTCCCAATGTTACGGAAAGCATGATGTTCAAAGCCATCAGAAATGTTGCCTCCTACAGGCAGAAAGCTGGCAGAATAGGCAGAGAAGAAGGATCAAACGTACTGAACACGACCCTTGTCTCCCTTAGACCAATCGACCTGCACTACTATCGACAACCCAGAAAAATCGTTAGTCAAGCTCAGCTGGAACCGATTCCTCTAAAAGAGTATAACGAATCGATACTCCGGTGTGCTTTGTATGTGGCGGTCTGGGACTATCTCGCTCTGCAAACAGACCTTCCAGAAGTTATCCCCCTTGGAGGCACATCTGGAAAGGAAACCTCTTTCACGGAAAGACTGAAGCTTTCAAGAGACTGTCTTGACAGGAAAAGGAAAGAACTCGCCTTATATCTTTCGAAGGTCTCAAGAGGAAAATACAATCCAAACGACGCTGTTATCGCTGAGGTTGTGGAACAGGTCGCAGATGAGCTAGACATTTTTCTGACCCCTACATCTGGTACAATCAATGACGAAAAGATTTCATGCATATCAGATATGATTGTACGATTCCTGAATCCACATACAGCCAAGGTAACTCCCCCGAAGCACTCCTGGAATTTGGACTTGGTGAAGTTGGGAGGAGACCAATACAAGAGTCTTAGGCCTCACATCAGCCCCGTTCTCCTCGGTCTTTCTGAGGAATTCCAAGAACTGGACCGCTTAGAAGCTTCGGGCTGGATAAGGCTTCAACGCATCAAAGAGATTGATAAGACAATAGAAGCTATGATTGAAAAACTTGGAAAAGAATCGTATTCCCAGACGGAGGCAACCGCTGACTCACAGAAACTTTCTCTTTTGCGGAACGCTCTGGGCTCTATAATCAGAGGACTAGAAGGTATGAAAGCATCAGGAGAAAACCCAATAGTTGTATACTTTTACCAGCAATACGACAAGTTCAGGAAGGAGCACCCGTCCTGGCCATATTACTTGTCTTACACCCTACAGGGTATGCCGATATTCAGTCTATTCAAGAAGAATCCATCGTACACAATGCCTCCCAACTTGTTCATAAACCCCTACGCACCAACGGTAGCGCTTTATAGAAAAGGGGAAGTTGAGGACTGCATTTCGGTAAATGAGGCATTATTCAGCTTTATTCCAGGGACTTGGACATATAGATTAGGAAAGACCGCCAACAAGGCGCTGGTGGGAAAACTGGATTCCCACGAGGGAGGCGTTCTTTACGCAAAGCTTTTTGAGATGAGAGAACAAGGAAGCGATTTCGTAAGGATTAAACAAGATGTGCCTGCGCCTCCCGGTTTTCCAACAGACAGCCTTACTCTCTACATGCCAACGAAATTGGCTCTCAAATACGCCTATGGCAAATACGTTAATCTCAATGTGAAACGTCACACGATTGGCGACAACGATGAAGACACATCAAAATCTGTCCAAGGTCTAGCTGAAGAGACAGAGCCAATTGAGGGTGATGAGAGCGACGAATTTGCTGGTGGTCGCAGACGAGTCAAGATTCCTGAAAGTCACCTAGAGCGATGGGTACATGTGATTGCGGATGAAGGCAAAAGAATCACGGTCAATGAAACCAACGAGGAATCCCTGGTCATAGAAGGCAAGAATGAAATCAGAGGATTTGAGGCAAGGAGGAGAATACTCCATCCTATGCTGAACGGGATTATTGAGGCTGCTCTTTGGCATGATAAGCTTGAAGTCTACGACTACGTCTGTTCGGTTTCACGGTCTTATACTAGCAAAGCAGTGAGCAATGCGACACTTATGTTTCGGGATGAGCAAGGCGATGTAGGCTTTGGACATTATTACCGTACCGAAGGGGTCTCGTTCGAACTATGCCCAAAACCTATTGAGGATACCATTTCAAGGATAAAGAAGGAGATGCTTGATTTCGAAAACAAATGGGCACCTTCCTTGGTGAAAGCGTTCCGAGCGTCATTGAGTTCGATAAGACTAGCTGACGGAACCGCAGTCAGTCCTTTAATCATCGATGACCTGCTTGGCGTTTTGATAACCTCATCACCAAGCCTTGATTCTAGAGCAATAATTGAACTACCAAAAATAATGAAAAACCTGTTGGAAGATGAAGCCAAATTTAGAAAAGCTGCAAAGATGTTCTATGAGGGAAAGTATCTTGTCGGCTCCTATGAAGAGGAATCTGGGCGTGAGCTGTCAGAACAAGATAGACGAGACATTGACGTCCAAGTGAATAGGCTAGTTAGATTTGCATCTGCAATAGGAGATTGCATTGCCGATATCGGCGACAAGCTGGAAGACTGGATTATCCATACTCTGCTCAACACTTTTGGATTGTCTTGCCTATCAGCACTGCAGCAACTGTGCGGAAGTAAGGAGGAAGACGTCGGCTATACGGTGGACCTCGAAGGGATGAAAAAACGAAGATACAGGGTGTTTCTCTATGACCGGGCAGAACATGGGAACGGAAGCAACGACGTCCTGAGGAGATACCTATACATAATGAACATTCAAAGACATCGGCAGACTGATGAATCAAGATTGTTGCCATCTGAAGACTTTTTCACATTGCTAGAACAAGAACTACTTCAGTGTCCCCAATTTCATGTTGATATGGACGCGCTCGAAAAATTCAACCAGAAACAAGAGAACCAGACTCCGAAAGGTTTGCCCGAATTGGGCTATGTCAGCGAGTACTCAGATGAGGTTTTACGGGTGTGTGAACACACGTGGAAGCAGCTCGGGATAACTGGTCGAAACGACGCTTGGAAACTGCCTATCATGGCCCTTGCACCTGCTAGTTTCGCGAGAGCAAATGGTCTTGAGATTGACGATGTGATTAGAGCGACCACCATATGTTGGAGCGGATGCCCTGAGTGTGTTATTAATATGAGTGCGATGATTGGATTTCTAGGTACAGCGTTCACGGATAAGGTTATCCTGGATGAATGGTTCGGAATCGCAAGAGCACTTGTTGGAGAATACAAGACCTTGTCTGTTGAGGATTTGGCCGCGGGAAAGGCGCGTGTTGAAATAGGGAGACAAACAAGAGTGTGCCTAGAATTGCCGAACAGGAAGATAAGATCAATCTCACTTCCATTTACAATTGGGTTTGAACTTGACAGAAGTGAGATTCTTCCACATGCTCGTTTGATTGTTCGCGATGGCGACATAGAGAATCTACGGATGTTCGAGGAAAGATTTGATGGGTGCGCTCATGGACTGGAATCATTAGGCTTCAAAAGAATAATGTGGTATAACTTGATGATGGCTTCATATCTTGATATCCTAGGTCTGTTGGAAGATGCGCGCAAGGATGTTGTCTTGGTGTTCTATGATTGTCGTGATGTTGGGTTTGACGATGTTGGCATATCTAATCGGATGATGGAAGCTATAGATTACCACCGCAAAAAGACAGGATTAGTTGGAGAAATGAGAAGTTTTTCGGATGTACTCACTTGGCTCGCAACGAGAGGATTCAGGATTTCTCTCTGCGTCGACGAAAATCGTGCCCAGGAAGAGTCTGTTAGAGGTTTTCTTGAAAAGCTGGCTTCTAGGAAAATGAGCAATATCACTATAAGACTCAAAGGGTTACAGGGCTCGATGCACAAGAAAGCTTTGATAACGCCGATTGGTGCTATTCATGGTTCAGCCAACTTGACATTTTCCGGTACTCAATTGAGCGAAGAGATAATTAGCTATGCTCCTTATGGGACCCGAGAGTACAATGAAATGAAGCTAAATATACTAGACACATTCCATGGAAGCAAAACCTGGACAGAATAATCTCAAACAGCGCAATAATATGACGTGTTTGCCGACTTCGCTGAACATCCATCATGCATACCATTTATCAACGACATTCTGCGCCGCTCTAAGGGAAGCGGAATACTCTCCTGTCTCTATATCATCCTCGTACATTTTGTTCAGAACACTCACAGATAACAAGCAAGACATAATGGTCATAAGAGGAACATCCACATGGGTCAATTGAGGTATTATCCAAGGAGCGCATCTATGAAAATACTGCCCTGTATCTTTCAGCGTATCTACATGGATGATGCTGTTTTGTAGGTTTTTGAATTCTTTTTTAGAGAAGACCAAAAGCATGATAGCATCGAGACCATCAAAGAAGTCTATTGGGCTGATAAAATCTCCGATGTTTGCTATGTCTTCGGTGAAGAACTTCTGAAACAACGTAACGGTGGGCAATCTTGCCCGCCTCTCTGTAATGAACGGAAGATATGACTCGGTATTATTTGACCAACCAGGGAATTCTGTCCAGTTAGGTTTTAACAATGGTATGCCTTTAGTCGATTCATCTAAGAGATTCTTTAGCAGAATCTTGAAGCTTCCAACATCTTGTGATTCGTTTAATGAATCTATAAGCTGCGGGACGCTGTTTGCATCTAAATAAATCTGATGATACGGAGTACCCTTTGATTTCTGTAAACAGACCTTCCAAGAAGGCCCACCCTGTTTTCTTTCATCAAGCAAAGTAATATTCTCAAATATCACTTCACATGAATTACCTTCAATTCTTGATGAAAGGAACTTCCTACGAATCCGTTTGGAGTTCTTTGCATGGAACTCTCTATTGGATTTGTGTATGTTAACAGCTTCGCCAATAACTTCCTGTGGTCTTGACACTATAGGTCTGTTACGATTTTCCTTTTGCCTTGTCAAGGTGAAGTTTGCCCTTTCTGAGAAATCTTTGTCTTGAATGTGCGGAAGGCGTTGCGCTATCTCGCTGGATATTGCTTTCGCTATTGCGAACGCCAGTTGGCAAGGAACTGCGTTGCCGACTAGTTTGTATCTGTCGCCTATTCCATTTGCCGCCAACTGGAAGTCAATAGGAAAGCCTTGTATGCAGGCAACCTCTCGGACGTTAGGTTGCCTAAATATCCTTCTATACCTTCCATGGTACATGACTTCTTGGTCAGTTTCAAATACTAAAGCTTCTCTTGACACGGGAAAATATACGGCTAAGACCGTCCTTGCTGGAACGTTTAGTTTTTCAGGAAGGTGCATTTGCCCATATTGTATATGCCGCCTTTTGAAGTGTCTAATTGACTCCCAGTACATTGGATGAAGCGATGAATCGTAATAATAGTCTCTGACGTCTTTGACTCTCACCTTGTGATTAGGATAGTTAGGATCGGTGGCGAATCCATTTGTAGACTTGTCGAGATTGTTTTTCAGCGTGTCCAATAACATGCCAAGACTTGTGTCGATTCCGTTGACTTTCTGTTCTTCCATCCTTTTAATCGGGAAATCACCTGCGATGAATCTCTTTCTACTCTGATGCGTGCCAAAATCCGAAGCTAAGAAAAAGCCTCCTCTTGGAATGCTTAATGATTCTCCCTCAAGCTTCAGTTCTGAGAATCTGTTTCGCGGAATATCCAACTTTTCATATGATATTGTCCATCCGTTTTCTTTTGAAGGCATACATTCTTTGTTCAGGACGCTTTCAAGGCGAGGAGCATTTTCCATGACCCAGAATTTGGGTTTAAAAATAGCAACAAACAGCAGGTACCTTCTCACGAGGAGCATACCTTTTTCAATATCGCCCTTTCCACCATTTTTAGAGTACGAGAACTCAGTGCAGGGAGGGCTGCCGATTATTCCATCGATTGTCCCATAGTTTCGCTCAAAATCGCTTTTTAATGAAAGAATCTTATCAATGTCAGTTTTTAACAAATCAATTTTTAAGCTTTCGCCGAGCCCGTTTGTTTTGAAGGTTCGGCAAGCTGCCTCCCAATTATCAATGCCGGCTACTACCTCGAAGCCCGCTTGGTGAAAACCCTCACTAAATCCTCCCGCACCGCAGAAGAGGTCTAGGACCGTTACGCCTTGCTTTTTTTCTCCCATCAAACAATCACATTCATTTTTAATCCAAAATAGCCTTTACCCTTTTAGCACAGCCGAATGCATCTGCCTTTATTTCATGTTCCCAGAAAACCAGCACTATCCAACCCGCAGCTTCTAAAGCACGAACTTTTTCTTCATCTCTCAACCTGTTCCTTTCAAGTTTTTTTTCCCACCAATCAGTATGCGATTTTGGCAAGGGAAGGTTACAATGTGGACATCTGTGCCAGAAACAACCATGCACAAATATGGCAACTTTACGTCTAGGATATGCTATGTCAGGTCTTCCAGGCGCCTTTTTCCAATGTAAGCGATAGCCAGGTATCCCAACTTCTCTCAGCGCTTTTCTGAAGTCCAGTTCAGGTTTCGTGTTCTTAGCTCTAATCGCACTCATAACTTTTGACGTCATTTCTGACTCTGGAATAGGAGCCCTACCATCCCTTATGTAACTCATCGTGCCACCCCTGTTACGTTTATTTTGCAATGTTGCATGTAGATTTTCTCTAATACCCAGCTTATCATTCACGCATAGATTATGCCACTTTTGCTATAAAAGAATAGTGATCGTTTCGGGCATTTGCGGAAATCCCAAAAAGACGAGGGAAACGGAAATGTCTCAATATCCGATTATTAAGATTCCTTTAAGTGGTAATTTGAGTCTACCACTCGCGAAGAGCGTGTCAAAATGCGTGATGACTATTTCAAAATCATGCCTTCTATAGACCTTCCGCACTGCTATTACCAGGTAAGTAACATTGTGCATCATGCAAGCCTCAAACAAGTCCTTAAGAAATTGATAGTTTGTAACAGCCCTTCCGGCTTCCACCTCAAGAACCGTTCCAGTCTTTTCCTGGAAAGCATCCACCTGGAAAGACTTCTCAAGCCGACCCTCTCTTCCAAATAATACTGGCACTTTGATTTTATCTTCAATCTTATTACCCTTTTCGACCTTAAAATCATCACTCAGTAAAGTGTCTTTCAGAACCAGAAGCACGCCATTGCTATTCAGCTTATGCCTTAAAGAATCTATGGCGTCACAATGCTGCTTGAAAATATCAACTACTCTTTGCAGATGTTCTGGTATTGCATCAGATTTTGGATAATACTGCCAGCTTATCATAATACTGCAAACTATGTACGTATTACTATAAAAACTCTAAAGGACACAACTAATCACTTGCTCGGATTGGAATGTGAAATCTCGTTGTTTTAGTCTTAGTCCTTAATTTGGAAGCGAATCTAACCTTTTTTTAGTGGAATGCCTTCACCATATTTCAAGGTAATATGAAATGCTCAAGTCAGAGGCTAAAAAGCGACAAAGAAAATTCTGGCCTCAAGTTAGAGCCTTAATCTGGGAGAAAGCGCAGGAACTCTACCAGATGGATGAAGCGAAGGGCATGGCTAACGATTTCACGGGAATAACCGCAACCAAAGCGGAACTCAGAGAAGGCGGATACTTCTATACGGCTAAACTCATCGTTCTGCGGGACTTGTGGCGAGAAAAGAAAGGCTTGCCCGCAACCGAAGAGGAGGAAGCCCTGCAGAAAGTTGAGTTAAAGTGATGAGGCTTTTGCAAGGTTTTATTAAATTTGTAAGCCTACTATAATTAGCTTGGAAAATCTACTTAAGAAAGGCTGGAAGATAGAGGAATGAAAACGCTTAGAATATCGGATAGCGTCCATAGACGACTTACGGCAACGCTTGGAACGCTTATGGCTCAAACGGGCAAGATGCAGACATACCAAGATGCTATAGAAGCCATGCTCACCCGTTCAGTTATACTGCCCACAGAACTGCTTGCAGAAATTGAAAAATTCATAGAAGAAAACAAGCGCTTAGGCTTCACGACGAGAGAAGAGTTCATACGCGACGTAGCAAGATGGCGACTAAAGTTTTTCAGAGAAGAATCCGAATACGTAGAGATTCCAAGAGACAAGTATGAGAGACTTGAGGCTGCTGTTAAAGAAATGAACATGCCTTATCACAGTGCGTCAGACTTCGTTCACACACAGATCGATGAAGTGCTGGAAAAATACGGCAAATGGCTTGAAGAGAAAGAAGAACACGAAAAAAGACAACGGAAAGAATAAAAGTTCTGTTCAATGTTGAAGTCAGGGGTTAGACTTGGTGACAAAAGAGCTGGAGAATGTTTTACTTGACTCCAAAATGCTCCTTGAACATGGAACAACTCATATGAATGATACGAGTAGAATAGGAAGGCTTCTCGCAATTCATCACGCTCATCAGGCGGTTGAGTTGAATTTAAGAGAAAGAGCAGAGCAACTTAAAGAAAGACCTTACAACTATGAAGAGATAAAAAAAGGCTTTAAAAAAGCATAACGTTGTCATTCCATATGAGAGAACGCTCGATGAGTTGAACACTACGAGAAACTTGGCTCAACATCATGGACAAGTCCCTGATCAAACGACAGTAGCAAAATTAGTAGCAATTGCCAAGGAGTTCCTAATCGATTTTTGGCTCAAGGAATTTAATGTGGAATATGAGGACATTTCATTGTTAAAGCAGGTGCAAGACCAAGAACTACAAGGGATTCTGAAAAAAGCAGAAGAGTCGTTAAAAGAGCAAAATTACGATGAAACAATGGAACAAGCCATCCTAGCGATTTACAAAAATGTATGGAAACTGAAAAGGAAATTTCCGCCACCCTATGTGTCACACCATCCTATGTTGGCATTCCCGGAAGAGTGGCAAGACTTCCTACTGGTTGCTCTCTCAACACCGTATGCTTCAAAATTGAGAAGATTACTTGAGACCACTGGCATAGTGTTCCTTCCAATTCCTGAAGGCGAACCAGTAATACAGAAAATGAAGGATTATAAGGCAACGAAGGAAGACGCAATTTTTGCATGTGGTATTGCTCTCGAGTACACGATTTGGGTAGAGCAAATGTATTTTTAGGCCATGAATTAATGAACGAACGTTCCAAAGGCGATGGAAATCAATCCTGTTATGAGAACCAAGAGCATCACGCTGGACTAGGCGGCATATTGCCGCGAGATGTAGCATCCAGATTAAAAGAGTATACGCTAAAGCCTTGAAATGTAACCCAGCGAATAAGACGCATGAACAAGAGGCTAGACAGCCTAATTGGACAAAAAGCAGCTGAGAAAGTAGGCAAAGGCTGGGCACTAACAAGTTTCATGCGAGATGCTTGGGGCTCAACAAAAGAAGAACCGTAAATGACATTCAATTGCGTCAAAAGTCGCAACAAGTCATTTTTGTTTTGGAATCGTGTGGCTCAGCTTTCCTTCGTGGTAATAGGCTTTAAATGACTTCCCACACTTTTTACAGTCAAATCTTTTCACACGGAAAGCGGAATAAGTCCATTCTTTGGAAGGATTGGAAATCTCTAATCCACATCTTGGACACTTTGGCATAAAATCCCAGAAGTAAAGAGCGTTTTATATGCTAATAAGATTTTCCATCGCTTGTCGCTTAAGATATAAATAAAGTTGTAGACATATTTCATAGTATGAGTTACAACATCGAAGATGTGTTCTCGGCTTGCGATTTTTCTCCTAATGCTTCGCAAAAAGAGGCGATCGTGACGGTAAATGGGCCACTTCTGATAATTGCCGGTCCAGGGTCAGGAAAGACGGAGGTGCTAATTTTTCGAACCCTGAACATGCTGTTATGCCACAATATTCCGCCGAAGGACCTTCTACTTTGCACCTTCACAGAAAAGGCTGCAACTCAGCTTAAAGAACGACTTAAATTAAATCTGGCTAAGATTGGAGCTGCTGTTGATATTTCAGAGATGGCGCTGGGAACTATTCACTCTATCTGCAATGGTTTGATAAAAGATAATTTGCGAGACTCTGGTTTAGGAAAGAACTATGAAGTGCTTGAAGAACTCACTCAGAAACTTTTTTTGTTTGAAAATTTTAGGGTGATAGTTGGTGGGTCACTTAACGAGAAATTTCTGACACGGTGGGCAAGCAAATGGACGACCATAGATAACGTGGTACCATTTCTCAACAAGATTACTGAAGAGTGTATAGATCCTCAGTTGCTTCTAAAGGATAAGGATATGTTTGTTCGAGAACTAGGTCGCGTCTATCTTAATTATTTCAATGAGCTCAAAAATACTAATCGTATTGATTTTGCCTTTCAGCAAGCCATCCTTCTTAAGATGCTTCGTGAAAATGAACGAGTGAGAGAAAAACTGCGTGAGAGATTCCACTACATTATGGTAGATGAATACCAAGATACTAATTACGTCCAAGAACAGATACTTCTAACTTTAGCGCATCCAAGGAACAACATATGTGTTGTTGGAGACGAAGATCAAAGTCTTTATAGGTTTCGTGGAGCCACGGTAAGGAATATTCTGGAGTTTCCTTCTCATTTTGGCAATTCTGTTAGGCAAGTAAAAATGGAAACCAATTATAGATCCGACCCTAAAATTATTGCGTTCTACGATAGATTCATGGCCAGTGGGGACTGGGTAAGTGATGACGGAAAGAAACGATTCAGATTTGATAAGAGCATCAAACCTAATCCTAACCGCATGAAGATAGATTATGACAGTGCTTTACGAGCGCAGACTTCTGCTGGCGAAACTGATGCAGAACAAGTGGCAGCATTCGTTGCCTTTTTGCATGATGAGGGAATAATTCGTGATTTAAATCAGGTAGCAATACTCCTTTATAGTGTTAGGGCAAAATATTCTGAACCTTACATACAAGCTTTAAAGAAAAGGGGTATTAATTGTTATGCCCCGAGAGCTCGTGCCTTTTTCGACAACATTGAGGTTCAGTACGCCGTCGGGGCTTTTGTTCACATGCTGAATTATCGTGGGGATTATAGAGGCGATATTAAAGGACAAGCCATGGAGGAAATGGTAGAGTATTGCGATTCCTGTCTGAGTTTGTTGGATAAGCTCTGCCGATCGAAATGCCAAAAACTTGGAGAACTTCTCAATAAAAGGGCGCAGCAAATAGAGGATTTAGGAGAAAGAGGCAGCCTTGATGTGGGGCTCTTGGATATTTTTTACCAAATGTTGGCCTATGAGCCTTTCTCTTCCTTTTTAGAGAATGAAGAGAATGCGCACAATCTTGCAATTTTTTCAACGCTGTTGACTTTGTTTCAGCAATATTATCATTACCCCATAATCACCGGCAAGTCCTTGCCATATATGCGGCTGCATTTTTTTAATAGTTACCTTAGGTTTCTGTTGGATGGAGGCATTAATGAATACGAAGACCCATACGAAGTGTTTCCTTCTGGGAAGGTTCAGTTAATGACAATTCATCAATCGAAAGGTCTTGAATTTCCTGTAGTAATTGTGGATTCATTGGACAGAAACATTGGAACGCCAAAAGACGTCGATGAAACGTTGGGCAAATATTATCATAGGCCCAAATTTGAACCTTTAGATAGAATAACTGATTTTGATAGACGTCGACTTTTCTATGTTGCTTTTTCGCGTGCGAAGAATTTTCTTGTCTTGACATGTGCAGCTAAGCCTAAGGATTATTTTCTTTCGGTATGGAATGACTTGCCCAGATATAGAGAGATTGAGAAAAATGCGTTGAAAAAAGTTGAAGTTGAACCTCCGGAGCATCCAACACAGAAGTTAGAATTCAGTCTTACGTCCCACATCAATGTATATGATGTTTGTCCTAGGCAGTATTTGTTTTATCGAGAGTATGAGTTTATGCCAGCGCGCTCAGCGCCGCCTATGTTTTTTGGAACGGTCGTGCATCAAACAATCGAGGATATCCATAGACATGTGCTTGATAATAG
>Ga0315280_10003685_pt1 | contig 23281 bp, 25 predicted proteins | sample YL17G06_40_MG_FD_203697 | JGI IMG/M metagenome (GOLD analysis project Ga0315280, IMG submission 203697) | Sediment microbial communities from Yellowstone Lake, YNP, Wyoming, USA - YL17G06_40 | ecosystem: Environmental > Aquatic > Freshwater > Lake > Sediment | place: USA: Wyoming | collected... | reverse complement strand
CTTCGTCGTCGACATTCACAGTTCCCCAGCCCCCCTGATAAGTTCCGTCATCGACGAGACTGACCACTTGAGAGGCGATAGGCTGGCCCTGTTTGTCCCAGAAACAGGATGTCTTTTTCCTGATCCCATCTCCCTCGAGGCTGTGGCCTATGGCCTCATGGAAAAAGATGCCTCCATAACCTTGAGCGATGACGATCGGGAACTCTCCGGCCGGTGCATCCTCTGCCAGGAGCGTCCGGATCGCCATGTCAGCCGCTTTTCGAGCCAGCGCTTCAGCCAGCTTCAAGTCAAAATGCTCAAATCCGAAGCTCCCGCTCTTGGATTCATAGCCGAAGCTCCTTTTGGTCCTTTCGAGGGCGTTTGTGCTCACACCCAGGCTTGTGAGCGTCTGGCTATCCTCGACAGAAAGCCCCTCGGAATTGAGAATCTGGATTCTCTTGTTAATGTCTGAAAAACCTGCGCTGACCTGTGTTATCCTTTTGTCAAAAGCGCGGGCTACTTCGTTGGCCTTGATGAGAAGGTCTGCTTTTGACTTGGCGGCAATCGTTTCGGGAGAAACCTTGACCAGGTAATAAGACGGTGGCTTGAGTGGCTTGATTTTTTGAGGCTTAACAGCGGCTTCTCCTGACGCGATGAGAGCGGCAGTCTCAGCAGCCTCCTTCAAGCGAGAAAAATCGAGGTCGTCAGAGAAAGCGTACCCGGTTTTTTCTCCATGCAAGACGCGGAATCCTGCTCCCATGTCTACACCCCGACCGGCACCTGCTATCTTGTCTTCATCCAGGGAAATGCCATTGCTTATGGTGTATTCAAGGTAGACCTCAGCAAACTCACCTCCCCTGCTCAGAGCGATCTCCAGTAGTTTCTTCAATTCTTCTTCGGGAGGGAACAGCGAGGGTGCCGGAACATCCTCGAGAAGAGCATCAGGATTTTTCAGGCCGATATGCTTCCACAGAGGAAAAGAAGCTACGAACGCGCCCGTTTGAATCCCTCTCTTCAAAAAAACACGCCTTTTTATAAAACGAGATTTATCCAGGGAATCCATCCCTACCTCCTTTCTGGTTTAGATTATATGATTTCTGAACTTTAGCTTAATACAATTAATACACTGAAACAAGCTATAATGTTGCATTGACACAGGAAACCAAGTCCGTTGACTGCTGGATTTTCCTATGATATAAGCACTGCAGGAAATGTGAAGGATAGATAATCAAGGAGGGCAAGGATGCGTTTCCAAACCATTGATTGGATCGTTGTTGGGTTTTACTTTTTAATCCTGCTCGGCATCGCCTGGTGGTCGCTAAAACAGAAACAGCGGTCCACAGCCGAATACTTTTTGGCCAGTCGCCACATCGGCTGGTTTGTCATCGGCGCCTCCATCTTCGCCTCAAACATCGGCGCTGAACACATCGTGGGGTTAGCCGGCACCGCGGCCAAGACCGGTGTGGTCATGGGGCATTACGAACTCCATGCCTGGCTTGTCCTTATTCTGGGATGGGTCTTTGTTCCCTTTTACATGCGCAGCAAGGTCTTTACCATGCCCGAGTTCCTGGAACTCCGCTATTCGCCCAAGGCTCGCTGGTTCCTGTCTCTCATCAGTTTGATCGGCTATGTTGTGACCAAAGTCTGCGTCAACGTCTATGCCGGTGCAGTTGTCTTCCAAACGCTCTTGGGCATCGATTTTTGGACCGGAGCTTTGTTTATTCTCGTTTTTACTGGCATCTATACCGTGCTCGGTGGAATGCGGGCGGTGGTCTACACGGAAGCCCTCCAGACCATTGTCCTCATCATGGGCTCAGTGATCGTTACTGTTGGCGGATTGATCAAAATCGGCGGATGGCACAACCTCTATGCCGTCGCCGGCAGCGACCACTTCAACCTCTTTCTGCCGGCCAATCATCCGGAGTTTCCCTGGCCGGGCATGGTCTTTGCGCCACCCATTGTCGGCCTCTGGTACTGGTGTACTGACCAATACATTGTCCAGCGCGCCCTCGCTGCCAAGAACGAAACCCAGGCCAGACGGGGAAGCATCTTTGCCGCTTGCCTGAAACTCCTTCCTTTCTATATTTTTATCCTTCCGGGAGTCATGGCATTTGCTCTGGCCAAAACTGGACAGCTCAACCTGCCCAGCGCCGACCGGGCTTTCCCGACTTTGGTAATGATGCTAATTCCGACCGGCCTCAAGGGATTGGTCGCCGGAGGACTGCTGGCCGCCCTGATGAGCTCGCTTGCTGCTGTTTTTAACTCCTGCTCAACATTGTTCACAATGGACATCTACAAGAAAATCAGGCCCCAGACTCCAGAGAAAAAGCTGGTCCTCGTCGGCCGGATTGCGACGGGAGTGGTTGTCGTTTCCGGAGTCATTTGGATTCCTCTGATGAAAGTCATTTCCGGGGAGTTGTACCATTACCTCCAGAGCGTTCAGGCCTACATAGCTCCTCCTATTGCTGCAGTTTTTCTCCTCGGAATTTTTTACAAGCGGATCAATTCCAAAGGAGCCATGACCGGCCTTGTAGGTGGGTTTACCGTGGGGATGATCCGTCTTATCGCCGAGCTCAACAAGAAACATCTCAGCGGCTGGCTCCACTGGTTCGCCTCGGTCAATTTCCTCTATTTTTGTATCATGCTGTTTCTCGCTTGCATCGTGGTGATGATTATCGTCAGCTTGCTGACACCGAAGCCTTCCTACGAAAAAATCCAGGGGTTGACCTATGCCACAACTGTGGCTGCGGATAAAGCCGCATCCCGGGCGAGCTGGAACTGCAGAGACGTCATTTTTTCTCTCGTAGTCATAGCTGTTGTTGCCTTCACCTTAATCTATTTTACGGGCTAAGGCGGACTATAGAACTGCACCGAAGAGATCAGAAACGGTCGTAGCGACCATTGAAGGTTTAGCCTTCCCGCATCGTCTTTCGAGGGAACGGCGTTAAAAACCTGAACGGGAGCGAGGCCGTTTCTTGATCTCTTCTCTCTCCTTACTGATTTCGATCTATCTCAATCTTGAGTTTCTGTTCGATCTCTCCAGGGTGAGTACGGCAATAATGTTCGATTTCACTCGCGCTGCGGTGAGCCTTGTGATAGACCCAGCCTTGTGACATCAGATGCCGCTCATGGAGTTCATGGAGGAGGACGAATTTCCTTTCTCTGGGGCTTAAGTCATCATCCAGCCAGACTTCTTTTTCGGGCACAAAGTGATAGACCTTGTCATGGCCGCCCTCGGTAAAATCAATGAAATAAAAGTCCCGAACGAGATCTCCCCGGATAATCCACACTTTGACCTGCCCACTGTAGGATTTGAGCCATCGCTTATGGATATTTTCGAGGAGATGTTTCCTGTCCAAGGAAGCCATTTGCTTTATATATTCGGTCTTTCTGCGCTCCTTTTTCTCGACCAAATCAGCTTTCTCAAGAGCCTTGTCGTAGCTCATCCCGGAAGCCATGAGCCTGTGTTCAACAAGCATGTGATCAATAAAAAACTCCTCTTCGCCCGCGCCGTATTCATGGTCAATCCAGAACTCGCTTTTAGGAATAAAACGGAAGCGATAGTTCTGGCCAAAGTTGGTAAATTCCTCATTGATATTCTCCCGAATGTATTGACCATCCACGATCCAGACCGTAAAACCCGCCACCTGCCCGTATTCTCTGACATAAGGTTTCTTTATTGTCCGATCTTTCCCTTTTTGATCTGCCAACTTTTCCCTCCTTTATTTGATATCATCGAGCCAATTTCGACCAGATTTATAGCGCAGGAAATAGAGAATGTCAAACCTGTACTTATTTGGGCGATCTCATTCTGGGAAAGATCTGCATTTTTTAGAGCAATTTTATCGTAGCTCAGGCAAGGATGAAAAAAAGGGATCGAAGCTCACCCTTAAAGATAATCCAAAAGCCTCCAAATTCACCCTCTGATTCCTCCTTGGCGGTGATTGACAGGATGTATCTGTTCTGTGACTATGCTATTGCTTAGCTACCTGGAGTCTTATTATAGTTTTGAAACGAAAAAGACAAAAAAACTCATATAAGGGAGGGAGATTATTATGAAAATCAAAAAACCAAAGAAGAAATTCTTAGTCTTAGGTCTTTTGCTTTCCTTTATCAGCCTCTTTTTCATGCTAAAGAAGAAAAGGAGAAGGACAGAACATATCTATGCCTGAGCGAAAGAAAAAGCAGCCAAAGGTCAATTTTCCTAAGGCAAAAGGCAAAAAACAAAGCAGATAAATGATAAAGATTTGACCATGAACGGCAAGACGATATTAGCCATCGAAGACAATGAATTGAACATGATGTCAATCAGAGCTCTGCTCCAGGTGGAAAACGTAAAGCTATTGGAAGCAAAAGACGCTGAAAGCGGCGTCCAAATCCTACATGACCATAAACCCGACCTCATTTTGATAGACGGCGAGCTCTCCAAACGAGATGGATACTCTACCATTCATATCCTAAAGAATGATCCAATTTTAAAAAATATACCGATTATCACTTTAATCGATGATCCCCTGCGGGACGATAGCCAAGAAGCCTTAAAGGCTGGAAGCGACAGTGCAATATCCAAACCCATCCTTTCCCGCTCCTTCTTGGAAACTTTAAAAAGATACTTAAATAATCCAAAAATAGAAGAAGCACCTCGATTAGAGAAAGAAGCTGTCCTTAAACCCAAGAGCTCCGTCGTTGAGGATAAGCCACGGCCAGAATCCGTTCCAGAGATTGCTGAGGAAAAGCCCTTCATCATTTTGGCAGACAATAATGAAACAGACATCGAAATCATCCAGGATTTCTTGGAAGAGGAATATCTCCAGCTTGAAGTCACCAGGAAGGAAAAGGACGTATTTTCTTTTCTTCAATCTAAAAAAGTTGACCTTATCCTCCTTGACATTCTCTTTCCGGGTCTGGATGAAGACGAAATTTATCAGCGATTCAAGAATCCAGAGAAGAACAAAGACATCCCCATCATTATGATCACATCTTTAAATGACCTGGAGAGCAAAATCAAGGACAACGAAAGAACGCCCGATGATTTTTTGGTCAGGCCAATTGTCAAATGGGAACTTTTAGCTAGAATAAAATTTCTTTTGGATAAGAAAACACAAGGGCAAAGACTCCGTCCCTGGGAAGAAACTGCCCCGATCCCCTCTATTTTTGACTGGCTCACCGGACTTTTTAATTCTGGATATATCAAAAGATTCTTAGACCTTGAAATTAAGAGAGCTTTGCGACATGGGTATCCGATCAGCCTGATCAAGCTCGATGTGGATGATTTTAAAAAACACAACGCTCGATTCGGCCGCCCCTTGGGAAACCTGATCTTGCGCGAAGTAGCAGAAGTTTTGAGGGACAGCATGCGTGAGATCGACCTCGGTGGCCGCTATGGTGCCGATGAGTTTGCCATCGTGTTGCCTTATGCCAACAGAGAAGGCGCCATTCAGGTCGCAGATAGAATTTTAAATGCGATGCAACACCATAAGTTTACCCCGGGTCTATCTCTCAGTGCAGAAAAAATAACAGTCTGCATGGGAATTGCCGAATGCCCTTCAGATGCCCAAACTGCAGAAGAAATTCTCGAGAAGGCGGATCGAAGGCTTTTCCAGGTCAAAAAGAATGGAAAAAACCAGTTTTGTGCCAGCGATTGAAGATAATGCGGGACACAATACCAATTTCCCTTTTTCATAGTCTGGAAATTCGAAAATAAGCATCGTGTCACGGTAATTTGATGAGCTCTCGCAGGAATTTTTCGGCAGCTTTGGATCGCCGGCCCCCCGGTTCCCACTGGAATTCCTCGAGGTCGACACGGCCGAGGCGGCTGACGCGTACGCCTTCCTCGAGAAGGAGGCGCCTCTGCTCTTCAAAGCCCCGGCCCCGTTCAAGGGAGATCCCGCCGCGGCTGTTGATGACGCGGTGCCAGGGAAGCCGGTCCTTATCGGAAGAAGAGTGAAGAACCCGGACGACCTGGCGGGCGCCCCGGTGGTTTCCAGCGAGAGCGGCGACTTGAGCATAGGTCGCGACCCTACCGCGAGGGATCGCCTTGATCACGTTCTTGGCTCTGTGCTCGAATTCCATTGTTTGTCCTTCTGATAAAATCCTAATATCTTTGGGCGGCCGCGTCAACGACCCACAAAATAGCCTATCCCTCCTTCTTCCGCGCTATCCGCTTATGGCGCTTTTTCTTATCAACCCCGAGCTGGAGCAATCTGGAGCGGTCGGAAAAGATTTTGGCGGCCCGCTCTTCTTCCAGAGTGAAATTTCGTCAATCTTTCAAAAGGGACAGATAATCAAATCTTGAAATAGACTTTTATTGCTTCCGGAAAGCCTTGAACAGCCATTCACCCCATTCATTCTCTCTGGCGGTGATGGTGGATCGGGCCGAGAAGAGATTGAGTATTTCTGAAGTTGAAAAATCGCCCTTGGCGGAATCCTTTCTGCCCGTGAACGGGAAAGTGTCTGGCCCACGCTGGCATTTGGCATTGATATTGATCCGCGAAACCTGGCTTTTGACCGAACTCAGAAGGGCTGAAATAGGCCTCACGTTCGTGCCAAAAACGCTCATTTGCTGACCAAAATTAGAATCCAGAGTGTATTTCACCGGCTCTTCGATCTTTTCATAGGAAACAACAGGAATGATCGGGCCGAATTGCTCTTCAGAATAGATTCTCATCCCTGAATTCACAGGATAAAGTACTGTTGGAAAAAAGAGCGACTTAAAGACCTCTCCGCCGTTTTTGTTCAAAATCCTTGCTCCATGGCACCAGGCATCTTCGACCAGCGCCTTGAGATATGATACTCTTTCCGGGTCTGCCATCGGAGTTATTCTCACGCCTTCCACCCAGGGCATTCCCGCTTTGACTTGCCCGATCTCTCTTTTCAGGGCCGAGAGAAAAGCCTCCACAATATCCTGGTGAACAAAAAATATTTTCAGCGCTGCGCAGCGCTGCCCGTTAAAGGCCAGAGCACCAAGTATTGACTCCTTGATGGTCGTTTCGAAATCAGCATCGGGCAAAACCACAGCCACGTTCTTGGCTTCCAGCCCAAGAAGGCTGTGGAGCCTGTTTTTACGAGGGTGGAGGTTCATCAGGTGATTGGCGACCCGGCTCGACCCGATGAAAGCAAAAACATCAACCTCCCCGCTCCTCATTAAAGGCTCGATGACGGTCTTTCCATCTCCATAAATCGTGTTGACCGCTCCTCGCGGAAAACACTCTTTGAAGTCTTCTTCGAGATACTTAAAGAATAAAACGCCAAACCGGGGCGGCTTGAGGATGACAGTATTCCCCATCAAGAGAGCAGGGAGAACAAGGCAGAGTGTCTCGAAGAAGGGATAATTATAGGGCCCCATGCAGAGAGCAACGCCGAGAGGCTCATCCCGGACTAATCCCACAATTCCCTTCTCTCTTTTCAAAACGCGGCAACTCTTTTCCTTTTTTCTCGCCACTTCCAGCACCTGGTCCAAATAACCGATCGTTCTTTCAAATTCATCCTCAAGCTCATGGAAGGGTTTGGCTATTTCCCACATCAAGATTTTGACGATAGTCTCTTTCTTGAGGGTAAGCCGCCCGATAAAATTTTTGATGCATCCGATCCGTCCGCTCAGAGACAGGGAAGGCCACTCTCCATTCCCATGGGAAAAAGCCTTTTTTGCGGCCTGGAGGGAGGAGAATGCTTCCTTTTTTGTGAGCGCGGGATAAGAGCCGAGTTTCTTTTGCGCAAGGCGGTGCCTCTTTCTGACATAAATAGGAGAATAAACGGGGATGGATTCGCCTTTCCATTTGACAATTTCGCCATCGCAGAGGAAGCTGTCCTGGAGGATGGGTCTATCCAGCCTGAATTTGGAGGGAATGGATTCCTCAGTGGGAAATAAATGCGACAATTGCTTCATTTTTAGCTTTTCCTACAATTACCTAAAATTGCCGATAGAATGACATTTTAATTTTATCGATATCTAGTCTCGCTTCATTTTCAGGATGACTTGATGTCTGACAAATTCACTCTCTTTGCCCTCGGGCATCTGGACAACTAAATCATCTCCCTCAAGCGCCGCTCCCGTAACAGACTCAATTAATTTGGTGTTGGCAAGCCCTAGCTTGTAAACTTGCCTGGACAAGCCCTCTACAATCACTTTGAGCTTATTTTCCTGGAGCTCCTGCTTTATTATCTTAAGTCCTTTGTTTGAATCGCCGGTTTGAGATTCTGGATCGGGCGGGAGAATTTCTGGGGCCGCATCAAAATCTATTTCAACCACATCAGAGCCAGACAGATCAAACTCGACAACAGGTTGGATAACTTGAGAAGATTGGGTCATCTCGGTCTTGAATAGCGCAGGACGACCATTGACGCTCGCACCCCGGATGTTTGTTCCCAGGCCGAGAGCAGGCGCAAAAATCATTTTGTAAGTGCTACTCTTTGGATAGTTGGCCTCCATTTTCACCTTATCTTCGCTCCTCTGGTATCTGAAGGAAAATGAATGTCCTCCAATCCTGTAATCTTTGACCCAAACCTCAGGCCAATTCGCAGGAAAGCGGGGTTCAAAAATAATCCGCTTTTCTACGGCATCACCCTCAAGCCCAAGGAGTCCCCTGACCAGAGGCAAAACCACTCCGCCTGTACTGAAACCTTGATGGGCAACAGCTTCCTGAGGCCAGATATTTTGGTGTCCCGAGAAAAGTTCGGTAACATTGCCTAATGCATTGTCAAAAGTATGGTGGACAACACTCATCAATGAGTGATAGCCCTGAAGAATGAAACTATTTTTGAACTGGGCCGTGGCCGCATATCCGGTTAAAAACGGCCAGACAGCTCCATAATTATAATTAAGGGGCTCGAAGAGATTGCTTTTATCAGAAAGTATCCGCACTCCCCAGTCCGTCGTGAGCTCGGATGAATTCATCCGCTCTAAAGTCAGGGCTGTGTGGCTCGGGTCTCCGATTCCCCAGATCATTCCCAGTGCACACCATGGAGTAAGTTCCTTTACTTTATTCCCGTCCAGATTAAAAGCGTAAGAGTATTGTTGAGTCTCTTCATCCCAGAATTTCGAGTCATACGCGCAAAGCGCCTTTTGATAATACTCGGCTGCTTTTTTTGCATAGGTCTTATCCCCGGCCGCCTGGGCCAAATACTGCATGGCATAAGTCGCCCGCACCCAAATGGCTGCTAGATAGATATCTGTCTGAATTCCGGTTAAAGACCCAAACTCGAGCGCGCCCAATCCTGCCTTCTTGTTATCCATCAACCCGTCGCCGTCGCCGTCCGTCTTCAGACACCAATCAAAAGCGCGCCTCAGCGAAGCCCAGCTTTTTTTGACATATTCCAGATCTCCGCTCATCTTGTAATAATCGTACATCGCAGCGATGTAAAACGGCGTGGTATCGCCATGGATGTAACCATAGGGATAATCGCCAAACCAGTTGAGATAGCCGGCAGCCTGAGAGAGCTCGTGAGCCATCTTCCCGTCTTGCCTCTGCCACTTTTGGGTGAAGGTTAAAGCTTCCTTCGTAGCTTCATAAGCCCCGTAGCTATTCAAGCTTAGAGAATTGAGGTAGCTATCAGTCCCAAAAAACCAACCAAAACCAGGGCGGCCTCCTGTCCCTGAGGTGCCCAGACCTGCGACCAATCCTTTTCCCAGGTCAGGGTTTTCAACAACCAGATTGTCATAGGCAACCTTTGCCCATTCGAAGGCCAGGTTTATTTTTTTCTCCGGCGTTTCGACCTTCAAAGTATCGGCCCGGAGCTTGCGGTAGTGTTCCAGCGCAAGGCGATATTGAGCTTCTGGGTTTGAAGCAAGCCTCTCATAAATACTTTTGACATCCTCTCGCTTTCCTTTTCCGCCGGCAAGAATGATGGGAATAAATTTCCCTCTGACATCCTCTGCTTTTTCGACAACAATCTTGAACTGGTTGGGCGTATCCGAAAGCATGTGAGCAGGCGTGTAGGAAATTCCCTGAGCAGCCGGAGACCCGACATAGCCGTGATTTTTCCTCGTCGGCTCTGAAATAAGATAAGCTTTCAGATTTTCATCCCAGTAGGCATACTGCCCTCCGATCCCGGCCGGCCACATCGGCTGGAGCACCGGGAGAAAGCTCGCCACGATGGTCAAAGGCTCGGTTGTGTCCACGTCGAGCAGGATGACGGCGCCGGGCTCTTCAACGGATGTGATATAAATGGCTTTCACAGTGAAAGGCTGGAAGGTATAAGTCAGCGTTGTTGCTGCAGGCGTTACCGAAACACAGCGAACAATATCCGCGGCCTGGATGGGCTGGGTGCTGGAGCCGATTAGAAAAGAAAATTCAAAGTTGCGGAGAATTTTTAGGGGATAAGCCCAGGCCTCGAACGAGCCGTTCTCATATCCCAGGATAGCAAATTTTCGGCCGACCTTATCGCAATAGGTATGCGGCTGCGCTCCACGCGCAAGCTCCAGATCGTTCGGTTCCAATTTGAAGGCCGGGATAAGCCCGTCCATTGCCCATGCGCTATTTAAGAAAAGAACCAAGAGAATTGTAAAAATTGTAAAATAGAGCGTTCTATTCATCTTCGCTCCTTTAGAATTTTCATTCTTCAGGGGAGATTTTACCAGAAAACCTAGCAATAAATAAAAGAGCAAAAAGAATTCGCAAGCATCCCTTTTTCTGTGATGATTAAATAGATTTTTAAACTTGACAAAGAAATGGATCACGAAAGGACCGCTCGCGAACGATTGCAAAAAGGCTTTAAGATTGACTTCAGGCCGTGGGATCAACCGGTTCCAGAAAGGGAAATCGGTGGAAGTCAGTATCGCGAGTGTATATTCTCTTGATTCCATGCTCCCACATCAATATCGCTGTTTGGGCATCGTACAATAGATTACCACTTAAAGAGGGCAATTTTTTTATGACATCTGCGGCCACGTCCGCATGCCTTTCCGTCGGGATGAGAATACCGAGAGAAGGTGATTTGAGAACGGCTTCGACAAAAGTCCACGCTTGCAAGACGGGCCAAGGCCGGCGGAAAACTCTGGCGTGCGTGATCACTCGGAGGAATTCATATAAAATTCCCCAGGTCACATACCATGCTGACGCCTGCCGTCGCCATTCCTCAATGAGATCATAGCAACGCTTCTGGAAAGACGAGTCTTCGTCAGCTGCATAGACGAAAATATTTGTATCGACGACAAACACTATCTTCCCTCCATAGCCTGGTAGAGGGCCTCGCGGTCAGAAATATCAACCAGTGGCCCGCCACTCTTGAATGTCGGCAGGGGTGGAATTTTTTGTGGGCCTTTCTTGACCTTGAACAGGAGTCGAAGGGCAGATTCTACCAGCTCGGACATGGTACACCCTCGACGGGCAGCTTCTTTTTTCAGGAGGGCCATGACTGAATCTTCAATGTTCAATGTTGTCTTCATACATATAAGCATACAATATGTATGGCTATATGTCAAATGATATTTTTATCGCTGCTTTTTCCGCCTTACAGCCGGAATCCAGTCGATGACCGTCCCGCCGCTCTCGAGATAAAAGGGACTGGCCAGGACATTCATCCTCCCTTCTCTCGTCACCATTAATTCCTTGACCAGGAATGTCTTCTCGGCGTGGATATCTTCCATTACTGTTTCAAGCCCAGGAATGGGGCGGAAGGGATAGAGCTTTTCAAGGACAGCCCCTTTTTGTTCTTCCGGGATTTCATAGACTTCGACGGGCCCCTGGGCCGTCTGCACAGTCCGCAGGGGAAAGGGAAGCAGGGGTTCGAAAAAGTCCCTTCCTTGAGCCATCGTGACACCTCTTGTTTGATTCCTCTATACTAAACGAATTGGCGCGGCATTTTTCTCATAAAATATTGGACCTCTCGATTGGTCCACAAATCCTCTCGTACGTTCCGTGAACGTCCTCAAGGACGCAACTCAGGAAAAATGGGGGAGCGAAGACGACCGGACGAATCAGGAAAACACCGAGAATCTATAACTCAGCGTCCCGATGACCGTCGCAAACGCCTGATTGGAAGTGATGCCGAAGACAGCCACGGCCACGGCAACGGAAGCGAGCCTCGCCATCCTCGCTGCCCTCAATTGCCAGGAGGTGAATACGGACTGTTTTCCAAGAGCCATTTCCAGAGCGGCTTGAATCGAATCTTTCCCCTAAGGCCGAACCATTCAACGTCCTCATCGGCTTCATAATTTTCTGTGAGGACGAGCAATTCTTCGCATCCGGTTTCTTTGGAGGCATGGAGAAGGGCCCGAATCCCTCGTTGTTTGGTCTTTTCGTTGGAGAGGTCATGAGAAACCTGGATGAGCTGGACGATATGTGTCCCCTCCTTGATGACAAAATCGACTTCATAACCCTGGGGATTCTTGTAATAGTAAAGCTCGAGATATCCCTGGAGTGACCTTTTTTCAATTCGATGGCGGCAAGATTTTCGCATAGTTTCCCAATATTTGGCGAGAACGCCCCGGATCTGGCATAAGCAAAGCCGTTGTCGATGGTGAAAATCTTTTTGGGCGATTTGATCTGCTCTTTCCTTTTATAAGAAAAGGCTCTCACCGTGAAAAACAGAAATGCCTCTTCCAGAAAGTCGATATATTTCGTAATCGTGTGGATGCTCCGGATTTGAGTGAGCCGGGCCAGACGGCTGTAAGAAATGAGGTTTCCGTTATTCGTGACCAGGTAAGAAGCCAGGGCCTGAAGGGCTTGGGGCGATTTAATATTATGCCTTAAAGTGATGTCCTTGTAAAGCAGGGAATCATAGAGAGAATCCAGATAATTCTTATACTCAAGATTTTTCACCAGGGGCTCTGGGAATCCCCCTTTTTGGCTGTAATCCACGTAGCAAGCTCTTTTTTCCGGGGTGGTGAGTTCGGCAGCGAAAAATCTTAAATATTCCTCAAAAGAAAAAGGGGGAATGATAAAAGATAGATACCGACCCGTTAGATGAGTTGAGAGCTCCCGGCTGAGCAACTTGGAATTGCTTCCGGTGATAATCAAGTTATAGTTCTGCCTCTGCAAGCGGTTGATAAATAGCTCCCAGTCCTTGAGATTCTGGACTTCGTCCAGAAGCAGGGTTTTAGAGTTGGAATAGACGATCCTCGCGGATTCGACTAAGAGGTTATAATCATCGACCTTATGGAGCGTTTCGTCGTCAAAGTTAAGATAACCGAACCCAGGAATACGGGATGCCTCATGCAAGGCAAAAAAACTTTTGCCCGCTCTTCGGGGGCCAATAATAACTTTCGTGATGGGCATATCGAGGTCGATGAGTTTCAAAAATCTCGGGACATATTTTTTGTTGAGACTGTCCTCTTTTTCTCTTTTTTGAAGCGTAAGCGCATCGATTATTTTTTGCATTTTATTTATCCTTCTGCACAAATTTATTAAAAGTTATGCATTTAAATATGAATAATAGCAAAAAATTCTTAGAAATCAAGAAAAAAATATAGCGCCGCGATCGCCCAAGCTAGGCTTGAATGTCTTGAGCTGGCTATTTGAATTCTTTATAGGAAATTCTTTCCCTCTAGGAGCATTTATAAGAAACTGCTTTTCCGCCCTGCAATGTCCGGATGATGTTTCTCGAGCCATGACCGGTGGACACACCTGCCAAAAAAAACCCAACAGATTGGTGTTGGACTGGTCATGCGATCTGAGGTTAGGCCTGGAAAAGAGCGCCCTCGTCTGCCGGCAGATCTTCGGTCACAACGACTTCAGCGGGAAAACCTTTCCCGAAATTTCAGGGCGACGTTGACCATGATGATGAGAATGGGCACTTCCAAGAGCGGGCCGATGACCGTGGCGAAGGCCTGATTGGAGCTGATGCCAAAGATGGCAACGGCCACAGCGATAGCCAGCTCGAAATCATTGCTCGCCGCTTTGAACGATACGGCCGTGGTCTGCAGATAACCTGTTCCTATTTTCTTGGCAATGCAGCTTATTTCCATTCCTTTCTTGGCATTTCCCTGTTAATGACATCCCCTCTCTTGCCAAATAAGTCACTCGCCCTGAAATGATAGCCGTAGAGAGGCTGTATTTCAATAAAATCAGTGGGCGCTATATTGAGAACTTTAAAGCTTAAATCGTTGGCCATTTTTTCAAATTCATCGATATCTTCAGCCGCGATGAGTTTACCCAAAGCGCGTATTTTGCGAATTTTATTTTCCAGAGCAGCCTGAGGCTCAGGGAATATGCCCGGTTTTAGGCGAACTTCATAGGCTGCACCTGTGGATATCCGCTGGATGATGAATCCATCCCCCACAAAGTTATCAAGGCGAAGGCTTTGAAAGTTAATGCGAGCTCCGGTCATCATTGCCACAGCATCGACCCAGCAGGGGCCGTTTTTAGAAACCGCCCTGAGGTCAGTTCGATCGACCACGCCATCAGGGAAGAGCTTCTCGAGCGCCGCTTTTATTTCGACATAAGCTATCACCAGGCCGTCGCAAAGGTGGCCATGAATGCGGGCAAGATCTTTCAGCCCGATTTCCTTTGTTTTCAAAGAGTATCGGCCAAGAGCGCTATCTGTATCCCGGACAATGATGGGGTTGTTATATTTGGCTTTGGCGGCCCATTCTGGATAGAACCAATCCGGAGATTTATCAGATTCTCCCTCGGCTTTCAAAGATGGAGGAATACTCAAGAATAAGAACACGCCAATGGCCAAATAAAAAACGGTTTTCCAATTGCCCTTTTTTTCATTTGCATTTCTCCATTGCCGATTATTTCACGACCTTACGACCTTTGCAATCTCTACCACTTCAGCAAATTATAAATTTTATAAATTGTGGTTATGACAATGAGAATGCCGAAGATTTTCTTAATCTTTTTCCCGGGAACATAGAAGCTGGTTATTCTTGCACCCAAGAAAGAACCGAGTACGCCTACTAAGAGCAGAGGGATTGTCAGACTCATGTCCAACTGAGCGGTCGGGAGATGGGGGGATGAGAGCGGAAAATGAAGGCAAAATAACAACGAAAACATTAATTCCTGCCGCTTTCTTAGCCTCAAACCCGAGCGATATCAGTGTGGGCATCAACAAGAATCCCGGCCCCACGCCGAGAAAGCGAGCCAAGACAGAAATTGGTACACCGAGGATCATACCTAATTTAAAATTTGCTTCCCCACACCTTTCTTTTACAGGTCTAAAAAGCCGATAAGATAAATAAATCACTGATGCCAGTTAGACAAGCAAGATGTGTGTTGGAGGAATATAATTCGGCAAGTACGCTCCAAGGGGCGATGGGATACTCGTGGCTAGCGCCAGGAGAATAGCTTTTTTCCAGTCTCCAAGGATGGGAAATTTCTGATCTAATTTATGTTAAATGACATTGAAAAGTGTCACCGGCTTCGCTTGGAATTATATATGAAAATATGATAATATTTTTATGAAAGCTTTTCTTAGAGTCAAGAGACGAGATCATCTTTAAAAATCTGGAGAAAAACCTCATAGAGGAAATCGTTGCTGGCCTGGGTCTGAAATATGAAAAGAAAAAGAGAACAATCGATTTCGCCTGTGAGAGGCGCTCCATGCATAAAGAACATGCGTTTGATGGGGAGCCTGGTCATGCTTTTTTGATTGCCAAGCCCAGGCGGTTTTGGATCCCGGGTCTGGTGGCAGATATTCTTAATAATTCCATTATAATTTATGATACAAAAGAAGGCATAGAATTAGGCTCTGAAATTGTTGAGCGATATTTGGCAAGACGCCAAGAAAGCCAACTCGAGAATTTAAGATAATTTCCATTAAGCTCCTTTTCTGCAGACATACATCATGTTGATTCTTGTGCTGGCTTTATAGATGATTTCCACATATTTTTTGATTTCCTTCTCGATAGTCCTCAAAAAGATTCTATCCGGCTCATGTTCATACTCCATCCTTCCCTTCGAACGGAGGTCGGAAATGACAATCAGACCGCCGATTTTGCAAACCCGGACCATTTCTCTTATCACCTGATTCCGATTCTTCATATGGTGGAGAGAATGGTAAGAAAAAACTGCGTCGAAGCTGTTATTTTCGAAAGGGATATTTTCAGCTTTGGCCCGCTTGGCGTGGAAAGAACCTTTCAACTTGAACTTTTCTGCTTCTTTTCTGCTTTTATGAACCGCCCAAGACGAGTGATCTATTCCTGTAACATAAAAGCCGCGCCGGGCAAGAAACAAGGCCATGCATCCACAATCGCCCATCCCGACATCTAAGATTTTCCCTTCTTTAAGCCCGGAAATTTTTAAAAGCTCTTTCCGGCCTTCTAAATCGTCCATTGCCATGCCAAAACCAGCCCGCTTTTATAAAAAAATGTCCCCGTTCATTTCACAGTCAATTTCTCTTGAACATAATTATCCATGTTGTCGTCTCCTGCTTTTCTCACCGCTTGAGCAATCCTCACCGCAGTCTTGATTTCTCCATCGCTGACACCCATTTTTCTTGCTTGTTCCAGGTGATACTCAAAACAGGGCTGGCAATGACCGGCAACGGCTGCTGCGATTCCGACAAGCTCTCTAACCTTAAAGTCCATAACCTCCATCATCGCTCTCCTTTCAGATAAACAAGGCCAAAAAGCACGCCGCAATTGACATCAGCTCATTCCTCTTCTGCTATATTTATAGTAAGCTGCACATCTCAACATAGACATCCTTGTGGAATTCTTGTCTCCTCTGTTTCTATCTGGAAAATCTGCTCAGCATCAAAATGCAAATGCTTTTCTCTTAGCTTTAGCCCAGAACCGGGTATCACTCCCATGCCCCGCCATTCAGAATCGTCTGTTTCAAAGACCTCATCCAGCATTTTTAATGCCACCGGATTACCCTCTTTTCGGACACATCTTTTGTACTGATTCTCTACTTGAGCAATACCGTTTTCCCTCTGTCTAACCAGAAAATAGATGGCCTGGAGAATATCCAAAGGCTCAAATCCGGTAATGACGCAGGGGATATGATAATTTTGAGCAATTGATTCATAAGGCTTAATCCCGATAATTGTGCTCACATGGCCAGGGCAAATAAACCCATCTAAACTCAATTCTCCAGTTTTAACCAGAGCCTCCATTGCCGGAGGGATCAGTTTGTGAGCCGGGAACGCGCATCATATCACCGAAGGTAGTGAGGATAAGATCTTTCTCTTTGCTTAAAGCAATTGCGTAGTCAATTTTTCTGTTGGGTGTGACACAGACAGGGCAGCCAGAATGGGCACCTCGACCATCTTCTATTTCTTGTTCTTTTTATAAAAATCATCTATAGCCGAACGCAGAGCTTCTTCAGCCAAGACAGAACAGTGCATCTTAATAGGGGGTAGACCATCTAATGCTTCTGCAACAGCACGATTAGATATTTTTAGTGCTTCTTCAATCGTTTTCCCTTTTACCATTTCTGTCACCATGCTGGAGGTTGCTATTGCCGCGCCACAGCCGAATGTCTTGAATTTAGCATCGATAATTCTATTATCCTCAACTTTGATATATAAATTCATGATATCGCCGCAAACAGGATTTCCTGCTTTTCCCATCCCGTCGGCGTTCTCGATCTCACCCAAATTTCGAGGGCTATTAAAATGGTCCATAACCTTTTCACTATAAACAGACATAATTATCCTCTCTTTTCCTGATAGAGGGGAGACATCAAGCGCAGCCCTTTGATGATAACTGGCAATACTTCTAAGACAAAATCCACATCCGATTCAGTATTTTCTCTTCCGAAAGTAAAACGCAGGGAACTGTGGGCAACGTCTGCTGGAATACCTATTGCGGTTAAAACATGGGAGGGTTCTAAGATGCTTGAGGTGCAGGCAGAGCCGCTGGAGGCACAAATTCCCTTGCCATCCAATTTCAAAAGCATAGATTCTCCTTCCACATACTTTACGCTCACATTGACATTCCCGGGAAGTCTTCTTGTTGGATGTCCGTTCAATTGAGAAAATTCTATTTTTTCTAAGATCCCCTTAATCAATTTATCTCGCAAGAAAGATAAGCGCCGCCCTTCTCCCTCCATGTCTCGGCCTGCCAGCTCACCTGCCTTTCCAAAGCCAACAATTCCCGCAACATTCTCAGTGCTCGCCCGCCGCCTGTTTTCCTGGTCGCCTCCATGAAGGAGAGGCACAATTCTGGTCCCTTTTTTGATATAGAGCATGCCGACCCCTTTGGGGCCATAAAGTTTATGAGCCGAGGCGGAGAGCAGATCAACCTGCAGCTCGTCAACATTTACAGCAAGATGCCCTAAAGTCTGGACTGCATCGGTATGGAAATAAATCTCTTTTTCCCTGGCTATTTTGCCGATTTCAGCGATCGGCTCGATCGTTCCAACTTCATTATTCGCATGCATGATAGAGATAAGAACAGTCTTATCCGTAATCGCCTTCTTCACATCCTGAGGATCAACCGACCCATATCCATCCACAGGGAGGTAGGTCACTTTGAAGCCCGTTTTTTCTAAAAACTTGCAGGTGTTGAGAACAGCATGATGTTCAATCGGGGTCGTGATAATGTGGTTTCCCCTTTTCTGGTTAGCCCAGGCTGTTCCACAGAGAGCAAAATTATCGGATTCTGTCCCTCCGCTGGTAAAGACGATTTCTCGAGAAGATTTGGCTCCGATGAAGCGCGCCATAATATTTCTTGCCTCTTCCATCGCTTGCCTGGCTTCTTGACCGTAGGAATAGAGAGTCGAGGCGTTCCCGAATCGCTCGCTAAAATACGGCAGCATAGCCTGAATGACTTCCGGATGGACGGCCGTCGTGGCGGCATGGTCTAAATATATTCTCTTCATGACTGATTTCCTCCCTTAATCTTTTTTCTCTCTTCTTCCTGCTGAAGTCTCCTTTGATCCGTTTCATCAGAAACCTCTATCAATTTGGAGATGATGGCGTGGATCTTCGCCAGCCAGCCCCAGCCCTCTCCGCCGTAGGCGGCGATTCCTCCAGATATGCCAAGCACAACCGTATTTCCCGCCAACATGTTCTTATCGTCTCTCCTTTTGCGCTTGACGAATTCTCGCTCTTAGCTTTCCCTTCTCTATCCTTCCAGAGAGCTCAAATTTTTTCGCAATCTCGATAACGGGAATTCTATGCTTATATTCCTCGTAAACAATCATATCTTTCATCTCCTCAAGAATTTCTTCTGCTTCTTCGCAGAGCGGACAATTCGGCTTTGTATAAAAAACAATCTCAATTCTCCTCCCCAATCTTTGACCTTAAATGGAATCCTTATTTACAATTAACAGCTCGAAGGGGGAGATATCAACGTCCCAAAATCTACTCCCAAGAGCTCGCTTAGGCTCCCGGCTACAGAGCGGCAAAGATTAAAGGCTTTCGCTTGGGCGAGCGAAAATTCCCTGACAATAGGGCTGCCGATGATCTTGGCTTGCAGCTTCCTGAAACTCATGATCTCCGCGGGAGTGAAATTCCTGTTTCTTTGATTAAGCCAGAGCTCTTTCTGTTTCTTCTGAAATTGAGAAATGAGCGCCAGAGTTTCCTTATCAGTCTCCATTTTCTTTTGAGCCTGAAAATAAGCGACGACGGGGAGAGAACTCTTCAGTGCGGAAGCAAAATCTTTCGCTTTCTCCCTGACTTCTGTGTTCATCTTGATCCTCCTAACAACATCCGGTTGGCGGAGCGCAGGCCCGGCCGAAATCAAACCCGACAACATCACTGATGAATTTGCCTAACTCCTGGAAAAATCGAGTTAAATCATCTTGCTTCTGGAAATAGTCCCGAATCTGCGGACAGGCGAGCATCTTCTCCCGGTATTTATTCAATTCAGCCTGAGCCTGGCTATCGCTGGAATTCCCGAACATGTGGAATAGTTGCTGTTTGTCTCCATATTCTTTGATGAGACTCTGCGCTTTCTGAGCCTCTTCCAGCTTCTTCTGGGCCTTTTCAAAGGCAAGAAATTCCGGACATTCCGCTATGGCCTGGGCGAATTCTTTTATAATTTTATCAAGTCTCTCCTCAAGCCAATTAGACTCTAAAGTTAGCATTTGATCTCCTTTATATTTAAATCAAGCCAAAATCTTATCCGCAACACCCCGGACCAGCGGTGGGGGGACAAAAAGACCCGCCCGAAGACCCTCGAGAAGAGCCGATAGAAAAACCCCCGAAGACCTGAATCATTTTCTCGTTCCCGCATTTTGGACAGACCGGCTTCAGGCCCTTTTGCTTCTGCGAAACGCTGGCGAAAATTTCCACTTTCTCCTTGCACAGCGGGCACGCATATTCATAGAGCGGCATTTTAAACACCTCCTTAGTTCACAGCCTCAGGCTGGCTTATTTTTTCTCGAAGAGCTGCGATGGCTTCCTCGGGAGTGGGATTTCCCATAAAAACTACCTCATCTTCAATAGCGATAATGGGCAATGACATCGGCCCAAAAGTGCGAAAAAGAGCCGAAATCTCCCGATGATCTTTCATGTCTTCTCCCTTGACAACATTTTTGACCTCCACTTTGACACTCAGGCCTTTTTCAATCTGCTCTTTAAGCTTTTGCATTTCTTCATGGGATTGCCCGATAGGGCCACAACAGGCCGATTGAGGACCGCAGGGAAATTGAAGCGGCATGGTGAAAATTCTTACTATCTTCGAATTTCCTGACATCATGACCACCTTTTTCCCATCCAGCTCCACATGCCGCTTCCCCCGAAGACCATCATGGATTTCATCATTTCCTGCATGCGCTGGGGTTCTTTTCTCATGCTCTGACAGAATTCCGGCATGATGGTTTTCAGAACTTCCATTTGATCCTCAAGGCTTAGACTGTTAAATAGTTCGATGATTTTTTCTTTATCCATAGCATTCCCCCTTAAAAAAGGTTAAAGAAATATCCGGCGATGACACAGCCGAAAAAGCTTACCCCCACATAAAAGGCCAATAGCCTGGGCTTAAAAACTCCCGAGAGCATGGCGATCGAGGGAAGAGAGAGCCCCGGCCCGCCGAGAAGATAGGCCAGAGTTGCTCCTCCTCCCATTCCCTTCTGAATCAAGGCGAGGGCTGTGGGAACTTCCACATAAGTGCAGACATAGGCGAGAACGGCAATGAATGAAGTAATCAAGACGGAGTTGAGATGCTTGCCACCGACCAGACTAATGACGACCTTAGTCGGAATGAGCACTTTTATCGCCCCAGCGATGATCACAGCGAGAATCAGGTAATAATTGAGCTGCAAGAAAAAATCCCAGGCCGTCTGAATCATTTTTTTCAGTCTCTGGAAAAACGAGAGCTTCTGATCACCTGTGGGCAGGACAAAACAAGCGGCGGCGGCATTTGAAGAAGCCTCGGCCACAGCCGGAAGGAACCAGAGGCCATCTCTATCACGATCAAGAATGCCTGCTTCTCCAAGAAGATAAAGTTTGTCTTTTTCTCCGAGAGCGAGTCTTTCCGTCGGAAGTCTCTTCGGGTTTTTTGAGAGAGCCATCCCAACTTTGAAGGCAAATTTTTGGAGCTCGGGCGAAAGGTTAGGCGTGATGCTTAGCTTGATGAATCTCCTTAAAAACCGCTCTCTTCTCTGCCACCGGGTGATGATGCCCCCGACCAGAAGGGCGATAAAAAAGGTTCCCAAGATCCTGCCGATAGCGAGTTTCCACCCCAAAATTCCGGCCGTAATAAAAACGGCGGGGACGTTCAGCATCGGTGCAGCAACAAGAAAAGCCATGGTGGGTCCCAAAGGAATCCCCGCTTCAACCATGCCCGCAAGGACGGGAACAATTCCGCAGGAGCAAATGGGGATAACAGCACCGGCGGTTGCCGCCACAAAATTGGCTCCCAGTCCTCCGTAGCCCATTTTCTCTTTCACTTTCTGCCATGGAACAAAAACGACAAGCGAAACGGCGATGAGCATTCCCACCATCCAGTATTGAAAAAGCTCGACAAGCACTGCGGCGCCTTTGATGAGAATAAACCAGAGAACCTCGGGGATATTCCAGGAAAGTGGGGTTTCAATGTCGGCGATCCTTGCCTGATCTTCTTGAGCTCCTTTTTCTTGCAAAAGGCCGTATTTATAGATAGCCCCGAATGAAAGATGGTTTTGATAAACATAGACCAAAGCGCCCGAGTAAAGGATAAAAATAATGATTAGGTAAAAGAGCTCTTTCTTGTTCGGCTTCCTGAACATTGTTCATCCACTCCTCTCAGTTTTCAGCCCCATTTGCCTTATTATTGCTCCCCATTGCCTGCTTTCTAGTCCGATAATACACTGGCCATTCTGCCTCAGAGAAAGTCGCGCTCTTAATTTCTTTTCATCGCCAGCTAAGATCTCTTCAGGAATAGAAGCGATTGCTTTGAAGAGTAACTTTTTAAATCGGTCTTCTGAAGCAGTCAGGCCATAATTAACCCATTTGCCTTCCTTTTTTTCTTCAATTAACCCGGCATACTTCAACTCCTTCAAATGCTTTGAAACATTATATTGGGGCTCGCCTATGGAATCGACAATTTCGCAGACGCAGAGCTCGAGACCGGAGCGAAGCAATAAACTGACTATTCTGAGCCTCGTCTTATCCGAGAGAGCCTTAAAGACACGCGAATATTTTTCCATCTTATATTCCCACATGCCCATTTATGCATATATAATAGCACCAAAAAAATTTTTGTCAAGAGGCAGCCATATTCAGAAAATATAAAAATATTCTGGCGAGGCGAGGAATTTTCTCACACCTTTTTGCCCATTTTTTTAAAGAATTAATCTTATTCTATCAAAACGCCTTTATAGCCGTAGCAGATAATCCCCTCTTCTCCCTCGGTTCTGATCTTGCGAAGCTCAATTTTTACTCTTTTGCCTATGGCTATGTCATCGAAATTGCAATCCACGATTTGAGCGAGAATCTTAACCTCATTGTCCAGCTCAATAATGCCGATGGCATAGGGAGCTTGGTCGGAAAATTGTTCAGGAGGGACCCTGATAATTGTATAGGAAACGATTTTGCCTTCATCCTTTAATTTAATCGTTTCAAATTCTCTATTCTTGCATCGGGGACAAATCAGCCGAGGGGGGAAAGCCACATATCCGCATCTCCGGCATTTGCCCGCTTCCAGCCTGTATCTCTGGGGAATTTCCCGCCAGTATCTTTGTGGTGTGATCATTCTTGTCTCCTTTTAAACCTTTTCAAAGATATGAACGAGGGCGCTTCCGCCGGTTCCCCCCATGTTCTGGGTCATGCCTATTCTTGCCTTTTTGACCTGTCTCTCATCGGCTTCCTCCCGGAGCTGCTTGACCACCTCAACCGCCTGGGCGACGCCGGTTGCACCCACGGGATGGCCTTTGGACTTTAAACCACCGCTTGTGTTCACGGGAATTTTCCCCTCCAGCGAAGTCAGTCCTCTTTCAACAGCCTTTCCTCCCTGGCCCTTCTCGAAAAATCCCAGGGCTTCGGTAACGCA